>Ga0164296_1006088_pt1 | contig 10342 bp, 12 predicted proteins | sample GEODES057metaG_FD_113533 | JGI IMG/M metagenome (GOLD analysis project Ga0164296, IMG submission 113533) | Dystrophic lake water microbial communities from Trout Bog Lake, Wisconsin, USA - GEODES057 metaG | ecosystem: Environmental > Aquatic > Freshwater > Lake | place: USA: Trout Bog Lake... | reverse complement strand
GCGCCAGCGTGGCAGCACCGCAATTGGGCCCCTCCGCAGGTCTTATGGACGAGCCTCCTGTCGGCGCCGCCGTTAACGATGTTGACGGCGGCGGCGGCGTCGTTGACGGCGGCGGCGGCGTCGTTGACGGCGGCGATGCAGGCGACGCGCCTCCGTCCAATGAAGAGCCAAGGCTCGAGCGCGTGTATATCGTCAAACAGCAGCGCTGGCTCCTGTTCCTGAGACACGCTTCCAAGTGCACTGCGCCGCTGAACAACTGCCCATACACGCCGCACTGTCACGTCGCGCGCGCGTTGTGGATCCACGTCTGCGCCTGCACCAACCCGCAGTGCAACTACCCACGATGCGCCCCGTCGAGAGAGCTGCTTAAGCACCACCAGTATTGCCGCGACGCGTACTGCCCGGTGTGCGCGCCCGTGAGAGACGCCATGTTGAAGCAGCGCGCCGTCTTGCTTGATCAAGAGCAGGATAACATGAGCGACGGAGGCTGGGTGACGGAGGCCGAGGCGGAGGCCGATTCGGACGCGTGAAAAGCAAGTCGACTAAACGGACGCTGTTAGGCGTGAAATAGCATCAGGGCAACTCCAGGCTGTCCAAAACACATAGCGCTGGCACGTTGCGCCCACTGCCCGAGGTGGCGTGAAAAGTCCCAAGCGTCTCGAAGCAAGGCACAACACTAGTGTGAGTCACTTCTCCACCGCCCTTCGCAGTAGCGCACACGCGTCGGGGCCCTTGAGCTGGATGGATGTCGATGAAGCAGGCACAGGTGACCGCGTCTTCATAGACGATGCAGACGAGGCGCGGCGGGGTAACGCCACACACATTGTGCATGGCGCAGAAGTTGAGCGGAGAGCTCAGAGCCCAGACCAGGCGGCGACGAGCCCGGCAACTGTGGTTGTGGGCGCCTCTCCAACCGTCACTCTGCCGCTCCGGGATGATAGCCCGCTCCCCGTGCAGCAGGCTGCAGCACAAGCTCCGCCTGGAGATGAGAGAATGATCGCAGTCGACTGGGCGCACCTTACCCAGTCCCAGCGCTGGCTTCTCTACTTGCGGCACGCAAACAAGTGCCAAGCTCCGGAAGGTCACTGTCCGCTGCTGACAGACTGTCACGTTGTGCGAAACTTGTTGGTTCACGTTCGCTCACGCATGGACGACAAGTGTAGTTGGAGGAACTGCGTGTTTGCGCGCCATGCACTGGGACACTACGAGGTCTGTCGAATCGAGAAGTGCGATCACTGTGCGCCTGTGCGAGCAGAAATGCGTCGACAGCACGAGAAGCAGCAGCTGCAGCTAGCACAGAGGTCTGCAGAGCTGACTGGGGACGCTGTCATGGACGCGGGAGACGACGACGGTGGGGATGAAGAGTCAGGTAGCGATGAAGACAGTGACGAGGAGGCGGTTGAGGAGGACATGGACGATGAAGGCGAGGACGGCGATGAGATGGAAGACGAGCCAAGGGAGGATGAGCCAGGGGTGGGTGGCATTGGCGACGGTGATGGAGTCCAGGCGCCGATGGCAGCCACAGCTGACGTTCAGCATAGTTTCTACTCGGAGGAGGAGGATGCTGCTCTGAGGGACTTCGCCAAGAGGTGCGGCGGATTTCAAAGTCGTCATCCAGGCGCATCACCCATCTGTACCCCAAGCCCTGCAGCACGGGCCACATCGACACGGCGTACCAGCGACACATGGATCTGTATCCGGGTGGTTGCCTGCTGATAAGCGCACGGCTCCAACACTGCCGCCAGCACCGCGTCCAGTGGCGGTGCCGCCGCCACCGCAGTGGCAGATAGCTCGTAACGCGCCTCGGCCAGCTGTTAAGTACAGCGATTTGCGACCACCGCCACTGTGGATGCTCCGCATTCCCGCCACTGGCGAGATTCTGGGCCCGTTCCTGATTCATGCGCTGCGCCACGGCGTGGCTGAGGGCGTCATCACGGCCATCGATGCCAAGTTTGTACGCGCCCGGCGCCAGAGTGAGGGCGAGGAGCTTGCAGCAGGCACTCGACCTGCCCCGAATCCGGTCACGCAAGCGCAAGCTGGAGCGAATGAATGCGGATCTTACCGCCCAAGAATAGCGCGTACGCGCTATTGACCTCGTTATGGAACTGCATGATGACATGCGCATGGCATGCCATGTCACGGCATCGCAAAAGCGCCTCGCCAGTCGCACAGACGCCCGAACACAATGTGGCGACACTCCACGTGGCAGATAGACCCCACATGGGGCGCTCGCACACAGCGCCAACTCAATGCTGTCAGGCTGCGTGCGCCCACAGTGGCGCCTACCGCCTGTGCGTCGTCCCCGCGCCCCAGCGCAGCAACAGCAGCACGCGGGTCGCTGCGTCTCATGCCAGCCCCGGTGGTGAACGAGTATTGGATCGACTCGACGACTCGCGTGCTGGGTGCGCACGCACGTGACCCCCCCTCTCTAACCACCTCCTGCTTTTTGAGCACTGGGAGTGCGCCCCAGCGCTGCGACCACGGCCGCAATTCTGACACACTAACACACACCTACTGCAACGCCTCGCAGTTCTGGCAGACGGTCTGCACGTCTACACGTTTCACGCACAGCCCAAGGGCAGAGACAAGAAGCGCAGGCGCCCGCCTCCTACAGCAGCCGTGCTCGGCCCCAACGACGACGCGGTGCTTGTGCGACGCGTCGCCTCTGCGCTGGTGCGTCTGCGCTCACCCGGGGTCGCAGGCGTTGTGAGCTTTCTCATATGAATCGAAAGCCGCTTTCAAAGCAAGTTGCCCCTTCGTGCTGACGCACCGCGCGCTCCACCTCCGCGTTGTCTCTCTGCTGCTGTGTTTCCCAGGGCTGGAAAGTGACCGCAGACGAGCACACAAGCGACGTCTCAACGTCTTCACGGTTGGCGACCGTCCTGTGCGCCGAAGCTCCGGTGCCCTCCTCCTCTTCTCTGGCTTCTTCTGACCGGCGACAGCAAGTGATGCCACCCGCCGAGTTCATAGCAAAAGTGACGGCAAATATAGCTGTGCTTGCCCTGGTTGGGGCTTGCAGCCGGCCACACAGAGCGTTGGGCTTGGGTGCCATGCTGCTTCGTCTGCTGCGCACTACACAGCCCCGCGTGTCAATCGCTGCATCGCTGCGCATGGCGGAAGTGGAAAGCATAGCGGAAGTGGAAAGCATAGCAAGCCAGCCTGCGTTCCCGCAGCGTTTCCTAGTGGAAATTGGCGGGATGTCCTGTCCCAATATGCAGTCCGCACTGGATGGCTTCACACCATCACTGGTGCTCCTCTTGCGAGTACCTCCTGGCGATGAGGCCGCATGCAGCCGCTTCGCTCGCCAGCTCCGTCCTGGTGGCGCACTTCTGATCTGTGGCGACGATGCGGGCGCAATGGCTGTGGCTAATGCAGTCGCCAGCCATGAAAGCCTATCCACGTCTGTGGACGTGGCTCCGCGCGCGCTGATAACATTCGGCGTGGGCGACTCAAACGACTGGCGTGCGGTCAACATCACATCGAGTGAGTCTGGGACGAGCTTTGACGTCTCCATACGACGAAGGGGCCTCATTCGCGATGCTCGGGTCACATTGCCCGAGCCAGCACATAATGAGGACATCTGCGCTTGCCTGGGCGCGATGCTGGCCACAACTCTTCTCGATGCAGGAGTTGCACACGCCAGTGCTGGCGGAGATCCGGACATGGTCAGCACCGCGGTCGACGCTCCTCTGCTCCAGGCATCTGCTGCAAAAGTAGCAGCCGCCATGAACAATTCAAAGCTGTGAAACTTCAATTTGAAATCGCAAACTCATCCGTGGCCACGTCACGCTGAGTGAACGCTCTCCGGAGACGCTCAGTCCATAATGTGAACACGCGCTATGCTCAGAGCAGCGGTGCGCCGCGGCGTGAGATGCAGAGCCCAGCGTCCGCTGTGCTCCCAGGTGCAGGAGCAGCCAACTGTCATCTTGTCTCAAGCTGCCGGGTCAGCGCTTCTTGAGCGCTCCCGTCCTCACCTATTCGCGTCTGCGGTGGTCGCTCCTGGTACACGCATTCGTGTGGACACGCCAGGCAAAACACGCGTGAGTGTACATACAGGGCCGCCTGGACTGTTTGCTGTCAGCGCCGAGCCACCCGTCGGCAGCGGGGCGAGTCCGCTAGACTGGCGACCAATAGCTGGCGGCTGGGCTGTCACCTCAGCAGGCGTGTCAGCGCTGCAACAGCTCCGTGTTTGGGTGCCGGAGCGCTTCCACAGCGTGAGCGTCACCACTGGAGGCTGTGTGTCCGTGGACCGCATTACTGAGGGCGACGTTGATGTGAATCTCACTGCAGCCGACGCGCATGCGTTGCTGGGGAACTTGAAATGCGGGAACATTCATCTCAGAACTCAAGGTGGCAACATCACTGCATCGCTCCTCTCTGGGGAAGCGCTAGGCCTGCATTCTGCCGGCGGCATGCTAAAATGCGAGCGCGTTGTTGGCCGACGCGTGGCCTTGGTCACTGCTGACGGGGAGATGGAGGTGAATGTTGCTCTGGTCCATCGCATACGCGCTGTTGGTCGACACATCCGCATGAACACACTTCGCGTGAGTGCACATGCGCGGTTGCTTTCTCCAGCCAGTGGAGATATCCACTTGCGTGCTGTCGATGGGGAGCCCGACGCTGCGTTGCATGTGCACAGCGGCGGAGGCGCCTTGGACGTCGGGCTTGAAGCGCCTGCAGAGACGTTTGGTGCCATGCACTTGTCATCGGGCGGTGGACGCATCATGCTAGCAGTGCCTGCTGAGTGGTCAGCCCCGGTTCGATGCGTCAGCGGCGTTGTGGATGGTTCTAGAGTGGCAAATCACAACCTGGCCATCCCACATGATCCAGCGGCTTTCCGCAGTCGCAAGGCTGCGGCAGCGCGCCACCAGGGCGCATCTCACATGGTACACGCTCCCGCTGCTGCGCAGGCTGCCGGCATCGCTGTGGACGCTGGCCACGGGGCTGTCACTTTGCGGTTAAGGTCTTGGCTGGACATGGCTCTGGGACAGGACAGGGCGAGTAAATTGAGGATTGACTCACCATAGATTGCGCTATAGCATTTACGATTGCCGGACTGTGGTCATGCGCGCGCAGAGCGATGAGATGGCATCAAGAGTGCCACTTCAAGTGCGCCTCCGGAACAGCGCGCATGCGCCTCCGCTGCCTCTTCTTCGCTGCATCGCGTGAGCTAGCCGGCTGTCGCGAGACGGAGCTGGAGGTGCCGGAGCCGTGCACCGCAGGCGAAGCGCTGGACCTCCTCTTGCTTCGCTTCCCCAAAGTCGCGTCCCTGCGGCCGTCGCTACAGGTCGCTGTGAACCATAAATACACACCTCTTGATACACCTGTCACGGACGGCGACGAGCTCGCGCTGATTCCGCCTATCAGCGGAGGTTGAGAACACAGATGCCAACAACAGCAGCACTCAGTCTCTGCCCTGGCCCTTCCTTCCCGCTGCTGGTGCCTACAGACCGGAGCCTGCTCTCCTGGGAAGGTTTCATCACGGTCGATGACGCGCGGGGAGCAACACACCAGTTCTGGCTGAAAGTGGCTGTCCCTCCGGAACACCATGCCCAGCTGTCTCTCACTAGCGCAACCTTCACTCCCGGACACGAGCTCGCTGACCTCCTACGTGATGTCCTGCCGCTATTGCACCGCCGCTTGCGTTGTAGCGACACGACAGCGTCATTCCTGACAGACGTGTGCGCGGCCGTGCGGGCCGCTCTCGACGCCGGCAATAGTGCAATCGGCGGCAGCGGCGGTACTGCATCCACTCCACGCCCGGTGGCTGCATTTGCTGCCATCGCGGCGGAGCTCGCAAGCTTGCCTGCCGGCGCTGTGAGCGATGTGTCTCTCTCCTTGGATGAAGTTACGCTGAGCTTCACGGACGGCTCGGGGCGTGTGCACACGCTGCGTGTCCGCTTGCCAGATGGGTACCCAGATGTCCCACCTCTGGTGCTTGCACATGATCTGCCGTCGCCGCTGATAAATGCACAGGATGGAGCTCTTCACATCGGCGGTGAGCGTGCAGCCTCATCTGCGCGGCAGCCTGCATTCAGCAACGTGGCGTCCATTCTGGCCGCGCTGCAGCGCGCATGCGACAAGCACGCTGCCTTGTGGGCGGCACTGAGCGTCATCGACGCCAAATGCGTTGTTGTGGATCCACCTCCAGGAGAAGGCCCTCCTCCGTGGAAGACGAGATCGCGACGCATCACTCTGGGAACTGCAGCTGGAGGCTCAGGAGCCACCTTGCTGGTGGAACTTCCAGCGGCAGCGGGTGGGAAGGACTCCGACGATGGCATCGGCCGCTTAGTGCCAGTGGTTCGCCTCAGCGGTCCAGAGCCGGTCATCTCATCGTTACGTCCGCAGCTTGCAGCTGCACTGGCATCATGGACGCCAATCACGGACAACGAGGCGCTGCGCACCGGCAGCTGGTTGTATGATTGGCTTACACTAGCAGTGGGCAATCCACTGCCAGCGCGCCCTGCGCAAGGAGCCGCTGGAGCTGATGCAATGGAGGCGGCGGATGACACATCGGGGCTGGAGTGCGGCATCTGTTACAGTGTGGCGCAGCCCAACGCAAATGCTGGCCAACAAACAGACGCAGCGGCGCCTGTCATCGTGCCGGACGTGTGGTGCGACAACCCCCGCTGCAGACGTGCGTTCCACACCACATGTCTTGCGGACTGGCTCCGTGAGGCTGGCGGCGTAGGAGGAGGGCATCGTGCAACTTTCAGCCGCCTCTACGGCGAGTGCCCGTATTGCAAGACGCAAATCTCTGTCCTTGCACCTGCAGATGATTGAAGAACACAACCATTACTGGTGACGCATGCCAGCATGTGGGCTGCAGCCCCGATGTCCCCGGCTTGAGGTGGGACTCTGAGCACAGCTGTAGCGCCCGTTGTCCATTGCAATGTCTTTTTCTGCATCCACGCCCATGGTAGTGCACACTGGGCAGCGGGGTCCGTGAATTGCGCACGCGATGGCGGCGCCCATGGAAGTGTGGACTGCTGCCGGGAGCTCGCCTCTGAGCAAGTGGCAGAATGCGACCAAGCTGCGACGCAGTTACGACGCTGAAGTGCGGGGCTACGTCGTCGAGCTCTCCTCCCTTGCTGGCTCTTCACCGAAACCCAGCCTCAACGGTGCGCGGTGGCTGTGGCTGCCGTAAGACTGTTCACTGACATTCCTGTTCTCACATGCCAATCGCGGCCTTCCTGCTCCGTTCCAGTGTCGCTGTCACACCCAGTTCTAATGCTTCAACTGTGCCTGCCGACCGGGACGGCGATTTCGCTGGAACTTGCGTGCGTTTGCCCAGGCTTTCTAGCTGTCTGTCACCCTCAGTCGCTATGACGGGCCTTCTGACGCACGCTCTTCCTCGCATAGTGTCACCGACGCAGCTGGCATTCGTCGCAGGCTGGCGCTGTCCAGCGCGTTCAGCGAAGCCAAGGTCACAGCACTTCACGCACAGGTGCCTCTAGTTCTGCCTCGCGACGAGTGGGTCAGCCTTGCTGTCTGCGTCTCCGACCTCTTGCTTGCACTCTTTGGGGGCGCCGCGTTGCGTTGCACTGACACATTGACGCTAAGTGCGTGGGTTGGTAGGCCTCACTCTCTCGAGAGCTGTTGCTCTGTTTTGTTGACTCCTCACGGCATCCGCCGCACGCAGGCACGGTGCCGAAATTGCGCCGCATCTGGGCGCTCAACGAAATGCCGCGCGATGGCACCGCATGGGCGCAGGCTAGGGACAGGGCCACAGCGCCGGGTCCGCTGAAACCCGGTACAACCACAACAATCGTTCTGGATGCTTCATCGCTGGCGGCATGCACACCGCGCATGCGCGGCAGCGACAGCGTTATAGGCAGCGCCTCTAGGCGGGGCAGCAGCAGTCCCGCACAGACCGGGGTTCACCTCGCATTCGGCCGACGCATTTCGTCCACTGCTGTCATCGCCGCCGGCACAGCGAGCGCACGCACACCTAGCAGCAGCATGATTGCATTACAGCGTCGGGGGGCTAGTGCACCAGCTGGCAGCGGCCAAGCTGCAACAGCCGCGCAGTTGCGCGAAGGGATACAGGGACTCAGTCCTAGCGCTGCCCCTCCAGTGCGCCCTCCTTCTGCGCATCCCATGCCGGCGCGCACATTGTCGGACAGTGCGGCGATCATGGTGAAGCGCATGGCTGCTGGCACTGTGACTCCGTCCCGAGCGCGCTGGGCTGCGGAGGACCGTGATGACCATGGTGTTGATGCTTCGCAAGTTGCACCTGGGTCCCCTTCTCAATCGCGAAGCTGGAAATCTCGGACATCAAGACCACAGACGCTCGCATTGCCCGCGTTGGACGAACCAGAAGCATCGCTCGACAACGATGGCGCTCCGAGGAGAATGAGCACGAGCACAGCGACAGAATGGCCGCAGTCGCCAGACAGTGCGGGTGACCCCACGCCCAGCAAGGGATGGGTGCCGCCTCCGCACTTACTTGCGGCCACTGTTGCCGCCACTGCAGCTCTGAGGTCACCGTTGAGCGCGCCGCCAAACACATGGAGCGCACCGGAGCATGGTGTGCGGCCACAACTCGCCCCTGGCCTGTGGCTCGGCGCAGCGCCGACATCACCCAACCGGACGGCGGGTGGTCTCGGACAAGCGCTGTCTGGTAGTGACCTGCAGCGCACACCATCTGCAGTTCTGCAGCAGACCACAAGGCACGGATTGGTGCATCCGCCGCCAGTGCTGCTGAGCCTCAGTCTCACTCCTGGGGCGCCTACACCGGAGGATCACGATGACATTGTCCTCACCCTCGGAGCAGAGGAGGAATAGTGGACGCATGCGTAGAGTATTGAGACAGACAGCGCGCATTAATGGGTAGTCAAGCAGTCTACTTCTGAACCTTTTGCTCTAAGTCCTCGTCCCATTGCTGCTCTCTCGGCAGCAGCAGGCTTTTGCTTGAACGCGCAGGACGCAAAGGGATGCCCAATTCAGGTGACATCGGGCTGCCTGGCGCCGCGCCCACGACCGCTGGACTGCCTGGCGCCACGTCAACGTCCACAGGGGGTGTGTGATGCTGCTCGTCATGCGCAGCTGGCGGCGCGTCCGGAGCAGCAGCAGTATGCTCCTCTGTTTTTGCCTCTCCAGCACCACCCTCCTCCTTCACGTCCGCAGGTGTAGCCGCAGAATGAATGAATGTGCGCTCTCCGCCTGCAGCATTAGCACCCGAGGACCTGCCAAGACACCCAAAGCCCGTCGCAAGCGCCTCGGCAACAATTTCGCTCAGCCCAGCTGCGCTCTGTGCGGTCTCAACCCGCGTTTCGTCCGCTGCATCTACAGGCACGCAACCAGCGCCGCCGACAGCTGCCAACAGGTGTGCTGCGTCCACGGACCAAGAGGACACGGGCACAGGTGCCTCCGGGGCCGCTGATGGACCTTGACCTTCGACACCGCCTGCAGGCGGCTCCGCCGTTGCCACTGAAGGCGCCACAGCTGTATCGCTCATGATCTGCGATGACGCGGCGAAGAGGCGTCACACAAGGCGAGCGTGGCTGAAGAACAAGGCTCTGTGCTCCAACGTGCACAGGCTCCTCCTTTGCATGTACTCTCCTCTGCAAATGTGCCACAGGCGCAGTTCACCGGGACGTGTGCCGCCGATGCACCATGCGGAGCACACACAGTGGCCCACAGCGCGCGAGGTGCTCGCAGCGAGGCAGTGTCGGGGGCGGGGGGGGGGGCACTCACAGTGGGGAGGGCGTTGTGGATCTCTTCACTCAAGCGCCACAAGGTGGACTGTGGCTCTGACACCGGGCTCGCGCTCCAATTGGGGCGGGCACTGACTACGTGCTGACCGCGAAGTGCTTCTGGCGGGGAGTGACTTTGCCAATACACATTCCACGTCACCGTTGATGGATATGGGAACACAGGCCACCACTACGGGTGGTATTCAGTCGAACAACGCCCATGCTGACGCCCGCGGAGCATGGCTCGCTGAATCAGCGACATCCTGCACTGTCTGGGATGCCCACCAATCGACGCCCCTGGCAGCATCTATATCACCATGCGTGCCGTCAAGCTTCGCCAGCCATGCTGTGTGTGGCTCGAGTGCGCCCAGCAGCGACGTGCTGCCGAAATTCACCCCTTCGTCCCAACCGGGACCTCCATCTGCAGACTTGTGCGTGCGGTAGACTAGCTGGAGAACAGGACGCTCTACATCGCCTGTATTTGCAGCGCCGCGATGGACCAGGCGGTAGTCATACATCACGCCAGTGCCTGCCGGCACGCACGGCCACAGGACAGCACCTCTCAACGCTAACGGCCCCTCTGGCGACAATGCAGTGCCCAGGGCACCAGGTGCCTGCTCCACCAGTTGCGGCCATGCATGACT
>Ga0164296_1006087_pt1 | contig 10343 bp, 10 predicted proteins | sample GEODES057metaG_FD_113533 | JGI IMG/M metagenome (GOLD analysis project Ga0164296, IMG submission 113533) | Dystrophic lake water microbial communities from Trout Bog Lake, Wisconsin, USA - GEODES057 metaG | ecosystem: Environmental > Aquatic > Freshwater > Lake | place: USA: Trout Bog Lake... | reverse complement strand
TTGAACCACTCGGCGGTCCAGTTCAGCGCCCCGAGGATCAGCAAGCGTGCCAGGGTCAGGTTGGCATCGGCGCGGAATTCTCCGCGCTGTTGCGCCGTGGTCAAAATTTCCCGCCACATCAGGCCGTACGGGTCGCGCAAGGTCTGATGCTGGATGCGGATCGCCTCCGGCACCTGCCCATACACCCGGCTGGTCGCCAGCGAGTAGTCGCCATTGGCGATGATGGTGGCCACATGGGTGCGAAATGCCACTTCCAGCCGCTGCCGGCCGGTGGCCTCTGGCGGCAAGGCGGCCAAGGCGGCCTTCAACGCCGCGATTGCCGCATTCATGCCCAGATCCAGCACGGCGCTGATCAATTCATCCTTGGATTTGTAATGATAATACAGGCTGCCGGCCTTCAACCCGGCCTCCTCGGCAATTACCCGCATCGTCGCGCCGGCATAGCCGTAGTCGCGGAAGATCCTGGCGGCAGCGTCCAGCACGCGCTTTTGCGAAATGGCGGATTTGGCGAGGGGCTTGGTCATGTTGCCAGCATATTACGTCCGTGCCGGGCGGAACAGAATGCATTCTAACGCCCGACTGATTTAAGCAGGATTTTCTAACTAGTGTTCGGTTTTGCTCTGGTGTAGCCTGCGGGAAAGGATTTGGAGGAACGAATGCCCGGCATTGCGCAAACGCTGGCCGACATGCTCGACAACAACGCCTGGAAATATCCGGATGAAATCGCCTTCGTCTGGGGCGATCAGCGCGTGTCGCACGCCGCCTTCCTGCAGCGCGCCCGCCGGTTGGCCCATGCGTTCTACCAGCTCGGGCTGAAGCGACAGGACCGGGTTGGCATTCTCAGCCAAAATTCGCTGGCCTTTCAGGAAGTGTATGGCGCCTGCGAAGTCTCCGGCTTTATTTGCGCCACCGTGAACTGGCGCCTCGCGGTACCGGAAATGGTCTACATCATTAACGATGGCGGGCCGAAAGTGCTGCTGTTTGAAGCGGCCTATCGCGATACGGTATTGGCGATGCGGGCGCAGTTGACCAGCGTCGAGCATTATATTTGCATCGATGGTGCCGATGCCGGCGATTTCGCGCTGGATTTTGCTGGGTTGATCGCGGCCGCCGACCCGGCCGGGGTGCCATTCCGCCCGCGCCCGGAGGATGTCGCCTTCCTGATCTACACCAGCGGCACCACCGGGCGCCCGAAAGGGGTGATGCTGACCCATGCCGGGCAGGTGGCTGCCGCCGAAATCCTGGGCTCCGATCAGCGTAATTGCCCCGCCGACCGTCTGCTGATCATGATGCCGCTATTTCATATCGGGGCTAAAATTATCCAACTCGCCCAGCACTGGCGTGCCGGCACGGTGGTGGTGCAGCGCGGCTTTGATGCCAAGGCGGTGCTGGATACCATCGCCGCCGAGCGGATCACGGTTACCCATATGGCACCAACGATGGTGCAGAGCCTGCTCGAATCCCCGGCGATTGAAACCGCGGACACCTCGAGCCTGAGGATGATCGTTTATGCCGCCGCCCCGATGCCAATTCCGGTGCTCAAGCGCGGCCTCCAACTGCTCGGCCCGGTCTTTCAGCAGCAATTCGGCCAGACCGAGGGCATCGGCACCACCTTGCTCGCGCATCAGCACCGGCCGGATGGCAGCGACCGCGACCGCGAGGTTCTCACCTCTGTCGGCCAGGCCTCCCCCCGCGTCGGGGTGCGGATTGTGGATGATCGCGGTGCCGATCTGCCAACCGGGGCCGTGGGGGAAATCCTGCTGACCAGCCCGGGGGTGATGAAGGGGTATTGGAACAACACCGCCGCCACCTTGGAAACCCTGCGCGACGGCTGGGTGCACACCGGCGATGTCGGCCGGTTAGACGATGAGGGCTACCTCTATCTGGTGGACCGCAAGAAGGACATGATCATTTCAGGAGGCGAAAATATCTACTCCCGCGAGGTTGAGGAGGCGGTGGTCACACATACCGCGGTCTCCGAAGTCGCGGTGATCGGCGTTGCCGACGAAAAATGGGGCGAGGCGGTGATGGCGGTTGTGGTGCCCAAACCCGGCGTAAGCCCAACGGCGGCGGAGATTATCGACCACTGCCGCACCCTGATCGCCAGCTACAAAAAGCCAAGCCATGTGATCTTCGTTGACGAAATTGTGAAGCTGCCAAGCGGCAAGATCGACAAAGTCCGGTTGCGCGGGCTGTACGGTACCAAAACGACTTAGGGGGTCCAGATGCTCGAACTCTTTTCGCTGCGCGACAAGGTCGCGGTGATCACCGGGGCCAGCCGCGGGCTCGGCCGGCCGATGGCCAAGGGCCTCGCCGCGGCGGGCGCGCATACGGTGCTGGTGGCGCGCGATGCCGCCAGGTTGCATGCGGTGCGCGACGAAATCATCGCCGCCGGCGGGCAGGCGACGGTGCTGCCGCTGGACCTGACCGACGAAGCCGCCATCCGCGACGGCGTGCGCCACATCGCCGCGACCCTCGGGCGGGTGGATATCTCGGTCAACAATGCCGGGATCATCAACTGGCAGAACGTGCTGGACAGCGATCTGGCGGATTTCGACCGCATCATGGCAACCAACGTCAAGGCGACCTTTATCATGGCGCAGGAATGCGCCGCCGTGATGCAAGCCGGCCAGCGCGGTGGGCGGATTATCAACATCGGCTCGATCCTCTCCACCATCGGCCGCGCCAGGTTGCATGCCTATTGCACCAGCAAAGCAGCCATCGTCGGCCTCACTCGCTCGATGGCCGCCGAACTCGGGCGCGACAACATCACCGCCAACGTGATCGCACCAGGATATTTCGAAACGGATATAAACACGAGCCTGACCGCCCGTCCGGGCTATGCCGAGGCGGTCAGCGGGGTAACGCCGATGGAGCGTTGGGGCCGGCCGGAGGAGTTGGTTGGCACCTTGATCTACCTCGCCTCCGCCGCCTCCGGCTTTGTCACCGGGCAGGTCATCCACGTTGATGGCGGCATCCAGTCGAGCTTCACCTTTCAGATGGCGGCCTGACGATGACGGAAATCTTCTCGCTCAAGGGCCAGGTGGCGATGGTCACCGGCGCATCACGCGGGCTGGGCTACGAAATGGCTCGCGCGATCGCGCAGTGCGGCGCCCGTGTTTATGTGACCGCGCGTGGCGCGGAGCAGTTGGAGCAAGCCGCCGCCACTTTGCGGGCGCAGGGGCTGGATGTGCGCGCCAAGGCGTTCGACCTCGCTGACCCGGACCAATGCGTGCGGGCAATCACCGAGATCGGGCAGGCCGAGGGCCGGCTGGATATCCTGGTCAACAATGCCGGCATCAACGCCTGGGAGCCGCTGGCGGAAGCCAAATCCGCCACCTGGGATTTGGTAATGGGCACCAATATCCGTGGGCCCTATCTGCTGTGCCGGGAAGCGGCCCGGCGCATGGTGGCGCGCGGCTATGGCCGGCTGATCAATATCGGCTCCGCCATGTCGGTCGCCGGCCGGGAGAAAATCACCGCCTATGTCGCCAGTAAGCACGGCCTGGCCGGCATGACGCGGGCGCTGGCGGCGGAATTGGGGCCGAAGGGCGTGACCTGCAACATGATGGCGCCAGGGTATTTCCTGACCGACATCAACACCGCCATCCTCGCCCGGCCGGGCTATGAGCGCGGCGTTTCGGGCCGGATCCCGCTCGGCCGTTGGGGCAACCCAGACGAGGTGGGCGGCGTGGTGGCCTTCATGGCCTCCAAGGCGTCAAGCTACATGAACGGCCATGTTCTGGTCGTCGATGGCGGATTGACCGAAACTTTCGTCCTGCCGGTGGACGTTTGAGGAGCATGCGATGAGCGACAAGGAAGTGGCCCTGGTGACCGGGGCGGGGCGTGGGATTGGGCTGGCCACTGTCAAACGGCTGGTGGCGGATGGATTTCATGTGGTGATGGTGGACCGCAATCCGGAACCGCTGGCCCAGGCGGCGGCCGAATTGCGCGCGGCCAGCAACTCGGTGGAACACCACGCGCTGTCGATCACCGATCGCCCGGCGGTGGCGGCCCTGGTCGCCCGGTTGGGCAAGATTGATGTGTTGGTCAACAACGCCGCGATTTTCTGGGATGGTGTTTTCGACGCCACCACGGAGGACGACTACCGGCAGATGTACGAGGTCAACGTCATCGGCACCTTCATCGTCTCGCAGGAAGTGGCCAAGGTGATGGTGCGCGGAGGGCGGATCATCAACATCGCCTCGCGCGCCTACCTCGCCGGCTACGCGCATGCGCCCTACATCACCTCCAAGGCCGGCACCGTCGGGCTGACGCGTGGCATGGCGATCGATCTGGCCGAGCGCGGGATCATGGTCAACGCCATCGCCCCGGGCCTGATTGAAACCGACATGTTCCGTTCGCTGACACCGGAACGCCAGCAGGAGTTGATCGCCAAGCAGCCGACCAAAATGGTTGGGCAGCCGGAAGATATCGCCAACGGCATCGCCTTTTTCGCCGATCCGCGCTCGCGCAATGTTACCGGACAGGTGCTAGCGTTGGATGGCGGCCGCTCGATGGGGATTTCGCTCTACTGAGCCGGCGGGCTCAAGCGTCCACGCCGAGGTAGAATTTCTGGATATCCTCATTGTCCGAAAGCTCGGCCGCACTGCCTTGCAGCACCGTGCGGCCGTTTTCGATGACGTAGCCGTAGGATGCGTATTTCAGCGCGATCACCGCGTTCTGTTCAACCAGCAGAATGGAGACGTTCTTCTCGCGATTGATGCGCGCGACGATCTCGAAAATATCCTGCACGATCAGCGGTGCCAGCCCCAGCGATGGCTCGTCCAGCAGGATCATGTCCGGGTCCGCCACCAACGCCCGGCCAATGGCCAGCATTTGCTGCTCGCCGCCGGAGAGGTAGCCGGCCTGCTGGCCGCGCCGTTCCGACAGAATGGGGAAGTAGCCGTAAACCTCGTCAAACGCGGCCTTGCGCGGCCGGGCCTTGCGCTGGGCGAAGGTGGCGGCGATGAGGTTCTCCTCCACCGTCATTTCGCCAAACACATGCCGTCCTTCGCGGACGTGGAAAATGCCACGCCGGACGATCATATGCGGGGCGAGGCCTTTGGTGTCCTCGCCGCCGATGCTGATCGTCCCGCGCGTGATGCGGCCGTCCTGAAGGGGCAGGAAGCCGGAGATGGCTTTCAGGGTCGTGCTCTTGCCTGCTCCGTTGGCGCCCAGCAGCGCCACGATGCTGCCAGCCGGAACTTGCAGGCTCAGGCTGGATAAAGCCTGGATCACACCCTGGTACACCACCGCCAGGTCCTTGATTTCGAGGGCGGCCGCCATGATCAGCCCGCCTTCACCCAAGGGGTTGCCGGCTGCGGCTCAAAGTTGCTGGCCTTGGTGTATTGCACCACCTGGCCCAAGCCGATTTGCTGGTTGGTGATGGTGACCGGCGCCCCGACGATGCCGCCGGTATCCCAATTTTTGATCGTCCGCATGGCGGCGGCCAGCGTGTCGCCGTTCACGGGCTGGTTGGCATCGATCACCATTTCGGTCGCCTTGGTCACCATCATCGCGCTGATCCAGGCATCGATGAAGCCAAGCCGAATGATACCGTTGAACTTCGGGTCTTTCTTTTTGATGATCTCGCCCATCAGCTTGATCATCTCGCCTGCCGGTTGCCGGGTATCGTCGTTCCAGACCCGGATACCGATGAGCCCGTCGGCGACGTCCTTCATGTCCCGCACTTTGGCGTGCTCGCTCTGCCAGACGGTGCCCAGGAAGATCACCTTGTCCATGCCGTAATCGCGCACCAGGCGGATGATCTCCGGCCAGACCGCCAGCGAATAGCCGTGATGGATCACATGGGTCGGCTGCGCCTGCCGGATCGCCAGCGCGAAGGCGCTGACATCGGTTTCGACGAACTTGGTCTGCTGCACAAGCGCAACGCTGATGCCAAGTTTTTTGGCGTACGCCACCGCATCATCCATGCCGTCGCGGCCCATGGCGGTGCTGGAATGGATGAAGATCACCTTGGCCGGCGCGCCGGCGGACGAGGTTTTGATGTAATCGACCAGCATTTTCAGCTGCGCGCCATAGGTCGCCCCCGGCACGAAATGATAGGGATAGGCCTGCGGATCGGCGAGTTCGGAGGCGAAGGAGCCTGATGTCATCAGGATTTTGTTGGTGGCGTTGTTCTCCGGTGAAATCGCCTCGATCATGCCGGTGCTTTCGCCGAAGATGTAATCCACCCGGCCCTGGGCCAGCGCTTTCTTGACGTTGGCGACCGCGACATCGACCTTGAAGGTCGAATCGTTCAGCGTCGCCACCACCTGGCGGCCGCGAATGCCGCCTTTGCCGTTGATCCATTCGGCATAGGCGGTAAAGCCGTCACCCTGATATTTGCCACCTTCGGCGGCCGGGCCGGTCAGATCGCAATGGATGCTCCAGTTGAGCGTGTCGGCGGCCTGGGCGCGGCCGATGGCGAAGCTCGTCATGGCGGCGGCACCGGAGGCCAATAGCAAACGACGTCGGTTCATCACGCTGTCTCCCTGTTGGCGATCTTGCTGATCGCGTTGGTGGTTTTTAGCTTGCTCCCCCGGAACGTGCGTCCGGGTTTGGTGGGCGGTGCAGGGCGTATCGGGCCCGCTTCCATAGCTGCGCCAGCCCGCGCGGCTCCAGGATCAGAAAGCCGACGATCAGCAGCCCGAAAACGGTTTCACGCAGCGGCACCAAAATCGAGGACAGATCGAAGCCGAACGTGCCGCCGATCGACAGCGCCCCGCCGCGCAGGATTTCCGGCAGCAGGGTCATGAACACCGCCCCCATGATCGCGCCGAGAATGGACCCCATGCCGCCGACGATAACGGCGGACAGAAAGAACACCGACAGCAGCAGGCCGAATTGCTCCGGGTTCACGAACTGGTTGAAATAGGCCAGCAGCCCGCCGGCAACCCCGGCGTAAAACGAGCCAAGCGCGAAGGCGACGAATTTGTACCAAACGATCCGCACCCCCAGCACTTCCGCCGTGCGGTCCCGTTCGCGCACCGCGACGAAGGCGCGGCCGACGCGGGAGCGGATGACATTGACGGCGAACAGCGTGAACGCCACATCACAGGCCAGAATGAGGTAGTAGGCGCGGGTTTCGTTGTTCAGCGGATAGCCGAACACCATCGCCGGCTGCACCGTCAGCCCCGCATCGCCGTTGGTGACGCTTTGCCAGTGCACGAACACGAAATTGAGGATGAACTGGGCCGCCAGGGTGGCGATCACCAGATACAGCCCGCGAATGCGCAGCGATGGCAGGCCAAACCCCACCCCCATCACCGCCGCCGCCAGCCCGGCCAGCGGAATGGCGAGGTAGAATGGCAGGCCGAGGCGGCTTTGCGCCAGCGCCACCGTATAGGCCCCCACTCCAACAAAGGCGGCATGGCCGAGCGACAGCAGGCCGGTATAGCCGGTCATGATGTTCAGCCCGTGCACGGCGATGATGTTGATGCCGAGCAGGCCGGCGAAGTAAATCCAGTAGCGCGGCACCGCCGCCGGTAGCGCCACCAGGGCGGCCACCAGCAGCAGCGCCCAAAGCGTATTGCGGGAGAAGCGGGGTGCGTGGGGCATCAGATGCGCTCAACCTGGGCGCTGCCGAACAACCCGGTCGGGCGCACCAGCAGGATCAGCAATGCGAGGACATAGGGGGTGATTTCGCGGAACTCGGTGCCAAACCACCAGCCGGTGACCGATTCCAGCCAGCCGATCAACAGCCCGGCCACCAGCACCCCGCCGATCGAGTTCATGCCGCCGAGGATAATAACGGAGAGCACATTGAGCGCCACCAGCCCGAGGCTCGGGTTCAGCGAATTGACGTTGGCCATCAGCACCCCGCTGATGCAGCCGGTGATGGCGGCGATCACCCAGCTGAACGCCACGACCCGACGCACGTCTATGCCCATCGAATAGGCGGTAATCTGGTCCGCCGCCGCTGCCCGCAGGGCCACGCCGGCCCGCGAGTAACGCAGGAAGCCGATCAGCGCGCAGACGATCACCACCGCGATGGCAAAAGCGCGGGCGGTTTTGCCGGGGATGAACATGCCGCCAATAATGACCGGCGTGCGGGCCAGGATGGCGGGGATTTGCAGGTCCGCCGGCCCCCACACCATGCCGACAATGCCGCGCAGGATGCTGCCAATGCCGAACGTGACCATGACAACGGCGATGAACGGCCGCCCCATCATCGGGCGCAGGGCAAAGCGTTCGATCAGCAACGCCACCGCCACCGAGCCGACCAGCGCCAGGATCAGCCCCAGCAACGGCCCGAGCGCGAAGGTGACCGCGGCGGTATAGAAAAAATAGGCCGAGAGCATCATCATTTCGCCCATGGCGAAATTGAACGTCTGGCTGGATTTGAAGATCACAACAGTGCCGAGCGCGATCAGCGCATAAATGCCACCGCCGGCGATGCCGACGGCTGAATATTCCGCGAAGGCGACAAACGGGTTCATGACGCGGCCTCATCGCCGGTGCCGAGATAGGCTTTTATCACGTCTGGGTTGGCCCGTACTTCGTCCGGCGTGCCGGCCGCGATGGGCTTGCCGAACGATAGCACGACGATATGGTCGGAAATGCCCATCACCATGCTCATGTCATGCTCGATCAGCAGCACCGATGTGTGCCAATCCTTGCGCACGTTCAGCACGAAGCGGCTCATCTCGCTCTTTTCTTCGCTATTCATGCCGGCGACCGGCTCATCGAGCAGCAGGATTTTCGGCTTCATCACCAGTGCCCGCGCCAGCTCGACCCGTTTTTGCAATCCGTAGGCGAGATCCTCAACATAATGGTGTTGAACCGTATCGAGCTCCAGCAGGCCGATAATGTCGCGCTGAATGGCGGCGGAGAGTTCGCGCTCCTCCCGCCGGGCGCCGGGCAGACGGAAGCCGGCGGAAAAAACGCCACTCTTCAGCGTGGTGTGGGCGCCAAGCTTGATGTTGTCCAACACCGTCATGCCGTGGAACAGCGCGATGTTCTGGAACGTGCGGGACATGCCGGCACGCGCGCGCGCACTCGGCCGCAAGGCGGTGATCGGCTGACCATCGAGGGCCACAGTGCCTTGCTGCGGCGTGTAGAAGCCCGAGATCACGTTGAAAAGGCTGGTCTTGCCGGCGCCGTTCGGGCCGATGACCGAGGTGATGCGCCCGCGCTCGGCGTGCACGCTTACGCCGCTAAGCGCGCGCAACCCGCCGAAGGCGAGGTGGATGCCATCAACCCGCAGCACGGACGGTCCGTGGCCAATCCGGTAGCACAGCTCCGGTGTGGATATTGGTTAGCCTGTTCATAAACGTTCTTCCCACGGTCCGGTTTTCGTAAGCTCCGGCATCGCCTGCCGGCTGGAAAACTCCCGCCGACGACCACTCGCCCAGAAACTCTAACAGGCGTTCGAAAACTTGTCACGCGGGTTATCGCGGCGTTATTCCAGCCCGTCGATCACCGCGTCCGGCAAGGCAAAAGCGCGCAAGGCATTGGCGTCAGCAATCTGTATCCGCGCCCCGCGCGGCACCACGCCATATGCGCCGAGGGTGGCGAAGGCGCGGGAGAGATTTTCCGGGGTCATGCCGAGATAGGACGCCAGCACCCGCTTCTCGATATCGATCACGACGCTGTCGGGCGAGGCTTGCGCCTGGGCCGCCACCAGCAGCCAGTTCGCCAGCCGTTCGGCCCCGGTGCGCAGCTTTTGATTTTTCAGCGCCTTGATTGCTTGCCGATAGCTGCGTGACAGCTCCACAGTGATGGCCGACATGAACGCGGCATCCTGCGCCAGCCATCGCCGCACCCGTTCGGCCGGGATCATCAGAATGCGGGCGCGGGTCAGGGTGCGGGCGGATTGCAGATAGACCTGATCTGACAGCACCGCGGCCAGAATGAACACGCCCACCGGGCGCACCAGCTCCATCGAGGTCTCGCGCGTGCCGGCGCTGGCATAGAGTTCCACCGTGCCTTCGACGACCACATGCAGAAAATCCGCCGGATCGCGTTCTTGGATCAGCGTCACACCCGGGGGGAAGAACTGCAAATAGCCGGCGGCCACCAGGTCGTTGAACGTTGGCTCCGCGATGTCCGCGAAGAGCCGCAAACCGCGCAGCGCGGCCAGTTCCTCAGCGCGCATGGAGGCACCTCCCGAAGCTCTCAGGTTACGTAGCAGCGCTAATTGATAAATGTCAATAATGCAGTAATAAAAAGGCAATTATCAACAATAAAAATGTCTAAATCGATATGATAAAAATTAATTATCGAGTAGAATCAGTATTAAATCGATTATTTTGATTTATATCAAACGCGAATATGTCACCTTCATTAGGTTCCGGCGCGAGCGGTTTGGCACCTCGTCAACCGTCACCCCAGCTCGG
>Ga0164296_1006086_pt1 | contig 10343 bp, 8 predicted proteins | sample GEODES057metaG_FD_113533 | JGI IMG/M metagenome (GOLD analysis project Ga0164296, IMG submission 113533) | Dystrophic lake water microbial communities from Trout Bog Lake, Wisconsin, USA - GEODES057 metaG | ecosystem: Environmental > Aquatic > Freshwater > Lake | place: USA: Trout Bog Lake... | reverse complement strand
GTATACTCGGGTCAACCAGCAAATTGGTCACATTGCCAATGTGCAAGCGCTAGCGAGACGAGAGGAAATGTTAAGGGAGCGTCGGGCAAAATGGCAACGGGAGCAAAAGGCGGATCTAATAAGGGGAAGAATGGCGGCTTCAGTAATTACAGTGCTGTTGCTGATGTGGATATGGCTAATGATTCTCAGCATGACACACTCGCCATCATATTGATTGTTGTGCTTTTGGTCGTGCTTTTGTTGATAATACCGTTGATTGCGTGGATGTATGTAGATGTGAGGCAGATGGAACTGAGAGTCAACAAAGCTTTGACAAGGATTGAAGGAAAATGAAATGGTTACTTTTAACTCTTTTATTGGTGTCTTGTGAAGACAGATACAGATACCACTGCCAAGACCCGAAACACTGGGAGGACCAAGACTGCAAACCCCCCTACTGCGTCGCTACTCAAACTTGCCCTGAATACTTTAACAAGCCAAAGAATGCAACAACGCCAACAGACCCCTGAACAAAAAGATGCCGACACTCGGCGTTTTGTTATAAGAGCCTTTGCAGTAGGGCTGGTGGGTCTTTTGTTTTTATTTGGTTACAGCATAGTCTATACGGAACAACCCTTATTCAATGAGGCCCCCGCAGACAAAGCCATTTTTGCTGTGCTTACTTTGGTAATTGGTCAGCTCCTGACCATTCTAGCCAACTACATATCCCGCACGCCGCCTCCAAGCACACAATCCTTTAACCGGTGTCCACCCGAGATTAAAAAAGAAGTGATTGTAGAAGAGATTAAAACTCCCACACCGACGGCGCCAAAACCTATGTTTTCCCCCAAACCCTTTATGCCCAGCGCTAACGAAAGGCCACCATTATGATTTTTAGTCCCTGGTTTTGGTTAGCTGCGGCTATTGCAATAGGTGGAGCTTATGGTGTTGGGCACCACAAAGGCTACGTTGAGAAAGATCAAGAAGACCAAATCATTATTGCAAAAGCAAACGAAGACGCCCGCAACAAAGAAGAGGCGGCAAACAAAAAAGTGTCAGACATTGAAACTCAACGTAGAAAGGATAACGCCCGTGCACAAACTGAAATATCTAAGCGTGATGCTGCTATTGCTGATAACAAGCTGCAGCTCTTCATCCGTACCAAAGCTAGCGTATCAACCTCCACAGATGCCAAACCTACCGGAGGATCTGACACCGGAACAGCCCAACTTGACCCAACGTTTGCTAGATCTATTGTCGCCATCACAGACGACGGGGACACAGCCATCCGTAAACTCAACGCCTGCATTGCAACCTACAACCAAGTAAAGGAGTTAATCAATGGAAGTCAACCAACTCGCTGATGCCGCTGGTATTGACCCCGGTCATGCTGAACAATTGATCGAGGGGATCAACGGGGCCATTCAAACGGCCCAACTAGATACTCCTGAACGCTTGGCTGCATTCATTGCCCAATGCGGGCATGAATCTGCTGGGTTTAAGTTTTTTGAAGAAAACCTCAATTACCGTGCGGAATCTTTGCACCGCACATGGCCCTCCCATTTTCACACCATGGAGATCGCAAATGAGTACGCACACCAGCCAAAACGCATCGCTTGCAGAGCCTACGCCAACCGCATGGGAAATGGAGACGAAGAATCTGGGGACGGTTGGTCCTACAGAGGACGAGGAGCCATCCAGCTTACAGGAAAAATTGCTTATGAAGAAGCATCACGAGATTTGGGCTTCGATTTTGTTAGCAATCCAGACGCCGCCGGGTCGCCGGAGGGCGGGCTCCTCACAGCAGCTTGGTTCTGGGTTAAGCACAACCTAAACTATCACGTTGATAATAATGACTTTGAGGGGCTGACAAAAGCCATTAATGGTGGCACAATTGGGTTAGAGGATCGCGTTGCTCGGTTTAATCACGCCATGTCCGTTTTAGCATGAGGTAGATTGTGCCTTTAACCAAACTACAGTTTAAACCAGGCGTAAACCGAGAAGCCACCTCTCTTGCTAATGAGGGGGGTTGGTACGACGGTAACAACATTCGGTTTCGTTCTGGTTATCCTGAAAAAATAGGTGGTTGGGTAACAGATACAGGCACAGAATCTACAACTCAGACTTCTACTTTACCCGCCGCAGATAATGGTTTGCCGACTGCAAAACCTCCATCAACTACTGGGTACAACACAGCTTCTTTTTGGGGTATATGCCGTAATCTTTGGGCGTGGCTTAACTTAGCTGGTTATAACCTGCTTGGGGTAGGAACAAGTCTAAAGTATTATATTCAAAACGGTATTGGTGGTACGTTTTATGATATTACGCCCATTCGTAACGTTGGATCTCCCGGAGCGCCTACATTTACAGCAACAGTTAGTTCAAACGTTATTACGGTTACCGACAACTCAAATGGAGCGCAAGCTAATGATTTTGTTACTTTTAGCGGCGCTGTTTCTTTAGGCGGTAATATTACCGCTACAGTGCTTAATGCAGAGTTTCAAATAAAAACAATCATCGACGCTAATACGTACACCATACAAACTTCGGTTGTAGCTAATAGTTCAGATACAGGCCATGGGGGTTCTTCTGCCGCTGCATATTACCAAATCACTACAGGTAGCTCAATATATACTCAAGCTCTTGGCTGGGGTGCGGGTGGTTGGGGCGGCGTAAATACAGGTTATTCAAATACAGGGTGGGGTCAAGCTGCTCCAGCTAGTCAAGGTGTTGGTATTCAATTGCGTCTTTGGTCGTCAGCTAATTACGGACAAGACTTAATTATTAACCCATCGGGAGGCCCTTTGTACTATTGGGCTAACAATAGTAATATTAACGTATTTGATAGAGCTGTTGTACTCGCTGCGGGTAGCACCATTACTACTTCTCAAGGTACTTTTACGGTTGATTCGACATGCCCGTCCATAGTTAATTACGTATTGGTATCGCAAGCATCGGACTTTGTAATTGTTTTTGGTTGCAATGACCCCTCTGGGCTAGTTACAAGCTCTGCGCTTGACCCACTATTGATTCGATGGTCTGACCAACAAGCAGTTCAATCTTGGACGCCGACAGCCACTAACCAAGCTGGTAGCTACCGCCTATCAGAAGGTTCACAAATCGTAACTGCTGCTTCTGCACAGCAAGGTATTTTGGTTTGGACCGATACGTCTGTATACATCATGCAGTATGTTGGGCCGCCTTATGTTTGGGGTTTCCAAATTATGGCGAGTAATACGTCAATCATTGGCCCTAACGCAACGGCAAATATTAACAATACGACATATTGGATGGGTTACAACAAGTTTTATATGTACAACGGTACAGTTCAAACTTTACCCTGTTCCGTGCGGCAGTATGTGTTTGAGAATCTTAATTTGGGTCAATCATCTCAAGTTTATGCAGGCACTAATGAAGCATATAACGAAGTTTGGTGGTTTTACCCATCGGTTACGGGACGTAATGCGGATGGTTCTTTAGGCAGTGGAACTCCATCCAACCCCAATACGCTAAACGATTCTTATGTTGTCTACAACTATTTGGATCAAACTTGGTACTACGGCGCTATGCAACGTACGGCGTGGTTATACACACCATTGCGTCAAACACCTATAGCAACAAACTATTATGGACAATTGATTTACCATGAGAATGGCGTAAATGATGGGACAACTAATCCAGCTAGCACCATAAATTCCTATATTCAAAGTTCTGACTTTGATATTGGAGATGGAAATAATTTTGGTTTTATTTGGCGCGTTGTGCCAGATATTAACTTTAATGGATCCACTTGTGCGCAACCAACAGTAAATTTAACTTTATTGCCAAGACAAAATTCAGGTGCGCCATACGGTGTATCCGATGTTGCGTCAATCAAAAGCGACCAAGATTATACAAACCAAAGAGAGTACGTAATTCAAACTTTTACTCAGCAGCTTTATACTAGAGCTAGAGGTCGTCAAATGGCTTTAGTTCTTGCATCGCCACAAGGAACAAATGGTTTGGGCGTACAGTGGCAAGCGGGTATACAACGTCTTGATATAAGACCGGATGGGAGAAGATAATGGCTGGTAGTCCAAGTCTTGTAGTTGTACCTGCGGTTCCTCAATTAAATGTGCCGCCAACTGGTTACGATCAAAATTACATGCTTCAATTTAACAATGTATTACGTTTGTATTTTCAGCAGTTAAATAATGCTGTACAAGTTAATACTAACAATACTGCATCTAACACAGTTTTGAATTGGTTGAATTCATGAGTTATCAAACAGTTATTCCAGCGCAATTAACATTACGTGCATTGCCCACGAGCATTACTACGTTGTATACAGCGCCATCTAATGCAAGAACAATTGTTAAAGATATTAATATCTGCAATACAACGGGTTCCGCAATTACTGTTAACTTGTACTTTGTCCCCGTGAGCGGCAGTGCTAGCACAAGCAATGCTTTCTTTTTGGGTTACAGCGTAGCAGCTAACAGTACTTATCAGTGGAAAGGTACACAAGTTCTTTTGTCGGGGCAAACCCTTCAAGGGTATGCAGGTACAAATGGGTGTTCAATTATCATAAGCGGCGGCGAAGCGTCGTAAGGAGTTATCATGGGTTGGCTTCAAAGTTTTGTATCGAATCCTTTAAAAACCGTAGAGAATACGGCTAGCGATGTTGTTAGCGGAATTGGTAAAGATATTGCCAATATCCCTAATGATATTCAAACACTGGTTACAAACCCAAAAGCGCAGATTGCAGCTACGTTAGCTAACCCCTATGCACCTGCTATAACAGGGGCTGTTTTGGCTTCCATGGGCGTCGATCCAACTACAGCGGGTTTGATTACAGGCGGAACTGAAACCTTGGCTACAGGTAATCTTGGAAAAGGTGTAAGCGCTGGAATTGGCGCTTATGGTGGAGGTGATATTTATAAAGATGCTGCTTCTGCTTACGGTAACAATTTGGCTACAAATGGATCTGCAACGGACCTTGCTAAAGTTGCGGCAAACGGAGATGACCCTGGCGGCATATCATCTGCGCTAACCAATTTAAAAAATGCGGGCAGTGCGCTTATTAATAATCCGGCTGATGTTTTAGCTGCTGCAAGTCCTGGTGGACTTGGTAAAGATGCTTTATCGTTGGCAGGTAGTGTTATACAAGCGAGTTCAGACCCTAATGGAAATGCATTTACTGGATCTACAACTAACAGTGGGTCTACAACTAACAGTGGTACATCTAATACCACTTCGACTGGAGGCGGTAAAATAACAGACCCCACAGGATATACAGCTACGCCGGGGGGAAATCCAACCGGATATTACTATAACCGTAACCCAGTATCGGCACAAAATTTAAATTTAATTGGTGCTAACTATACGCCCGGGGAAAATGTCGATACAAGTGAACGCACTTATTTCAGCCCTACGTACTCAACCACACAAGGTAACCCATACACAAATTATTCAAACTCGGATATGGCGTCGTATGCTAAAGATACGGGTTTAAATTTAAATGACCAAAATGCTGTAGCAAAGGCAGTAGCTACAAGTAATAGCAACCCCGCAGCTGTCGCAGATTTTATTGCTTCCCAAAATTTTGCTGCTAACAACCCAGTAAAACAATCTGCCATGGGTGGTTTGCAGGCTACGCCGCAAGCTCAGATGGTCAACATGCCAAACCCAAATGCACCCATGTCACATAACTTGACAGATGCATACCATAGACCTTTTGCGCAAACACCAGTTCCTCAGCCTGTAATGATGGCTAGTGGTGGATTACCCAAAGGCAAAGCAACTGCCGAGTCGTTACGTCCAACAGTAGCCACCATGCATGGCGTTGAACACTTGATGAAGTTTGATGGTGGTGGTTCGACTGATCCAATGGATTATGGTTCTGATCCTGTTACTAACCTACCCAGTGCGGGTGTTTACTCGGTAGATCCAAGAACGCATACGCCCTATTCGCAGGACATAGGACGTGAAAATATGTCAGGCAATGCACTGCTCCAGCTTCTTGCTCAAGAGAAAGCAGCGCAAACTGCGGCGAGCCAATCCATTGCAAATGACCCTAACGCAGCCCCAAGTGTAACTGCGGCTAGAGGTGGTGCTATGGGTATCTCCGCATACGCAGATGGTGGAGGCATTTATAATCTTGGGGGTTATTCAGATGGTGGACGTTTACTACGTGGCCCGGGAGATGGGGTATCCGATTCGATACCTGCTACTATTGGTCATAAACAACCTGCTCGCTTGGCTGACGGTGAGTTTGTTGTCCCAGCTCGTATTGTTTCTGAACTAGGCAATGGCTCCACGGAAGCTGGGGCTCGTAAACTTTACTCCATGCTTGACCGCATTCAAGCAGCTCGCAGTAAATCTGTGGGTAAAGGTAAAGTGGCTAAAGATACAAAAGCAGATAAATATTTACCTGCGTAATTGGAGAATATAAATGACAACAACATTGACCACAGGCTCACCATCTTCGACCTCAAGTACCACAGGTACGCCGTCGTATTTAAACCCATTACTGACGCAAAATATTGCGAACATGTGGGGGCTTTCGCAAACGCCTTACCAAGCGTATCAAGGTCAACAAAACGCTAACTTTACTGGGCTTCAAAACCAATCGTTTAATGAAGCTGGGCAGTTAACTGGATCCCCACAAACTGCGCAAGCCAGCGGAATTGCTAATCAAGCAGCTAGTAATTTGTTAGGTACAAATTACAACGGGATGCAGGCTGGGTATCAAAATATTAACGCGCCACAATTAAATAGTTATCAGATGAACGGCCCCGGTATGGTGGGCACGCAAGGGTTTAACAATGACGCTGCCGCTCAGCTAATGAACCCATATATCCAACAATCGTTGGCGCCGCAGTTGCAGTTGTTACAGCAACAGCAAGGAATACAAGGGTCTCAATTAGCAGGTCAAGCTACTCAAGCTGGTGCTTTCGGCGGGTCTCGTTTTGGTATTCAGCAAGGTTTACAGAACCAATCTAACCAATTGGCAATGAGTAATTTAATTGGTCAAGGGTATAACACTGCGTTTAACAATGCTCAAAACCAATTCAATACACAGCAGGCTTTGGGTCTTCAAGCTCAACAATCTAACCAAGGTGCTAATCTTGCGACTGGTGAACAAAATTTAGCCGCAGCTTTAGGTGTGCAGAGTTTAGGCGCACAACAAAACTTAGCTGCCCAACAAGCTAATCAACAAGCGGGTTTGACTGCGCAACAAGCTAATATTAACCAACAACAGTTTGGCGCAAACCTTGGGCAATCTGCTAACCAAGCTGCGATTAGCGGGGCAAATACTTTGGGTCAGTTAGGCCAAAACGCCTATGCTCAAAATATAGGAACAATTGGATTACAAAACCAAATGGGCGCACAACAACAAGCATACCAACAAGGTTTGCTTAACACGCAGTATCAGAACTATGTTAACCAACTGAATTACCCTTACCAACAAGCATCGTATTTTCAAAATGCGATCAATGGGTATCCAACAACAAGTTCTACTTCTACTACACAACCAAGTAGCCCTTCGTATTTGCAAGACTTAGAAGCTGTTGGATTAGGTGGTTATGGGTTAAATAGTATTACTAATGGCGGTGTTACTAGTTTTCTTAGTTCCATTGGTAACTCTTTGGGTCTTTCAAATCTTGCAGAAGGTGGCGCTGTTGGATCATATAAAAAAGGTGGCGCTGTTAAAGGTTACGCTGGTTCTAATGGTTCTCTCACTAGCATTAGTAGTGCGTTAAGCCCTTTACCAACAAATAACCAATCAACGCTACAAAAAGCAATTGCTGCCGCTTCCGCTCGTGGCGATACAGAAACTGCCGCAGCATTACAAACTGAGTTAGATACCCAAGGTTACATTGGTCAGCAAACTGCAAAGCTAGGGCAGGTTGCAACACCAAATGCGCCACAAGCTGGCAGCTACGGCGTTAATCCTAATGCAAATCCAATTACACCAGGTACAGGCGCTGGGCGTTCTGGCGCTCCTAGTCCTTCATCAGCTTCAGGAAACTCTAATGCTTTGCCCAGTTTAGAAGATATTCTTAAACTGAAGCAAATGGCTAATGAGTCAAAGATCGCTGCTTCATTGCCAGACACACAAAGTATTGCGGCAGATGCTAGCAACGTGCCTAGCTTAAACACAAGCCCACCCGCAGGATTAAAAATGCCTGGCGTGTCGGATAGCGCTCGTGGTGGATTGCAGTACGTACCGCTTAGCGATAGCGTATTGCCAACTGTATCTAAAAAACGTGGTGGTATTACTGACGTAGCTGGTTATGCTGGCGACGAAACAAGTTTGACTGAGTTGGATACTCCAGTTGAGATGTTTAAAAGCCCAGAAGCTAAAGAAGCTGCATTGGCAAAAAGCATTTCTGATGCTGCTTCAGCAAGTGCTGCGCCCCAAGCTAGCTTTATAGTTCCTCCCCCACAACCAGCAATGCAAGCACCTGCACCTGCTTCGATGGGGCCTGGACCTGGACCAAGCAACGCACCCATGCCAGCACCCGCGCCTTCTCCCGCACCTAATGCGCCAGCGCCAATGCTGGCTAGCACTAAGCCACAAGCGGTACAACAAGGTATTCAAGGTTTGTCCCAAGCCGTTGCTGCGCCCACTAGTTATGCGTCCATGATGACTCCTGAACAGCAAGCTGCTATGCGCCAACAGCTAGCAGCAGAACGTGCACAGTCTGCCGGACCAGCGCCTTATACTGATGCGCAAAAAGCACTTGCCGCTAAGATAGCTGCGCATCCCGCAGAAGATCAACGCATGCAAGGATTTGCTGCGCTTATGGCTATACCTGGTATTTTGTCTGGCAATCAAGCCGGTCGTGGTACAGCTCAAGGGCTTAGTGACTACGCTAAGAACATGATGGCTCTGAAAGCTGACCAAGAAAAACGTGACCAAGCTGAAGTCGCAATGAACTTGCATTTGTCTGAGGCTGAGCGTGCCGACAAACTTGGCAACTGGACTTACGGTATGCAAGGTACCAAGGACTATGTTAAAGAAGGCCATGACGTTGATACGCTCAATGAAAAAATTCTCAAGGATAAAGCTGAGATGTCTAAGTGGGAGGCAGTTGTTGGCAAACCTGATAAGACCGGTGGTGCTGGGCATATGACTGCCGCTGAGTTAACATCGCAAAACCAAAAAGATATTCAGTACGCACTAGACCATCCCGAAGACAAAGCTGCGCAGACCAAAGCAAACTCCATCATGCAGCTTACTCAGGCTAAACAGTTTGTTCCCGCTGAAACCAACAGAGATATTAATTTTGATAAGATAACGCAGAAAAATGCTGAAGAAGCGGAAAAAGCTTGGGCAGGATATGAAAGCGCGTTGTTTGGCGCTAAGAAAGCAACTTATGAACGTTATTTGAAACAAGCAGGTAATGATCCATTAAAAGCCAAACAATTGTTCATTGCGGACTTCGCTAAAGACCAAGCGCAGCCTGTAGCTACCCGTCCAACAAATACTCCCGTAACTCCTTCTGCAAAACCAGCTGCAGCTCAGCCGGTTACGGATAGGCACGTACCTGCTTCTCTGCCACCCTTAACAGTTATGTATCAAGGCAAACAATTTACATTCCCGGATAAAGCAAGCTATGATGCGTATATGGCTAAATTAAACGGGCGTTAATAATGGCTGAACTTGATCCAACACAATTTGGTGCGGTAGCTGCGCCTACTGAACTTGATCCAACACAATTCGGTGCAGTTGAAGCACAACCTGTAGCCCAGCCCGCAGTTGAACTTGACCCTACACAGTTTGGTGCAAAGCCAGCCGAAGGGCCTGGGTTTCTTACGCATGCTATTGATACACTCAAAGAGTTTGGTGCGCCTATTATCGGTGCAATTGGTTCCACGCCTAGGGCTATGGAAGAAGCTATAAGAGGTGGCATTCGAGGTGATGTTAGGGGAGATGTTAGTAGTATTATGGCCCCCGGTGCGTATATACCGGGTGTAGATACGGATGAAACTTTATACGGCCCCGAAACTGAAGAACAAAAAGCGCATAGACAGCTTGTAGCAGAGCGTACTCTTAAAGCTATACCAGAGATTCCTGGGCTTAAACCTTTAGCTGACATTAGTCATAAAGCCCAGACATCAATACTTAAAAGCATTTCCCCAAGTGCTAAAGAAGCATTGGCTAATTCTCAGATCACCGGAAATATTTTTAAAGGTGAAATTGACTTTGGTAAAAACCCAAGTCTAGAAGGTTACGCACTCCAAGCGGTTAACATATTTGGTTCCATGGCACCGGTAATTGTTGGTACTATGGTAACCAAGAATCCTGAAACAGGTGCGTTAATTGGTGGGGGCATGGCTGCGGATGAAGCTGTTGGTAACGCAGTGCAAGCAAT
>Ga0164296_1006085_pt1 | contig 10344 bp, 15 predicted proteins | sample GEODES057metaG_FD_113533 | JGI IMG/M metagenome (GOLD analysis project Ga0164296, IMG submission 113533) | Dystrophic lake water microbial communities from Trout Bog Lake, Wisconsin, USA - GEODES057 metaG | ecosystem: Environmental > Aquatic > Freshwater > Lake | place: USA: Trout Bog Lake... | reverse complement strand
TTCTAAATGTATAGCGTGATGTTCCATGTTATTGTTCTACGTAAGCAAATAAAGGAATAGCTAGTAGTGAACCAATAGCTGCGTAAAGAAATGCTACATCGTGAGTACCAAGTAGGTAACCGATAAGAAGTAATGGTGATTTAATAATGTAGAAGTGCCAGAATTTCATGTTGATCTCCAATAATAAAGTATAAAAAAGGTAGTATGAACTAGTCATACTACCTATTGTGTGATTAAGAACGAGCGAGTGCATCTGCTTTGAGTTGAACACGTAGAGCTTTGAGAGCGTTGAGAGCATCACGAACTTCTACTTGACGAGGATTGTCGTAGTTCTCCATAGTCCAAAGTGCATTGGAGAGGAGCTGCTGCGCTAAGAAAATTTGTAAGCCCGCAGGTTTACGTTCTGTAAGTGCATTGAAACCATTGAAATCGAAAGTATTTTGCTGTGACATAACTAACTCCTTGTTTTGTTGATAAAGCGAGGGGATTTTCATCCCTCTCGCCCAAGAGAGGGTGAAAATCACTGAGCCAACAAAACCGAGCTGAAGCGACCCCACAACCAAACCCGCACCGAACTGTTGCATGGCACATGCCACAAAGCCGAAGGCGACTGGCGTGGGTTATGCCTACCCGCCATGCACCCACACTACAAGACGGGAGCGTAGGCGAAGTAGGGTTAGTTGTGACGCAGCTACGAGAAATACTTTCTCAAGGGTTGAGAGTAACGAAAGATGTAGACCGAGGACTGGAGGGTTTTATTGGGGCAGTAGCGGGGATAGTATTAGGTTGAAGAGATACGGGCTTGTAGGTAGGTTATAAGCTGTTTAAATGGCATCAGACACCGAACAGGTTAGTATGGAAGGGCAGCTAAATAATGTTGTGGATAAGTGGGCTAAGTTATTGATACATAAGTAACACTCTACAAGACAAGTTAGTGAGTACTAACTTAATACTATAGTAGTAGTAATAGTAGTGTTAGTTTGTATTTATAGCTAATATTGCTATGTTGTAGGTGGGTAGGGGGGAAATTATTTTAATGTTAATAGGGGTTTATCAACATTTATAACCCTTCTGCATATTTTTGAACAAAAGGGGGTTCTGTCGAACCCACTGTTGTGAAGGAGCAGTCCTCGTCTCTAACGAGACTGCGGTAAACAAGAGGGGGTTGTTAAGACTATGTACACCCGTAGGACTATTGTCTTTCTATTGGTGCTCGTATCTACGATACTCGCACTATATGTTCTTAATAACATCTGTATCAAACCTACTATATATTCTCTACCTGACCAGAAAAAAGAAAACAGTAAAAGAAAAAAGAACTGCACGCAGTATCTCTCAAATCAAAAAACCTTGTCAAGTCCACTAAAGTATTCATTTTTGATATATTTGCAAAATATATTTTCTAGAAGTATGATACAGTCTAAATTAATAGGAGGAAAGTATTATGGCTGGAGCTTGGCAACGTAAAGAAGGTAAATCTCCTTCAGGTGGACTCAATGCTAAAGGCAGAGCTTCTGCCAAAAAAGAAGGTCATAACCTTAAACCACCACAACCAGAAGGTGGTTCTCGTAAAGATTCTTTCTGTGCCCGTATGGGTGGAATGAAGAAGAAACTAACAGGTACTGCCAAGGCTAAAGACCCTGATTCAAGAATTAACAAAGCTTTAAAGAAGTGGAAGTGTTAAAAATGCCAATATCTACAGGAACCAATCCCAAGGGTCTTTATGCCAATATCCATGCCAAGAAGAAACGGATAGCCAAAGGTTCTGGGGAAAAGATGCGTACACCAAGCACTAAGGGTGCTCCTACTGCCAAAGCTTTTAAAGACTCTGCTAAGACTGCTAAAAAATGAAAAGAAAAGTTTCTAAAGATCGTAGATACAAAAGATCAATCTGGACACAGAACCAGAAGCTTGAAGCTGTCAGTACTTACCTCATGTTAGGTAATATGGCAGAGACTGCTGTAGTTACGGGTATACCCTTACAGACCCTTAAAGTCTGGAAGACTACGGATTGGTTTAAAGACTATTCCTTACAGCTCCAGTCTGAAGATGTTCAGCAAATGGACTCTAACCTTAAAAGGGTTATCCAAAAGGCTTTAAAGGCTACTGAGGATCGTATTGACTTGGGGGATGCTCAATTTGATCAGAAGACTGGAGAGATTGTTCGTATCCCCATTAAAGCCCATGTTGCTTTAAAGATCACAACAGAATTGTTGACTAAGCAACAAAAGCTCAATGAGAACCCTATTAAGGAAGAAGTTGAGAAAACCATTGATAGCAGGTTACTTAAACTCTCAGAAGAGTTTGCTAGGTTTGCCAATGCTAAGGCTAACACCATAGAGATAGAAGCTGTAGATGTCACTCCCAACACCACCAGTATCGAAGCTTAATGCCTCCGTAATGGAGGGCTTTGTCAACTCTGTGTTGAGGAAGAACTTTGATAAGCCAGCTCCTACTCCTGACTTTCATAAAGAAATATGGGAACTTGTTACTAGTAACAGCAAACAAGTAGCCATAGCAGCACCCAGGTATCATGCCAAGAGTACAGCAGTAACCCATGCTTACACACTAGCATCTGTCCTTTTTAGGGAGTCTAGATATGTTCTTATTGTCTCAGACACTGTAACCCAAGCTGTTCAATTCTTAGGAGATATTAAGAAGGAGATGCTAGAGAATGATGACCTACGTTCTTTATTTTCAATCAAAGAGTTTGCCAAAGATACTGAGGATGACTTAATTGTAGAGATGGAAGATGGGTGGACATTTCGTATACAAGCAAAAGGTAGCGAACAAAAACTTAGGGGTTTAAAGTGGGCTAACCTTCGTCCAGACCTTATCATTGGTGATGATATGGAAAATGACGAGATTGTAATGAACAAGGATAGACGACAGAAGTTCAAAAGGTGGTTCTATGGAGCTTTGATTCCTTGTGTCAGTTCTTCTGGAAAGATTAGGATTGTTGGAACAATACTACATTTAGATAGTCTTTTAGAAAACTTAATGCCAAGTTCTCAGTTGGGTAGCCATAGAGGTGTAAAGCATTTAGTTAAAGAAGATTTAAGGGAATATGCCCTTAACAAGTTACCTTGGAGGTCAATTAAGTATCGTGCCCATACAGACGACTTTAAAACTCTTTTATGGCCTGAAATGAAATCTGCTGAAGAATTTCGCCTCCAGAAGGATGATTATGTAAGGCAAGGATTGGCAGATGTCTATTCTCAAGAGATGTTGAATATCCCCTTGGATGTTACAGACACCTTTTTTAAAAAGACTGATTTCATTCCCATGAAACAAGAAGACCAAATTAAGAATTTGGTGTACTATGCCACCTGTGACTTGGCTGTATCCCAATCTCAACGGGCAGATTATTCTGCTTTTGTTGTAGGGGGTATGGACAATGAAGGACGCTTGTACTGCAAGCACGTAATAAAAGAACGTATGGACGCTTTGGAAATTGTGGATACAATCCTTATGATCCAAAAGATTTATAAGCCCGTACTCTTTGGACTTGAACAAGGTACTATTCAGAAAGCTATAGGACCCTATCTCAACGAAGAGATGCTTAAGCGTGGTGAGTTTATCAATACTGTTTTATTAAAACCAAGCGGTGATAAATTAACTCGTGCTAGGAGTATCCAAGCTCGAATGAGAAGTGGGGCTTGTAAGTTCGATAAGGACGCTGACTGGTATCAAAACTTTGAAGATGAGCTTCTCAGGTTTCCTCGTGATAAACATGATGACCAAGTTGATGCTTGGGCTTACTTGGGATTGATGCTTGATAAAATGTGGGAAGCTCCTACCGACAAAGAAATCGAAGAAGAAGAGTACGAGGCTTATATTCGAGAAAATAATGCGTTAGAATCTGGTCGCTCTGCTATATGTGGGTACTAAAGTATGAACTTAAAAGATAAATTTAATATTAATGACCTCATGTATGAGAGCAATATTGCTACTCTGCTTTGTGACCATGACTTAGAAGCCATTGGTATGAAGGTGGTTAGAGACTTTGAAAATGATTTAATGTCTCGTACCAGTTGGGAACAACGTACAGAAGCTTCTCTCAAACTAGCTTTACAAGTAGCTGAGACTAAAAACTTTCCTTGGGCTAATGCTTCTAACGTTAAGTTTCCTCTTATTACTATTGCTGCATTGCAATACCATGCTCGTAGCTATCCTGTACTTATTGACAGTGATTTACCTGTTAAATGTAGAGTCATTGGAGAAGACAAAGATGGATTAAAAGCTTTGCGTTCTACTCGTGTAGAACAACATATGTCCTACCAGCTTCTAGAAGAAGACGAAGACTGGGAATCAGAAATGGACAAGGTTCTTATTACCCAACCTATCATTGGTTGTGCTTTTAAGAAAACTTATTATGACCCCATTTGTAAACACAATGTTTCTGAAAACGTTTTAGCCAAAGACTTGGTAGTTAACTATTGGACTAAGAGTTTAGAAACAGCAGATCGTGTGTCTCACGGATTGCAGATGTCTAAAAATGAAATCTATGAGCGTGTAGCTCGTGGACTTTGGTTAGATGTATCTGAAGGTCGTCAACAACAATTCATGGTTGCTACGGGTAATCCCTTACAGCAAGCTCAAGACAAAGCTCAAGGTTTGATGCCTCCAGAGCCAAATGATTCTAGTACCCCTATTGAAATCATTGAGCAACATTGCCACATAGACTTTGATGACGATGGTTACGCTGAACCCTACATTGTATTTGTTCGTAGAGACAACAAAAAGGTTGCCCGTATTGTTGCTAGATACATTGGTAATGATGTAGAGCGTAACAAAGAAGGAACTATCCTTAGTATTAAGGGTGAACAGTATTTTACTAAATATCCATTTATTCCATCTCCTGATGGTGGATTCTATGACTTAGGCTTTGGAGTTTTACTTGGACCGCTTAACGAATCAATCAACACCATCATCAACCAACTCGTTGACGCTGGAACATTGTCTAACACCGCTGGTGGTTTTCTTAGCCGTGGTATCAAGCTACGTGGTGGTAACTACTCCTTCAATCCTATGGAGTGGAAGCATGTAGACACTACTGGAGATGACCTACGTAAAGGAATTGTTCCTTTGCCAGTTAGAGAACCATCTCAAGTGATGTTTACTTTGTTAAGCTTGTTGATCAACTATGGTGAGCGAATTGGTGGTGCTGTAGATATTATGACGGGTCAAAACCCTGGTCAAAATACTCCTGCTGAGACTACTCGCACTATGGCAGAACAAGGGATGAAGATATTTAATGGTATCTTTAAACGTACTCACAGAAGTCTTAAACAAGAGTTTAGAAAGCTGTATCGTTTGAATCAAATCTTTATTACTGAAGACAAATCTTTTGTTTCAGATGCTAAATCTACAGGAATGATTTTGGCTACTGACTACGAAGGTCCCGTTACTGATGTTATGCCAACGGCTGATCCTAGTATCACTTCTGATGCACAAAGATTAAACCAAGCTTCTGCAATAGCCCAAAGGGTTGCTGCTACTCCAGGTTTATACAACAGGTATGAGGCAGAGTACACCTTCTTAAAAGCTATGAAGGTTACAAACATTGAGAAGATTCTTCCTGATCCAAAGGGTCCCAATGCTGTACCTCCACCAGTCAATCCTAAAGTTCAAATTGAACAACTCAAACAACAAGCCAAACAAGCTTCTGATCAATTGACTATGAAGATGGCTTTGTTAAAACTAATGAGCGAAGCAGAACTTAACCAAGCACAAATTCAAAAGCTAGAAGCAGAAGCAGAAGCCATTAAGATTGGTATTGCTACTGAAGGTGAGAAAATGCGTATTCAAGAAATCAACACTCAAATTGCTTTGCAACGTGAGCGTAGAGAAGGTGTCATCAGTGCTATCACAACTATGAATCAAGTTTACGATACGATGATGAAAAGTAAGATGGAGGAGTCTCCTGAAGTTGGTCAAGCTCAAATGCCTAGTCAACCACAAGGAATGCCTCCTATGATGTAAGTTAACAAGGAGAGTAAATTGGAAGCAGTAAGCCAAGATAATTTTGAAGAATGGAAACATCACCCTGTTACAAAACGTCTGTTTAAGATGTTATTGAATGACAGAGAAATGATGAAAGAAGGATTAATTAACAATTCTTTTGATTCCGAGGAAGAAGTTAAAGGAAGATGCCGAGCAATTGCCATCATTCTTAATTTAGAGTACACAGATTTGTTTGAGGTAAAAAATGATTAATGAATCAGGAATGAACCCAGTAGGCTGGAGAGTTCTTATTAAGCCACAAGAAGTTAAAAAAGTTTCTAAAGGAGGGATTATCCTAACTACAGAAGCAACCGAAGCTAGAGAACAAATGGGAAACACAACTGGAGTTGTTGTAGCTATGGGTGACCAATGTTACGCAGATGAACCTTCACCTTGGTGCAAGGTTGGTGACAAAATAATCTTTGCCAAATATGCTGGTCTTCTTTACTTGGGTAAAGATGGTAACCATTACCGAATGGTTAATGACAAAGACATTACTGGCACTTTAGATGCTGACGTTGATCTTGTAGACCCGTATTTAGCTAAAACTTAAGTTGACACCATTTTTAACAGGGAGTAGTATATGAGCGAAGAAAATGTTACTAGTAACGAAATAGCTGATGACATTCGGCATGAAGCTGAATCTCAAGGTTGGGTTCCAAAAGAACGATTTCGTGGTAATGAAAACGATTGGGTAGACGCTGATGTTTTTGTAAAACGTGGTCGAGAGATTCTTCCTATTCTTAGAAAGAATAACGAAAACCTTGTTAAAGATTTACAAGCAACTAAAGAACAGCTTAAAGAGTTTAAAGAAGCAGCGGAGGAATTTAAACGATTCCAAAAAGATGCTTATGAACGCAAAGCCCAAGAGTACGAAGATAGGATTAAACAGATTAAAGAAAGCCGTGCCCAAGCTATTAGTGATGGGGATGGACAGAAAGTAAATGCTTTAGATGACGCTTTGGATCAAGCCAAAGAAGAATTTAAAGAAGCAAAACAAGCCGTTAAAGATGCAGATGTTGTTAAAACAACAGAACCACTAGCACCTACTATTGAACCTGGACTACAATCCTGGTTAGATAAGAACACCTGGTTTGGTGAAGATAAAAGAATGACAAGTATTGTCAATGGAATAGGCGAGAGTCTTAGGTTGGAATTTCCAACTTTAAAAGGACAGCAGTTTCTTGATAAGCTAGATGAAGTGTTAGCAGAAGAGTTTCCTAATAGATTTGGTGGGAAGAAACAATCTCCTGCCAGTAGGGTCGAATCTGGGTCAGGTCGTCAAAGTAGAAGTGGTAGCAATGCCCAAACTTATGACAACTTACCTACGGAAGCTAAAGCAGCTTGTGATCGTTTTGTAAAGCAAAAGCTTATGACTCGTGAACAATATGTCGCAGATTTCGATTGGTCTTAATTAATTTATAAAGGAAAACTACCATGCCACGTGCTCTAACATATGAAGAAAAAGTTGAAAGACAAGAAGCTTTAAGAGAAAGAAAATTAGCTCCCCCTGCTGCGTCAGATGGTGCAACTCGTAAACGTAGAAACACTTTTAATGGCACAGAAGCCAAATTAAGTGTAAGACACCAAATTGATGGTTATCACCTCCACATCCTAACAGATACTGGTGGTCGTATCCAAGAAGCTTTGGACAGCGGATATGAATTTGTTGCCCCACAAGAAGTAGGTGGTGTAAGTGAAAATGTAGTTAGCCGTAATGGTGACCTTGGAGAAAGAATTAGATATCTTGTAAATCCCCGTGCTGAAGGCACAGAGCAATACGGATATTTAATGAAGATTCGGCAAGAATGGTATGAGGAAGATCAAGCCGCACTTCAAGCTAAGAACAACATGATTGACGCTTCAATTAGGAAAGGTAAGATCACAGGAGACAATTCTGGATTTTATATTCCTAGAGATGGTATTAAACTTAATTAATTTACAAGGAGTCTTAAATGGCTAATGTATCCCGCCCTCGTGGTCTGTCTCCAGTTGGAACTGTAACTGGTGCAGCCTATAACGAGCAAGGTCAATTGTTTGCTGTGGCTAACGATGCTACTAACACTTACGCCATTGGCGATATTGTTACGTATGCTGGTGGCTCAGACACAAATGGTATTGCTTATGTAACTAAAATGACTGCTGACACTAGCTTGCCTTTGGGCGTTATTGTTGGTATTCGTCCTGCTGATCCTGGTGTTAGTTTGCAAGGTACAAACATTGATTTGAGTAAAATTTACTTGTCTCAAAGTTCTGGTTTGCGCTATATCTATGTGATCACTGATCCTAACGTTGTATATGAAGCACAAGCTGATACTTATGCTTTAGCTGACGTTATGAAAGCTGTTGGTGGTAACTACACCGCTGCTGACTCATTGTCACAATCTTCACCACAATCTAGTTTGACTTTAAAAGCTTCTACTGTTACCGCATTGGGTACAAGTGGTTCGCTTGGATTGCCATTCTTGGTTATTGGTTTTGCTCAACGTTCAGATAACGCTGCTGGTGCTTATGCCAAAGTAAACGTTGTTTTGAACAAACAGTTGTACAAGCAAGCTGCTGGTACTGCTTAATCTGTTAAATAAAGGAGAATTAACATGGCTGGTGTAATTACAACAGGCTCCCATCCGAAGGCGTTATGGCCTGGTATTAAAGCATGGTGGGGACAAACCTACAATGAGCATCCCGAAGAGTACACTGCGTTGTTTGATAAAGATACATCGCACCAAAACTACGAGGAAGATGTTCAATTGACAGGTTTTGGTCTAGTACCCGTTAAAGAGCAAGGTGCTGGGGTTCAGTACGATTCTGAAATCCAAGGTTTTGTAACTCGTTATACGCACGTTGCGTATGCAATGGGTTACATTGTGACCAAGGAAGAAATGGATGACAACTTGTATGAAGTTGTTTCTAAGAAGCGTTCTGCTGCTTTGGCTATGTCTTTCCGTCAAACCAAAGAAAACGTTGCTGCTAATGTGTACAATCGTGCATTTAACAACACTTACGCTGGTGGTGATGGTGTGGCTATGTGTTCAACTGCTCACCCCAATACTACGGGTGGTACATTTGCCAACAAGCCTACAGTTGACGTTGATTTGTCAGAAGCTGCTTTGGAAGATGCGTGTATTGCAATCATGGGTCTACAAAATGATCGTGGTTTGCTAGTTGCTATTCAACCCAAAGATTTGCACATTGCTCGTCAAGAAGTGTTTAATGCTCAACGCATTCTTCACTCTAGCTACCAAACAGGTAATGCCAACAATGACATCAACGTTATTAAGTCTGGTAATTACATTCCAGGTGGTTTCAAAGTAAACCACTACTTCACAAGCCCCCATGCTTGGTTTATCCGTAACACCATTCCTGGTGGTACTGGTATGAAGTACTACGAACGTCACGCCATCATGTTTGATCAAGACAATGACTATGACACGATGAATGCTAAAGCCAAAGGCTATGAGCGTTATTCGTTTGGTTGGTCTGATCCCCGTGCTGTGTGGGGCGTTAATGGTCCCTAATTGTTACTAGTAACAGCCCCCATCCTAAAAAGGTGGGGGTTTCTTTTAATCCAAAGGAGTATTTAAATGGCTTACGAAATGTCTAAAATGAAGGGCAAACGCCCAGAACCCAGTATGAAAAAAGGTGCTGGTGAGGAAAAGAAAAAGATGGCTGCTAAAAAAGCACCACCTGCTAAAAAAATGATGAGTAAAAAAGTTTAATATTGGTATACAATCCAAATATCCAATGACGCTCTGTTAACTCAGAGCGTTGTTTTTAACAACGTCAAAGGAGTTTTAAATGGTAGCACCTACCCGTTTCCCTGCTGGCATTAGTACTTATGTAACCAAGACTAATAGCGTTCTTAGCACATTCCCCAATGTTCCTAATTCCACTCAATCAAGTGTTACTACATTTGAAATGAATCCTTATGTAGCTTCTAGCTACACTGTAACTAACACTACTGCATCTATTGGTGCTGGTACTGGTCTTACAGGATTTAATGGTGGTGTTACATCTCTTGCTGTTACTACTGCTTCTGGTGGTAAAGCTGCTATTGCTCTTAATGGCAATAGTTCTACTGGACAAGCTGTTCAATTTATTCCTGGTAACCAGTTGTGGTTTAATATTCAAGTAGCACACAACTCTACATTCTTATCTGACTCTACTACTGTAGCTCGTTATGGTTTGTTTGATGTGTCTGATACAACAGGTACCATTACCAATGGTGTGTATCTAGAAAAAGCTGCTGGTGGAACTGCTCTTAATCTTGTTATTAAGAACACTGGTTTAACTGGTTCTACAGTTACAACCATTATTAACAACGTAGCTGATTTAGCT
>Ga0164296_1006083_pt1 | contig 10347 bp, 9 predicted proteins | sample GEODES057metaG_FD_113533 | JGI IMG/M metagenome (GOLD analysis project Ga0164296, IMG submission 113533) | Dystrophic lake water microbial communities from Trout Bog Lake, Wisconsin, USA - GEODES057 metaG | ecosystem: Environmental > Aquatic > Freshwater > Lake | place: USA: Trout Bog Lake... | reverse complement strand
TGGAAGGGCGAGACGCTCGAGGAATATTGGTGGTGCACCGACCAAGCGCTGACGTGGCCCGGCGAAGACGGCCCCACCGCCATCTTGGACGACGGTGGCGACGCCACCCTCTTGATCCACAAGGGGCTCGAGTTCGAGAAGGCCGGTGACGTCCCGGACCCGAGCACCGCCGATTCTGAGGAGTACGGCGTCGTGCTCACGCTGCTGACCAAGTTGATCAGCGAAGAGCCAGGGCGCTTCGCCGCATGTGCGAACTCGATCAAGGGCGTCTCTGAAGAGACGACCACTGGCGTCCACCGCCTCTACGACATGCAGCGCAGCGGCGAACTCCTCTTCCCGGCCATCAACGTCAACGACGCGGTCACGAAGTCCAAGTTCGACAACAAGTACGGCTGTCGCCACTCGCTCGTCGACGGGATCAACCGTGCCACCGACGTCTTGATCGGTGGGAAGGTCGCGGTGGTCTGCGGCTACGGCGACGTGGGCAAGGGCTGTGCAGAGTCGCTTCGCGGCCAAGGGGCGCGCGTCATCGTCACCGAGATCGACCCCATCTGTGCACTCCAAGCCGCCATGGACGGCTATGAAGTCACCACGCTCGAAGACGCGCTTACCCGTGCGGACATCGTGATCACGTCGACCGGCAACAAGGACGTCATCCGCGTCGAGCACATGGCCAAGATGAAGCACCAGACGATCGTCGGGAACATCGGCCACTTCGACAACGAGATCGACATGGCAGGCCTGGCCCAAGTTCCCGGCATCAAGCGCACGAACATCAAGCCCCAAGTGGATGAGTGGACGTTCCCTGATGGCCACTCGATCATCGTGCTCTCCGAAGGCCGCTTGTTGAACCTCGGGAATGCCACGGGTCACCCGAGCTTCGTCATGAGCGCATCGTTCACGAACCAAGTCATGGCCCAGATGGAGCTGCACTCGAACACCCACAACTACCCGACCGGCGTCTACGTGCTCCCCAAGCACCTCGACGAGAAGGTGGCACGCCTGCACCTCGGTGCCCTTGGCGTCCAACTCACCGAGCTCTCCCCGGAGCAAGCGGAGTACTTGGGTCTCGATGTCGACGGGCCCTACAAGCCCGATACGTACCGCTACTAGATCAGCGAACGCCAGCCAAGAGGTCGTCCTCGACGCCGACTTGACCCGTCGGGTCGGCGACGCGGACGAACCACTCTTGGCCGAACATCTGCTCGAAGAGCCCTTCGGGAAGTTGGAAGAAGAACGACTGCGCGGTCTGGGAACTGTGTGCCATGAGCGCAGCGCGCTTCGCCGCAACATACGTTGAAACGTCGATGGTGGCACCGATCTCGTCGTCGGTTGCGCCCATCTCTGGCTGGTCGCCATCGGGTTCTGGCGGCTCGATCCCGAACTCCTTGAGCTGGCTCGCGAGGCTTTCGAACGCTGAGCGAGCCACGGTGGCGTAGTAGACCTTCGGCTTCTTCATTGCCATCGCTACTGCGGCCAAGGTGATGCGATTGGCCTGGATGTGGTCTGGGTGGCCATAGAAGCCGTTCTCGTCATAGGTCACGACGACGTCTGCCTCTTCTTCGTCGAGGATGTCGGCCACACGACGCGCCGCTTCTTCCACGGGCGTGGTCCAGAACGATCCTGGCGCATCGTTCTGCGGCCACCCCATCATTCCCGAGTCGTGGTAGCCGAGGAGCTCAGCGCGTTCGATGCCAAGGATCCGACACGACTCCTTGAGCTCTTCGAGCCGATGGGCAACAACTTGGTCGACATCGTGATCGTCGTGGTCGGGAGCCAGCCCATCAGGAGTATCGCCGAGTTCGCCGTTCGTGCACATGATCAGGACCGTGCGCGCCCCTTCGGCCGAATACCGAGCGATGACGCCCCCGGTCGTCGATGCTTCATCATCGGGGTGGGCATGGACGAAGACGAGGGTTGGACGATGGGAAGCCACACGACGAGTGTAGGCGTCACGATCCGGCGATCACGCCGGAGAAGAGATCAGTCTCCGGGAGTGCAGCGCCCGTTGCATCGAAGGCCCGAACGTAGCTCTCGGTGCCAAAGACGGCAGCGAAGAGGTCGTCGGGAAGCGCCACGAGATCCGCGTTGTCGTGCTGGGAGCGATGGGCTGCAAGCGCCCGATGCTTCTGGTCGACTGCATCGGTGCAGTCGATCGTCGCTCCGACTTCGTCGTCGTCGACGCCGGGAATCAAGCCGGCGTCGAGCCACTCTGGCAAGACCAGACCAGCACCACGCGCGAGATCGATGAAGCCAGCCAAGACGCTCTTGCCCAGCGCCACGTAGTAGACCTTCTCGACGCCGGTGCTCTGTGCGACGGCGCGCATGGTGACGTCGTTGGTGGCGATGTGGTCCGGGTGTCCATAGAAGCCATCAGGCCCGTAGGTAACGACGACTTGTGGCTTCTCTTCTTCGATGATTTGGGCGATACGCGCAGCCACTACGTCTCGGTCTTGGTTGATGAATGCGCTTGGCGACGCGTTCGTAGCCCACCCATCCATGCCCGAGTCGTGGTAGCCCAACTGGATGGCTCGGTCGATGCCGAGGATTCGACACGAGTCGGCGAGTTCTGCCGCCCTCGTCTCGATGACTGCTGCGGCGTCGTAGTCGGGCTCTTCGAAGCCCCGCCCCTCCGGGTCGAAGCCGAGGTCGCCGAGCGTACAGGTCACCAAGACTTGCCGAATGCCGCGTCTGGCGTAGTGCGCTTGGATGCCGGCCGTAAAGAGGGCTTCGTCATCTGGATGCGCGTGCACGCACAGCATCGTGGGGTCGGCCATGGCCAAATCCTACGGCCTCACCCGATCTGGAACGCCTTGATCACGAGCAGGACGACGGAAAGCACGAGGTAGCCGGCCATTGCCACCAAGGTCATCCGACGCCACCCCGTCAGCGGCGGCCGGGTGAGCAAGTTGAGCGAAGGCATGCGCCATTCACGTCGATCGACGGTGGCTGCCACTGGAGCTTGTGGCGTCCTTCGCAACAGCCAGATGCCGCCGCCGACGAGCAACGAAACAACGAACGCGATGCCGAGGACTTCGCTCAAGGCCACGACGTTGATGTGAGGGAAGACCGTCGTGACCATCAAGATCAGGCTGAGCATGACCAAGAGGCCGACGATGATCGTCGAAACGATGTTCAGCCACGTCCGATTGACCCACGGTCCGAGCACTTGTTCGTCGTTGCACAGCAACAACAAGAACACCGTTGCCAACGGCAAGAGGAGGCCCGCCAGAGCCTGGACCACCGTCGTGATCAATCCGAGTGGAGCTCCGGGAATGAGCACGAGTCCGGCTGCCATGAAGACCAACGCAGCGAATCCTCCGTAGAAGCCTTTGGCCTCTCGCCAACCCTTGTTGAGCGAAAGGTGTGCTGAGTTGCCAATGTCGCCAAAGGCGTAGGTCGTTGCCAAGGTAACGGCCGCGGCACCGATGATCGACGCGTTGAGCAAGACGATGGCGAAGAACGCCCCGGCCCACGGACCAAGGTGGATGCGCAGGCCTTCGGCGACGCCCAGCGCATTCGTAAAGTGGCCAAAGACTTTGGTCCCAAGCAACGTCGCAGCGACCGTCGACACGATGATGACCGCCGTGATGACCGTGATGAACGACCCGATGACCGTGTCGGCACGCTCGTAGTTGATCCATCGTGGCGTGATCTTCTTGTCGATGATGTTCGACTGCTGGAAGAACAGCTGCCACGGAGCAACGGTGGTTCCCACGATGGCGATGATCAAGAGGACCGAATCTGATGTCACGCCGCCTTGGACTCCAGGGACGACCAAGTGGTGACCCATCTGGCTGAGAGACGGATGCGCCATGATGATCAAAGGGATGACCAGCAAGTTGGCGAAGATGAACACGAACATGAAGCGTTCCCAGCGGCGGAAGCTGCCTGATGTCGTCATGGCGATCAGCGTCACACCGGCAATGGGAACCGAGACCCACGCCGAAACATGGAAGTAGGAGAGCGCCAAGTTCACACCGATGAACTCCGTGGCGATCGTCAAGAAGTTGAGGACGAAGAGGTCGACGACGGCAACGTTCCCCCAGAACCGCCCGTAGCGCTCGCGGATGAGTCGTCCGTGCCCCACACCCGTGACGGCACCAAGTCGAACCACCATCTCTTGGTTCACGATCAAGACGGGGATCAAGAGCGGCAACACCCAGAGCAACGAGTAGCCGAAGTTCTGTCCGGCTTGGGCGTAGGTCGAGATGCCACCGGCGTCGTTATCGCCGACCATCACGATGATCCCGGGCCCGAGGATCGCCAGCAACGTCAGGAGGCGACCACGCAGACCGCGCCGCGTCGACGTGTCGTTTCCGTGGATCGTGCCGAACGCGCCTTGGATGGCTTCGGTTTCGTGGGGTGGTCCCATGGCTTTCCTCCTTTCGTGGCGTGGGTGGATTTCTTCATGCGGCTCCACCACGCGTCACGAGAAGGTCAGCGACGAGCGACCCTCCCCACGCTCAGTGGAGCTCCGTCCGCCGGGCTCGAGTCCCGACGGGTGGTACTTGGCGGTTTCAGCGATCCTCCTTTAACGGCGGATACGGCACTTCAAACATCGACCACATCGCCATCACTCCTCGTTCGTGGCCATGCCGAACTCTCGGCGCCACCCTTGGGGAAGCAGCAACTCGATCAAATCGTCGATCGTCACGACGCCGAGCATCCGGTTGTGCTCGTCATCGACGACCGGCACAACCGTCAGGTTGAAGTCGGACATTTGGCGCGCGACTCGATTCAGATCCCAGTTCGCGTGGACGTGCGCTGACTCGCTCTTCGAGACTTCGACGACGGGTTCATCCAACGAAGCGCGCACCAAGCGAGCAATCGGAGCAGCCCCGATCAGCGCGTCGTGTTCGTTGACGACGAAGACGACGTTCAACGTCTCTGTCGGCGCTGTCGACGCCTTGATGGCGTCGAGCGCCACCGCCACCGTCGCGTCTTGGCGAACAGACACGTAGTCCGGGCTCATGATGCCCCCGGCCGTCTCTGGGTTGTACGACAACAGGTTTCGAACCTTTTGCTGTTGAGGCTCAGGGAGCAGATCGAGGATTGGGAGCCGCCGCTCTTGTTCGATCTCGGTAATGAGGTCTGCGGCATCGTCAGGAGCCATGCGCGCCAAGATGCGCGCTGCCTCTGGATCGGTACGGGATTCGAGGAACTCGATCTGGTGCTCCATGTCGAGCTCTTCGAAGACGTCAGCTTCGAGTTCCAAGTCCTCGCCGACTGCCTCGATGATCTCCTCCCCTTCGTCGTGGCTTGCTGCCTCGACCAGGTCGGCAATCTGCGCCGGGTGGAGGCGCGAGAGCTTGCGGTAAGGAATGCGGAGCTTTGCAGATGGCACGTGGCTTACGAAGGGAATGATCGAAGCAAAGTCGATGACGCCACTGCGCGAAACGCCTTCGCTCAAACGACCGCGCACCAATCGCTGCATCAACGGTCGTCGGCCGGGATCGACAGCCACGACCTCGTAGATGCCATCGACCTTGGCCAGCAAGACGTCATTGGCGCGGATCAACCGGCCACCGACGAAGTTGATCAGGTGACGAGCCAAGAGATCTTTCGACAACAAGATCTCGCCCTCGCGCCGTTCGAACTGGCGAAGGTCCAACCGCTTGCCTTGGAAGACCAGCGGTCGATCCTCGAGCGAGCCGATCTTCTCGGCAGGCACGAAGAGGTCGCGGGTTCCGATGCGAACGACGTAACCCACGACCGGCGGGTGCGGGTAGTCACCTAGGCGGACGACCACGTCTTCGATGCGGCCGATGCGGTCACCCGCCTCGTCGACGAGTGGAGACTTCACGATCCCTGAGAGGTTCACGATGTTGGAAAGCATGAGGACTCCTCAAGGCCCAGAGCAACTCGGCGCCGCTCACCACTACCCGACGATCCTACCCCGGCGAATTTGCCGCCTCTCTCGTCGTCACCGAGAGTTCACGAGGGCGATACCGTGCGATCACGCGATACACCGGCAGTGCCAAGAACCCTCCGATCCGCGTCCTGAGGAACGCTGCAGCAACCCGCCCCCACCAATTCGTCGTTGCCAGGAGCTCTCGCACTGCATCGACGCCTCCGAATTTCGCTCCATCGCCTCCCGTGCACCACAACTGTTCCTCGACGTCACGGCGACTCAGTCCTCGTGCTGCGAGCTCTGCATCGGTGAGATCTGCCGACGAGATCCACCGGAGGTTCGCGTTCGTCGCAGGTTCGATCAGCGAGCGCGACGCGTTGCAAACCCGACACGTTCCGTCGTAGATGACCTCGAAGTCCTCGTTCACGTCTGGAGATCTCCGACGTGGTCCGCCAACACCTCGAGCTCGGAACGCCAGTCGATCGGCGTTGCCAAGGGTCGAAGTACAAACTTCGAGAACCCGACGTCGAGGTAACGCTCGATCAACTCCCGGAGTTGGTCCATCCCGACGGGAACCATCTCGCTCATATCGTCTCGCTTTGCACTTCGGCGGAGCTGTTCGAGCACAGGACCTTCCAACGGAACGTGGGCGTAGCCGATCGACACGCCATAGTGCTCCGGGTCGATCCGACGGCCCGCTTCTTCAGCGACTTCCTCGATGACCTGGCGTCCCGCCGCTGCGTCTGCTGGCGTGATCATCGAAGGGAGCCATCCTTCGCCGAATCGACCACAACGCACCAGCGCCGAACGTGCCGATCCTCCCAACCAGATCTCCAACGGTTGCTGTTTTGGTAGCGGATCAAGCACGACGCCGTTCGTCACACCTGCCGGAGAGGGTACGTCTGTAGGGAGACCCGCCAAGAGTGACGTCAAGATCGGCAACGCGTCATCGAGCGCCGCACTTCGTGCTGGCTGTTCGACGCCAACTGCCGTCGCTTCACCACCAACACCGAGCCCTGGGACTGCGGTAACCAGGAGTCGACCACCACTGAGAAAGTCCAGCGTGGCGAGCTGTCGAGCGAGGCGGAGGAGATTGCGTCCCGGCACCAAGAACGTCGTTCCGATCTTGAGCTTCTCGAGCCGCGCTGCGAGCCAGGCCAACGAGACCAACGGATCGAGCCCGGGCTGGGAGAGCACTTCAGAAACCCAGATCGAGTCAAATCGGAGTTCGATGAGGTCCGCGCAGATCGCCTCTAGGGCGTGCGGGTCTGCAACGTGGCCCGACGTACCGATGCCGATGCGGACCTTCACGGTGCGCTCTGCAACGATTCGATCACGCGATCGACGTCTGCATCGCCGATCTCGTGATGGGTCACGAACCGGACGACGCCGGGAGCGATCGTGCCTGCGGCGATGCCGTCGGCGTCCAAGTGGGCAAGGAATCGGTCGGCATCGTCGTGTTCGAAGACGACGAGGTTTGTGGGCTGTGCCAGTACGTCGTCGGCTACTGCAGGCCAACGCGCGGCGACCGCTTCAGCGAGTACGCGAGCTCGGCGATGATCGTCGGCGAGCCGGTCGACCATGGTGCGAAGCGCGACAAGACCAGCCGCGGCCAGAATGCCTGCTTGGCGCATTGCACCGCCAAGTCGCTTGCGCTCGATGCGCGCCGCCTCGATCAGATCCTCTGGACCTGCGAAGAGCGAGCCGACCGGAGCACTCAAGCCCTTCGAGAGGCACGACATCACTGTGGTCGCCGAAGCGGCTAGTGCAGCAGGTGACTCTCCTGATGCAACGGCTGCATTGAAGAGGCGCGCGCCATCCATGTGGATCGGCAAGCCGCTGATCTGCTGGGCCAGCGATGCCACGAGGCTGCTCGTCCAAAACCGGCCGCCGGACGCCATGTGCGTGTTCTCAATGAACACCGCGTGCACCGTTGGGAGGTGGTGCGCTTCGCCTTCGATTGCGAGCATTACGTCCACTGGATCGATCACACCAGCCCGGTCGTCGACGAGTTGGAACTGCACAGCGCCATTGCGCGCCGATGCAGCGAGTTCGTAGAGCACGACGTGCTGTCGCGCACCAGCCACGATGACATCGCCGGGTCTGGTCAAGATCCGAACCGCGATCTGGTTCGCCATGACGCCCGATGGAACGAAAAGTGCTGCTTGCTTTCCGACGAGCTCGGCATAGAGAGATTCGAGTGCTGCGACTGTCGGATCTTCGCCGTAGCCATCGTCGCCAACCACGGCACTCGCCATTGCGTCGCGCATCTCAGGAGTCGGCGACGTGACCGTATCGCTCCGCAGGTCGATCATCGGGGTGGCCATGGCTTGATGCTACCGGGAGGGGATCGCTGAAAATCCTGCCTAGGCTCGTGCACATGGCAGAAGAATCACTGGACCACAGCGCACTTGTTGCACGGGCTGGCGTGCACCGCGCCTTGGGCATCGAACTCGTCGAGATGTCAAAGGACAAGGTCGTCCTTTCGCTCCCGATCGAAGAGCGCGTCCACCAGCCCTACGGCATCCTCCACGGCGGCGTCTCGGCACTCCTCGCTGAATCTGCAGCGTCGATGGGTGGTGCCCTCAACGTTCCTGACGACAAGGCCATCGTTGGCATCGAACTCAATGCCAGCCACTTACGCTCTGCTTCGTCAGGGACCTTGATCGCTACGGCAACGCCCATCCGCATCGGTCGGACCATCCAGGTCTGGAACATCGAACTTACCGATGAGTCAGGCCGAGGAATCTGTAGCGCTCGCTGTTCGCTCGCGGTCATCGATCGTCCGTGAGCAACCGCTCCGTGCGGAGCGCACCTCCTATGCTCGGGGAATGACCAGACACGGCTTCTCGAAGGTTCAGTAATGGCCGGGTTCACGATCACCGGCTGGGGAACTGCAGTTCCTGACAACGTCGTTACGAATGTTGATCTCGAGCGGACCCTCGATACTTCTGACGAATGGATCGTCGAGCGCACCGGCATCAAGGAACGCCGCGTCGGCGGCACGACATCGTCGCTCGGCATCGAGGCAGGGCGCGCTGCGCTCGAGTGCGCTGGTCTGACCGGCGACGACATCGACATGTTGGTGCTTGCCACCACGACGCCCGACAAGATCGTCCCGGGGACGTCGCCAACGATCCAGCACGCGCTCGGCATCAAGGGTGGTGCTGTCGACCTCAACGCAGCATGCTCGGGATTCGTCTACGGCCTCGTCATCGCCAACGGCTTCTTGGCCAGTGGGATGAAGCGCGTTCTGTTGGTCGGCGCCGAGACGTTGTCGAAGATCACCGACTGGGACGATCGGGGCACTGCCATCTTGTTCGGCGACGGAGCAGGTGCCCTCGTCCTCGAGGCCACAGAAGACGACGGGTGCCTCTTGAGTTGGGACCTGGGCTCTGATGGCAGCTTGACCGACCTCCTCTACTGCGACCACGGCCAGTACTTGTTGATGGACGGGAAGGAAGTCTTCCGACGCGCAGTGCGCGTCGTTGTCGACTCGGCCAACGACGTGATTAAGGCAGCCAACGTCAGCATCGATGACATCGACCTGATCGTCCCCCACCAAGCGAACATCAGGATCATCCAAGCTGCCTGCCAGCGCTTGGGCATCCCAGAAGAACGGGCTGCAGTCGTGATCGATCGCTTTGGAAACACCTCGTCGGCTTCGATCCCCCTCGCCTTGGTCGATGCCCTGGAGCACGGTCGCGTGCACTCAGGGGACCTGTTGCTGTTGACCGGCTTTGGAGCTGGCATGACGTGGGCGAGCGCACTGATCCGATGGCCATAGGCGAGATCTCGCTCGTCGTCTTGGCCGCAGGTCGGGCTCGGCGCTTTGGTGGGATCAAGCCATTGGCTCCTGTCGGCCCAGAAGGCGAAGCAGTGATCGATCTCGGCGCCTCAGACGCCTACGCCGCAGGATTTTCGAAGATCGTCGTCGTCGTCAACCCCGAGACCGGCCCCGTCATCGAAGAGCACATCAGAGCGTCTTGGCCGAGTGGTGCGCCCGTCGAATTTGTGGTCCAAGCTGAACCGCGCGGCACCGTCGATGCGGTCAACGCTGCACGCGGCGCGGTCGATACGAGCCGGCCGTTCAGCGTCGTCAACGCCGACGATCTCTACGGAGCCGCAGCACTGCGGACCGCCCACGATGCACTCGCCGCGGACCTCGGCAACGTGCTCGTTGGCTTCGAATTGCAACACGCAATCTCAGGCAGCGATCCGGTTACCCGAGGTGTCTGCGACGTCGTAGACGGCACCTTGCACGCGATCAGCGAACGGCGCAACGTGGTGCGCCACGGCAACCGGTTCGTAGCAGACGATGGCCTCGAACCAGCAGAGCTGTCGGGATCGACGATCGTGTCGATGAACCTCTGGGGGTTCGAAGCCCAGCTCTGGGACGTCTTCGACTGGGTTATGGACCGCACGAGCGATGCCAGCGTCGACAACGAAGTCTTGCTTCCCGAACTGGTGGGCCGAATCATCCGGGGCGAACT
>Ga0164296_1006080_pt1 | contig 10347 bp, 5 predicted proteins | sample GEODES057metaG_FD_113533 | JGI IMG/M metagenome (GOLD analysis project Ga0164296, IMG submission 113533) | Dystrophic lake water microbial communities from Trout Bog Lake, Wisconsin, USA - GEODES057 metaG | ecosystem: Environmental > Aquatic > Freshwater > Lake | place: USA: Trout Bog Lake... | reverse complement strand
TGGCTTACGGGTAACCGTGAGTTAGCTAGGCCCAGTAGCGCAGTTGGTTAGCGCGCCGCCCTGTCACGGCGGAGGTCGCGGGTTCAAGTCCCGTCTGGGTCGCTGGGAAGAGAGTGTCCACACGCTCTCTTCTTATTTAATTTAGATCTGCTTCTGCAGTTTTCTGCAGACTCCAGCAGAGCGAGTGTGGAGTGAGTACAAATTACATATTGGCTCGGTAGCTCAGTTGGTACGAGCGCGCGACTGAAAATCGTGAGGTCGACAGTTCGATCCTGTCCCGAGCCACTTCTCAATTACTTAATTAGTTACTTCTTTCTTATCTCTACTTGCTTCTTCTTGTAGCCACTTGGGCACGCTGGATTTACTCCGCCTACCTTCTTCGTTGTTGAACCCTTCACGCAGGTAATTGTTGTGCTCTTTGGTGGTGTCTTCACCACTGCAGGGACAGAAGGCGCTGAAGCTTTCTGACCAGCAGCTGGGGCTGAAGAACCATTTTGAGTGAGCTTAACTTGGATCACTGGTGATGAGAATTCAAAACCATTTGCACTCAGTGAAAGCCAGCCATCCTTTTCACCAGCAACTGTGGTCGCAACATCGTTACTTCCATCCGATGAAATAATCGAAATCGAAGCACTGATAGGTGCACTTGAAAAACCGTAGATGCAACGAGCTACATCAGAACGGATAACCAAGTTGTAGTTACCTTTAAATGGAGTGGTTCCATCAGGATTGAAGTGTGGTGAAGCTACTTTGTAATTCAACGCTCCGCCCGTAAACGCTGGTGGACCAGCCGAATAAGCTGTGGAGTTAGTTGTCACAATGCCTTTAATTCCGGGAGTGCTTGAGAAGCATTTATCTGCACCATTCATCTCATCGTTCGAAAGCGTTCTAAATGACCAAGATGTGGTGAGGGCATTCGACTTATTTCCAACAAGAGGAGAAATAGCACTCACACCATCAAGCGCGATCTGTCCGAACGCATATGGTGAGGCATTTAAATTAGTCTTTGCATTGCCTGCAAGAGATGTTGACTCTTCCCAATAGTTTGGATCATCTCCCTGACCTCCACCTACAGGTCCACAACTATCGCCGCCAACCATGCACTCAACCCAAAAGTTCTGAACAGCTGCAGGAAGCGAACTCCAGTCCGCTCCTTGATAGACCATCGGGATAGAAGTCGAGCCTGCAAGTACTGAGAGATCTATGCCGCCGTTAGGGTCCTTGGTGATCGTGACGTTCGGGTCAACCATACGGCCATGGAGCCAGCCATTTGGTTCCTTTGAAAGACGGAGTTGCACGCCAAAGCGAGCATTGGCAGGGAAATCTTCTTGCATATAGCACTGCCCGTTGGCATTTGTTGGCAACAAACATTGAGGTCCATCAACGTGGCCGCAACCGATGTTCATGCGAGTTGGTGTTTGTTGTATGTCGCCACAGCCATCGTAATAAACGTCTTTCAGGTTAGAGCCAAAGAAACCTAATTGACTGTTCTGTCCCTGCCCAAAATCATGCAGAACAACCGGCACCAATGAGACTGCCAGAATCGAACCACGGCTATCGGAACTTCCATCGGAGTTAACCCAGCCACTCATTCCAGCCACAACGGCATAGTCAGATCCGGATGCATGCGGGGCACTTGGAATGCTCCAGATGCTTGGCATAGAGCCATCGGGGATTCCAAGCTTGGGATCGCCGGTGTAGGAATTAATGTGATTGGTAACGGTGTATTTCTCAAACGTGCCCGGGGTGGGGTTATTGCTTGCATCAAAAGCTTCGACGCCGGCCACGCAATCTGTATCGGTGGCAGAGGCGCACTCCTTGAGCATGGATAAATAGTCGAACTCGCTATTTGCACACGCAGGGTCTTTTGTAGATTTACAAAGGACCATTCCTTTATCACTTGCGCCTTGCAATACAGAGAACGGTAACTTGAGCGGAGAACTGTCCTGAAAGGTCACACCGTGAAAACTTGGATCATTTTGATTTGGTGATTGTGGAATCCATGATCCATTCGAGTCAGCAAATGCTGGTGAAAAAACACCGACTACCGCCAATGCACAAGCGACTAACAGACCAAGGAGCGACTTCTTTTTCATTCTTTACTTCCTTTTGTAACCAGATGGACAGACTGGGCTTACACCCGAAACAGATTTTGATGACTTCCCTTTAACACAGGTGATCGTGACTTTCTTAGGCGCTGAGCCAGCTTGACTCAACTTCACTTCGATCACCGGCGCGGAAAATTCGAAATTATTGGCACTCAAAGAGAGCCAACCGTCCTTCTCTCCTGCCACAGTAGTGGCTACATCATTGCTACCGTCTGCGGAAATCACGGAGATTGAGGCGCTGATTGGCGCGCTTGAAAAACCATATAGGCAGCGGGCTACATCGCTTCGCATCACCAAGTTATATGTTCCCTTAAATGGGGTCGTCCCATCAGGCATGTAGTGTGTTGAAGAAACTTGGTAGTTGAGTGATCCGTTGGAAAGAACTGGCGGGCCTTGGGAGTAGGTCGTGGAATTAGTCGAGACAATTCCCTTGATGCCCGGAGTGCTGGTGAAGCACTTGTCGGCACCATTCATCTCCTGATTTGTGAGCGTTCTAAAGTTCCATGACGTCGTCATTGTGTTCGCTTTATTGCCGACAAGTGGAGCGATCGCCGACATCGCTTGCAGAGCTAGTGGGCCGAATGAGAATGGCTGTCCTTGCAAATTCAATTGGGCATTGCCAGCAGGAGTTTGGCCAACAACCGGATAATCGGAATGATCACCGGGGCCAGCAAGAACTTGTCCACAATGATCACCATGGTTCATGCACTGGACCCAAAAATCTTGAAGCGAAGGTGGCAACGTGTCCCAATCGGCACCTTGATAAACAAGCGGCACCTGAACGCTCCCCGCCGTGATTGAAAGATCAACTGGCCCAGAACTCTCGTGAGTAATCGAGATATTTGGATCCGTCATGCGACCATGAATCCAACCATTAGGTTCGTGCGATAAGCGCAACTGAACATTAAATCTCTGGCCTGGTGTCATCGCCTCTTCGGCGTAACACATTCCCTGAGCATTGGTAGGCAAGTAGCAACCGTCGCCATTTACGTGGGCGCAGTTCGCATTCATGCGGGTAGCAGTTTGCTGAAATTCCGTACAAGCATCGTAATAAATGCCATCTAAAATCGGACCGTTCCAACTATTAAGAGTGCTGTTCGCTTTGCCGAAGTCTTTTAATACAACAGGAACTAGCGATACGTTGAGGAACTCACTGGAGTTATTTGTTACCGGGTCTCTAACATCCTTTGGATTTATGTAACCACTCTCGCCAGCAATGACCGCATAATCACTACCTGAAGCATGTGGGGCACTTGGAATACTCCAAATACTTGGGACATCTCCCGCTGCAATTCCAAGCTTCTGATCCGCGGGATAAGAATTTACATGATTGACCACCGTGTATTTGGAGAATGTTCCAGCTTGTGAATTACCAGAAGAATCAATTGCGCTCACCGATGAAATGCAATCCACGTCGGTTGGGTTCTGACATGCCTTCAAAATAGACAAATATTTAAAGGCCATGTTGGCACAGACAGGATCACTCGTGGACTTGCAGACAAACATACTGTTGTTATCTGTTGCTTGAAGCAAAGAGAAATTGAATTGCATGGGAAGCGGATCTTCGAAGGTTACAGAGTGAAAACTTGGATCATTCTGATTTGGAAGTTGGGGAACCCAAGAACCCGAAGTATCAGCAAATGTCGGTGCAACTACACCGGTAATCGCCACAACGAGTGCAACAGTTAGTCCAATAATGGATCTATTTTTCATGTGCTACTTCCTCTTATAACCAGATGGACAAACCGGATTCGCACTCGAAACAGATTTTGATGACTTTCCTTTAACACAGGTGATCGTGACTTTCTTAGGCGACTTCGGTGAAGGAGAAGGCGATGGTGTGGCACTCACTGAAGGTGACGGTGTCGGTGAAGGTGACGCCGAAGGGGCTGGCGTAGGCGAATCTTGGGTCAACTTCACTTTGAGTGTTGGGGCCGAGTAGCCAAAGCCAGAGACTGATAAATGCAACCAGCCATTACTCTCACTGAGAATCGAAGTCGCTACCTGGGTAGTTCCATCGCTGTTCACAATTTGAACGTTAGCTTTCACTGGAGCAGATGTCAGGCCATACACACATCTAGCCACTTGTGAGTTAATCAACAAGTCATAGTGACCAACATTCGGTTGACCATTGCGATCAAAGTGGGGCGAAGACACTTGATAATCAAGTGACTGGGTTGCAGGGTTGTATGTAGGAGGCGCATCCAGATACATCGTGGAATTAGTTGTCACAACGCCGTCAATACCCGTCGTTGAAAGATTGCAACGATTCCAATATTCGCCATCGCTGCTTCTGTTGCCAGTGAATCCGGTGTAAAAAGCCCACTGACTCTTATTCGCAATAGCTGTGTTATTGGAGAGTCCGAGAAAATATTGAAATTCTTTGAAGTTAACATCGTCATAGTTATCTAAATCGTGTTCGACGGAAAGTTTGGTGTATGGCGCAACACCAGTTCCGTCCCAGTAGTTCTGCCAGTTTCCACCCGGTGCGTATAGTTTCCCTTTTTGAGGATCGGAGAGCGATAGTAAGAAATCTTGAAAATCGCTAGGCAGAGTGGCGAACTTTTGCCACGAGGCAAACACCGGCACGACTTCAGAACCAGCCGTTACTTGAACGCGAGTTCCATTTGTCCCGAATGATGAATACGAAATATTTGGCTGATCAAGCCTGCCGTGGACCCATCCGCTTATTGGTCCAGAAGTTCGAATAGTCGCTTGAAACTTTACCCCAGAAGGGAATGGCCAAGCAGTTGCACACTGATGATCTCCGAGAAACAACGGACAGGCATCGTTGTTGATCTGCCATCCAGTTCGTGTGGAGCTTGAGTTAAATGGGGCGTAATAAGAATCTTGCGTTGGTTTTTCAGAAACTGGATAGATGGCTACTTCTAACTCTAAGTGATCATCCAATTTAGTCATCGGTGCATCAAAGGTGAGAACCTGTGCAGCAACTAAGAAATCGTTACCACCGGCATGCGATACACCAGGAAAATTCCAAAGTGAGGGATTCCAGCCATTTGGGACACCTTGATCTGGGTCACCAACAAAACTTGGTGATGTTTCTGCTGGAAAATAACTCTTAAGAGCACCTTGTGAGACCGAACCATCAGGATTGATCGCTTGCAGGGATTCGATGCAGTCCGCTTGAGTATCGCTAGTGCACTGAGGCAGGTACATGTTGAAGGTAGCGATATTGCTCTTATCGGCACATGGCCCGCTTGTGACCGATGTGCAAATTTGGCCGCCGCCGGCTAAGACTTGAGGTGCAGTTCCGGCATACATAATCGAAGGAAAAATCATGGTGTTGGAATCATCAACGTCTGCCCCGATCCAGCCGGCATCAGTTGTAGGAGGCGCAAGACGACCAATTTGTTCGTCCACGATGTTGTCTGCTTGAGAGGTTGGCAATGAAAGAGTCGCGAGTGCGGCTATCACGATTGCCGCTACTGCAGTACGTGCAAATTTTCCTTTACGCATGATGATTAGATGCAACCTCACTACTTCTTTTTAAATCCACTAGGACAAATCGGGTGCGCACCACTTACCGTCTTAACACTCTTCCCTTTAACGCAGGTAATGCTGAGATTCTGACTCAACTTCACGCTGATAGTTGGGTTCGAGAAGGTGAAGTTATAAGCTCCAAGACGCAACCAGCCATCTTTTTCTCCAGTGACAACGGTTGCTACATCCGGAGCGCCAGATGCCGATACGACTGAGACAGAAGCACTCACTGGTGCGCTTGTAAATCCATAGATGCAGCGCGCAACCGAAGAAGCCATCACCAAGTCATACGTACCCTTAAACGTAGTAGTTCCATCAGGCAGAAAGTGGGCAGCCGCGACTTTGTAGTCGAGCGAACTTGTGGCTGAATTGAACGTTGGTGGCGCGTCAAAATATTGCGTTGCGTTGGTGGTCACAATTCCGCTCAAGCCTTTGTTGGATTGCAAGCACTTGTTGACCGAGTTATCACTTGGTGTGTTACCAGCGTTATTGATGCTGTTAAGAGTCCACTCAATCGGGTCTGCAACTGCCTTGTCTCCAAAGAGCGGCAACCAATTGAGGTATTCATTCATCGCAGCTTGGTCGTAATCGGTATTGATATGCAAGAAATCTTGTGGCGCGGTCATACTTCCCGGGTGGACGCCTCCATCAGAGTAGAGCGCGGTCAAAGGCGATGGTAGTGCCGAATTCGCAACCCAGGCTTGATCTACTGGCACATCGATCGGATATGCGCTCACTGTTAAATCTGTAGCAGCTCCATTAGAAGCGATATTTACTTGTGGTGACTTCATTCGACCATGAAGCCAGCCGGTGATCTGCTTTTGTAAGTGCAGGGTAAAGCCGAATGCAACGTTTGTTGGCAATGGCAACGGAACAGCACACTCTGTCGCTGAACTCACAATGCATTGAGTTGGAGAAATGAGAGCGGGTGAAATTTGGTTTGTTATTTTCACACCAAGCACCGAATTGCCCCAGTCCACGGTATTGGTATCAATTACCGGATTAGTGAAAATGCCAGAAATCGTTTTCACAGCATAGAAAGATGCTTGAATGGTTGGTGTAGAAAAACTGTTGGGATTTGATTGATCGCGTACCCCAAGAAGCGCGACTCGAACTATGTACTGATCGCCACCCTCATGTGGGGCTCCCGGAATTTCAACCAGCTCAGGGACTGCACCACTAGGCAAGTTCACTGATGGGTCTCCCGTGAAGCCTTGGGTCGCATCAGTTGGGAAAGTTCCGATTGGGTTTACTGCGAGTGGTGCGCCGGAAGAATCTTTCGCTGTGATTGCACTCAGGCAATCAAACGAGTTAGCGCTTGAACACATTGGAAGAATTGCTGAATATTGAGATCGGACCGTGAAAGCACAACCCGGATCTTTATCACTCGTGCATGATGTCACTGCGGTCGGAGCTTCGTTAACGGTTCCGTGCGCAGTAGTGAAGTTAACGTAATAAGAATTTTGAGAACTGATAGCAACCGAATCTTGAACTAAGTCGCCCTGATAACCGGTTCCAGGTGCTGCAGGCGCAACGTACTGCTCATCAGTTACCGCCGGAGCATCTGCGCTCAACGGGGTTGCTGCAAAGCTCGAAATATTTGTGGTCAGGAGAACAAAGGCTGTTGCCATGAAAATTCTTGGCAAACGACTCTTGTTCATCTGTGACCCTGTTTCTGTTTGGAGAGGGATCAACCCACCGGAGAACTCCAGTGGGTTGATGTATTCACCCCTCAGTGATTCGCGCGTTCCAAACTATTAAAGGTTTGGCCCTACGTGCTTGTAACCCTTTGGACATACTGGGTTTGTAGCGGTGATCTTCTTAACTGTCTGTCCCATTACACAGGTAGCTGTGAGCTTTGGAAGTGGCAGTGAAGTCACTTTGCGTGAAGAAGGCTTGTAGCCTGGCTTGATCTTGATACTCAACTTTGGACGTGAGTAAGAGAAACCAGATACATCGATGATGATGTTGCCGTTCTTCGCAGAGACCTTACTGATCGCTGCTGAAGATCCGCCTGCTTCGGTAGAGACGCTTACTGTCAACGCAGTAGCTGCATCTGCTGGGTTGGTTAGACCCCACAGTGCTGCTGCATCTTGGTAAGGAATAACAGCCTTATAGAAGCCGAGGTTCACAGTTGTTCCATCTGGAGCAAAGTGTGGAGCCGCAGCTGTCCAGCTAAAGGTCTTTGTTGATGGATCCCAGGTAGGTGATGTCAACGAACAGACGCCGTTAGAACCAACATACATACGACCAGTTGTGCCATCTACTCCAAAACCATTGGTGTCATTCTGAGGAATGATCAAGGTCTGGAACTGACGAACGTTTGCCTTTGCTACACCGGCCTCGCCAGTACAGTCTGTGGCAGCGTTCTTAGCAAGCGGAACAGTTACTGGGCTACCTTCAACGGTAACCAACTGGTAGCCATTCTGCTGTTGTGAACTAACAGTGGTGTCTACGCCAACAGCAACGGTGATACCGGTCTGCAAGTTATCAACACGAACGCCAACCGCAATTGTGACGTTTGGATCCAAGTTGACTGCATAGCTGGTGTTACCTGGCTGAACAGCTTCGCCAACCGCATTGTTTTGGTTGGTAAGAGTTGGGTTTACATCGATGAACAAGTCATTAACGAATTCGTTGGCAGCCTTTGCATCAACATAAAGCCCGTCGTATCCAAGGTTATTCAAACCAAGTTGATTCCAGAGTGGTGAGGTCCAACGACCACTGAATGCGCGACCCATTGCAGCAGGTGGCTGAAGTGTTGTACACGCATTTGGATCAAGCGGAGCAACTGCAGCGGCAGGTTGTGGTGTCAACGCATCTGCAGAACTAGCAGCGCTTGCTGATGGTGATGGTGAAGGAGATGCACTTGGAGTAGCCGAAGGTGTAGCGCTACCACTCACTGGGCACGCAGCACTTGCAGCTGCCTGAGTTACTGGTGCAACAGTTGAAGTGTCAATTGGTGTGGTTGTTGCTGGTGGCAATACTGCGCTAGAACCAGCGACATCCCAACCGTTGATCAAGGAGTTGTTGGTAACCCATACTGGAGTTTGTAGTGGCTCCAAGGTTGCGAATGTCTTTGTCTTTGGATCGTACTTGCTACCCCACTTAGGCTGTTGACCCTTGCTGGCAAGATCCTTGAGATCAATGAAAGTCTCTTTGGTGTACTGCTTCACGTTAGCAGCAGCTTGTTGTTGGGTGTTGTAGTTCCAAATGAACTGGACTTGACCCTGATCGATAACAGCAACGGCACCCTTGTAGCACTGATCCCATGGAGCTTGACCGTTATCGCCACCATTAGAAGTGTTGTTGCACTGAGTCATGTTTCCAAACCAGTCAACAGGTTGAGTTACGTCAAATGGAGTCTCCGCATTTGTTGAATCGTAAATCGCGCCCTGTTGTGGGTAATTTGGAGTGTCGATCAAATTTGAAATATCAAGGAATTTTGCGGTGCCATCTGTGAGAGTTGCACGCATACCTTGATCGGTCCACCAGCCATTGCCAACAACAACGTTGTTTGCAACTTCTGCCATTGGAGCAAATGAGATTCCGCCGCCAGTTGGAGCAGCAGGAACGGCTTGTCCGCTTGGGACCCATGTCAATGGAACTTTCTGTCCGGTCGATGTCGTGACGATCACGCTATCAACGCAATAAAGTCCATTTTGAACTGCGCAAGGCAGGAATGATGTCTTAGGAACACGCAAGGTGTCCGCTTGGGATGGGGCCGAGCTGACGACCACAAACCCTGCTAGGAGAGCGAGAATTGCACTTCTCGCGATGATTGATTTACGCACGTTAACCCCCGATGGGAACTTCTGGAGCTAGCCCATTCTGGCTAACTGCACTGCTCACCGTATTTTCGCGGATTATTTATGCGCCAGCCAGCGTTTTCTTTCCGCTGACTGATCATTGTGAGGTGAATTCCACCCCACTTTCCGATTACTTCTTGGTGTATCCGTTCGGACAGATCGGATTGGCTGCCGTGACCGACTTGGTGCTCTTGCCCTTCACGCAGGTGATGGTCTTGAGCGTGGCCTTGCCCGACTTAGCCACTGTTCCAGTCGCGGCCGGAGCCTTACAGGAGCCAGTCGTGGCCGGAGCACTCACGGTCGAAGGCTTGTAATTGGTATTTAAACCGATCGTCAAAATTGGAGCCGCAAAATCAAATCCGGTCGCAGAGATGACTACGACTCCATTGCGCGCGCTCACATCGGCAACAGCGGCTTGCGAACCATTTTGATTGGTAGAGATCGAAACTGTTAACGCACTCGATGCGTCTTGCGGGCGAGTCAATCCCCAATAAGCAGTGACATCTGCGAACGGAATGATCGCTGTATAGAAACCTTGGTTAGCGGTCTTGCCATCAGTTTCAAAATAAGGAGCCGACGTTCCCCACGTGAGTTTCTTGGAATCTGAATTCCAAACTGGTGTTGAGAGATTACATGTGCCATTTGATGAGACCACCATGTTTCCGCTGGCACTATCTACCCCAAAACCATAAGTGTCATTCTCGACCAGGATCACTGCTTGGAACTCATTTGCATTCGCTACCGCAACACCACTCTGGCCAGTGCAATCCTTGGTTGATCCAGCTAGCGCAACTGGCACTGGGTCGCCAGTGATTTGCACGGTGGAGTAAGCGCTGCCGTATGTGGTCTTCACGCTCTCATTGATACCGACGCCGATGGTCGCGCCAACTTTAATTCCGCCAGTGCGAATCGTTACAGAAATAGTTGTG
>Ga0164296_1006078_pt1 | contig 10350 bp, 9 predicted proteins | sample GEODES057metaG_FD_113533 | JGI IMG/M metagenome (GOLD analysis project Ga0164296, IMG submission 113533) | Dystrophic lake water microbial communities from Trout Bog Lake, Wisconsin, USA - GEODES057 metaG | ecosystem: Environmental > Aquatic > Freshwater > Lake | place: USA: Trout Bog Lake... | reverse complement strand
TGGTTCGAGTCCAGGTCGGGGAGCCATAGTCATACGGTCCATACTTTAGTGTTAATACTTCCCTACTTCCTACATTTCAACATGCTTAAAATTTAAGCATTTTATGAGAGTTATTACACAGTGTTTTACACATTCCCTTGAGATTTAGGGTTTTGTAACTGCTCTTGGTCTCCGCTTTCATCAGCACGATTGCAGCTAAAACCATGATTGCTACCCACCTTTACCAAGGCCCGATGCACAAACTTTGTGACGGACTGTCAGTTATAAATCATGAACTTTCTTATATCTAAAAAATGAACTAGCAGCAAAACTCACAAAGGAAGGGACAATGTTTTCATGTGTGAGCATATCTGGCCTGGCGTGGTCAGCCAAATGTCTTGTTTGTGTTTTGCGATGTGCTGCAAAGCCTGTCTTAAGTGCCTTAGTCGATATGGTTGTCCAATAATGTAAGGGTGAAGAGCGATGCCCATTACCAAAGATTGTGGCGTGATTGCATGGCGTGTTTGATCAAGCATTTCATCAAACTGATCAATGATCATTTGAGAAAACTCATCCATACCCATTTGTCTATGAATGATCATAGGAATGTCGTTGAGTTCTTGCGGATAGGGTATTGACCAAATTGAACCAGATTCAAGGGTTTTGACCAAAAAAGGCTGATCATCGTTGCACCAATTCAATGTGTAGTTGTAATTTGCTTGCGCTAACAAATCTGGCGTATCAAACGACTCTGAAATCCAAGGAGATAACCAGCCAGTGATATTTTGACCAGATTCTTTTTTGATTTTATCCTTACAGTAATTTAAAAGCCCTAACTCCTCTTCTTGGCTCATGTCGGATTGTCTCTCCGAGTTGGAGTGTCCATGACCAATCAATTCATCGCCTCTGTCCACAAAGGCCTTGATCACCTCGGGGCAGTAATCATAAAGGGCGGTGTTGATCAATGTCCCTGTAGGCATCTCCAATTGATCAAACAAGTCCAAGCACCGCCAAACACCGACTCGGTTGCCGTAATCGCGCCACATATAGTTGAGCACATCGGGCTGCTTTGAGACCGGCCCTAAATTGGCCCCCAAACCTTCAGCAAACGAAAAGTGTTCGATGTTAAAACCTAAATAAACAGCCAATCGCTTCTCGCCAGGCCACAAATAATCAGAGCGCCCACGAATTGAACGGTAGGGGTAACGGTGTTCCAAGCTTTTGAGGACAGTGGGTTGAAAAGTGTTCACAACAAATTAAGGGTGAGATGAATGGACATGGGATGTTCAACATAAGGCAAAAAACAAGCCATGCAATTTTGATGATCATCACCAAAAACATGCACAAACAGATGATAGTGCATCCCTCTTGCCTTTTACCGCACCAAAAACGACGGCAAGCGTCAATCTGTGCACAATAAAAGTGCTTTGATGTACACAATTGGTACAAAAGAATGTATACACCATGGCACGTCGTTTGCTTCATTACAATTTCATGAATGATGCATTAAGCCGACCTCACTGCGCCATTGAGCTCATTGCTTTGAGTAAAAGCTATGGCGTGGGACAAGCTGCTGTTGACGGCATTGATCTGCGCATTGAAAGCGGAAGTTATTGTTGCTTGCTTGGGCCCTCGGGTTGCGGAAAGAGCACCACCTTGAGAATGATCGCTGGTCACGAGAGCGTCAGTAGCGGAGATATTCTTTTAGAGAACAAGAACATCACCGATCTTGCGGCCTCACAAAGAGGGACCGCCATGATGTTTCAAAGTTTTGCCTTGTTTCCTCATCTCAGTGCGCTGGAAAATGTGGCCTTCAGTCTCAAAATGAAGGGGGTCCCTAAAGTTGAGCGCGAGCAAAAAGCCCACGCCCTTTTAGAACGCGTCGCCATGGGTGACTACATCAACAGAAAACCCTCTGAACTGTCTGGGGGTCAACAACAGCGCGTGGCCTTGGCCAGAGCCTTGATCACACAACCCAAAGTTCTCTTGCTCGATGAGCCTTTATCAGCCCTGGATCCCTTTTTAAGAATTCAAATGCGTGCCGAGCTCAGAAGGTGGCAAAAAGAATTGGGACTGACCTTCGTGCACGTGACGCACTCACAAGAGGAGGCCATGGCCTTGGCCGATGTCATGGTGGTCATGAACAAAGGTGTGATTGAGCAAGTAGGCACCCCACGAGACATTTACAACCATCCGTCCAGTGAGTTTGTTGCTCGTTTCATGGGCGGCAGAAACATCTTTGTCAGCGATCAGTCCTCTTTTACTGTCAGATCTGACCACATTCAGCTGACCCCTTTAAAAGATGGTCAGGCCTCTGCAGCGGGCTTTTGCAGTGCCATCATCACAGACATTGAATACCAAGGGACTCACATTTTGATTGGCTTGAATGCCCCAGAAAAAGTGAGTCACACCATCATGAATTCGGAATTTTCCGTACTGATCTCAGAGGCTGATTTTGTGGCCAGCCCCTTTGAAATGGGTCAACTCGTAGAGCTGACATGGCCTGAAGAGTCGGCCCATTATTTTGATCGCCACGCAAACGCCTCGTCATAAAGATTTTTCCTCTCTTCGCAAGAAGTTTCACCACCCCTCAAGGAGTTTATTTGATGTCTGACTCGTCTTCCACAAAAAAGAACGTACTCACTGACGCATTGGATCTTGCCAACGCTGCATCTATGCAAAGACGTACGCTTCTCAAAGGATCCGCTGGCATATTGGCCACGGGTATGTTCCCAGCTATTCACGCTCAAGAAAAAATTGTTTTGCGTTATTTGGGCACTGCCGTTAACCAAGACAAAGCCATTGGTGACAAATTCAAAGCCGACACGGGCATTGAGATTCAATACGTCGCGGTGACCACAGATGATGTGACCAAACGTGCCGTGACTGCGCCCAACAGCTTTGACTTGATCGACACAGAATACTTCTCATTGAAGAAAATCGTCCCAACCGGCAACCTCAAGGGCATTGATACCAAAAAGATCAAAAACGCTGACAAGATCACGACTCTCTTTACTGAGGGTAAAGTGGGTGGTAAGACCGTGGGCGAACAAGGGACTGCGCCTAAGAAAGTGATTTTCTTAGAGGGCGAGAAGAGCAAGGCTTTTGCAAAAAGCCCAACGCAGTTCATGTCCTTGATTCCAACCGTCTACAACGCCGATACTTTGGGCATTCGCCCTGATCTGATCAAGCGTCCCATCACATCTTGGGCTGAACTTTTGAATCCTGAATTCAAAGGCAAAGCCGCCATTTTGAACATTCCATCGATTGGCATCATGGACGCGGCCATGGTGGTGGAAGCGATGGGTATTTACAAATATCCAGACAAAGGCAACATGACCAAGAAAGAGATTGATCTGACCATCAAAACTTTGATCGATGCCAAAAAAGCAGGTCAATTCAGAAGCTTGTGGAAAGACTTCAATGAATCCGTCAACTTGATGGCCTCAGGTGAAGTGGTGATTCAATCCATGTGGTCCCCTGCGGTGACAGCCGTTCGCTCTAAAGGCATTGACTGTGTCTTCCAGCCTTTGAAAGAAGGATACAGAGCATGGGCAGCAGGCTTTGGATTGCCAGCCACCTTATCGGGTAGAAAATTGGATGGCGCCTATGAGTTTATCAATTGGTTCCTTGACGGCTGGGCGGGTGCTTATTTGAATCGCCAAGGCTACTACAGCGCGGTGCTCGATACAGCCAAATCAAAGATGGAAAGCTACGAATGGGCCTATTGGATGGAGGGCAAAGCCGCCACCAAGGACATCTTAAGCCCCCATGGTGACGTGCTGGCCAAAACAGGCTCAGTGCGCGATGGTGGAAGCTATGAAAACCGCATGGGCGGCATCGCTTGCTGGAATGCAGTGATGGACGAGAACAACTACATGGTCCAGAAATGGAACGAGTTTGTTGCGGCTTGATCGTCAACTCTTGAGCTGACCCAAATGAACATGAACTCTTCCATTCAAATTACGGGTCAAGCTCAATCCGATTTGTCAAAAGGGCAGGTTTCGCCCTTTTGGCAAATCACACCCTTTAACTGTGTTTTTATTCTCTTCTTTATCGTTCCTCTCCTTTTGATCCTGATGGTGAGTTTTTGGGATTTCAACGAGTATGAGATATTGCCTGACTTTACTTTTAAAAACTACCTCTCAATTTTTGATGGATGCCTCAACACCCAAGAAATGTGTGTGACGCTCAAAACGTATCTATCCACCTTTAAATTTTGCTTCACGGTGTGGTTGTCAACGCTATTGATTGGTTTTACCTTGGCCTACTACTTGGCCTTTCACATCCAATCCGTGGCTGTTCAAACCGCCCTCTTTGCCATTTGTACCATTCCCTTTTGGACGTCCAATGTGATCCGAATGATCTCTTGGATCCCCCTTCTTGGGCGCAATGGCTTGGTCAACAAGGCCTTGGTCGAGTCGGGTTTGGCGCAAGCACCCGTTGAGTGGCTTTTGTTTTCGAATTTTTCGGTGATTTTGGCCTTTATCCATCTCTACACCATGTTCATGATTGTGCCCATTTTCAACTCGATGATGCGCATCGATAAAAACTTGATTGAAGCGGCCAGCGACAGTGGGGCAAGCAAATGGCAAACCATTTGGAATGTGATTTTGCCGCTTTCTAAAACAGGCATCATCATCGGTTCGATTTTTATCATCACCATTGTGATGGGAGATTTTGTGACGGTTGGCGTCATGGGAGGACAACAAATCGCCTCCATTGGCAAGATCATTCAAGTCGAAACATCCTACCTTCAGTTCCCACTTGCCGCGGCCAATGCGGTCATCTTGCTCAGCATTGTGCTCATGATGATTTGGGCTTTGACGCGCATGGTCGATATTCGCAAGGAGCTCTAAGATGAAACGCAATTCAGAGTTTTTAATCTTATCGATTTTCTTTGCTTTGTTCGTTCTCTTTCTCTATGGACCAATGTTCATCATCTTTTTATTGAGCTTTCAAGGACCAGAAGGGGGGTTGACTTTTCCAATGAACGGCGTGTCCACGCACTGGTTTGAAAAACTCGTTCAAGGCATGGGCACCGTTGACATCGCAGCAGCACTCGAGAGATCTGCGTACCTTGGTTTTTGGGTCACCCTCATTACAGTTGTTTTCTCTGTATTGGCCGGATTGGCTTTCAGAAAAAATCTCAAAGGCGCGAACATCATTTTCTACACGGCTGTTGCAAGCTTGATCATGCCCTCCATCATCGTCTCCCTTGGTATTGGGCTTGAGTTTAGGTTGCTGGACAATGCCATCAAATGGATACTAGCTGCAATGAACATGACAGAGACCTTGGAGTCTTACGGCACCTCTTTAGGACTTTACACATCGGCCTTGGGTGCCCATCTCTCTTGGACACTGCCCTTTGGTTTGCTCGTCATGTTTGCGGTCTTCAATCGATTCAATCCTGCCTACGAGGAGGCCGCAAGGGACTTGCGTGCAACGCCTTGGCAGACTTTTCGATACGTCGTACTTCCATTGATTTCCTCCTCGGTGATTGGCGTGGGTATGTTTGGCTTTACCTTAAGCTGGGATGAAATTGCCAGAACGTCTCAAGCCATCGGGGACGTCAACACTCTCCCCCTTGAACTTCAAGGACTGACCACCACCGTAACAGACCCCTCGATTTATGCACTCGGGACCGCAACATCAGCGATATCCCTGGCGGTCATGGCTTGCGCAATGCTTGTTGCCAAATGGTTCAATAAAAAGCAATTTAAAGCCACATCATGAGCGAGGAAATTCACAAAACGTCCGACCATGAAATCTATGATCGCGTGATCTCGGCGATCTTGGATCACCGACTGCAACCGGGAACAAAGCTCTCGGAAACTAAACTGGCCGAAGCCTTTGGCGTGTCTAGGACCCGAATTCGACCCGTCTTGGTACGATTGGCCAATGAGCAAGTGGTCAATCTAACGCACAACAAGGGTGCGACCATCGTTGAGCCCACTGAGATCGAAGCCAGAGAGGTCTTTTTACTCAGACGACTGATCGAACCCGTTTTGATTGAGCTCTTTATCAAGCAGGCCAGCGACAAGGACATTCTTGCCTTAAAAGACTCTCTTGAAGAGGAGTTGAACGCCATTTCCACGGCAGACATTCGAAAATCTATTCGACTGTCGGGTGATTTTCATTTATTGATCGCTCAAGGCTCAAAAAACTCCACCATGTATCGAACACTCAAAGAGTTGATCTCACGCACGTCTTTGATTCTCATGGCTTACAACAACCCAAGCGACTATTTGGCCGTCGACTCAAAAACCTGCACCTGTTCGGATCACCGATCATTGCTCGATGCCATCAAGCTCAAGGACATTGAAACTGCCAAAAGGTTAATGATCAGCCACTTGATCGAATTAGAGAGCAACATTCAGTTCAAGCGCCAGACTGAAGACAAGGCCGACTTGCACTTGATCTTTAAAAATGCAGCATAAAACAACATGAAACGGTTCCTCGTCATCAATCCCAATACGACTGAAGATGTCACGCAGTTGCTCAAGAGCAGCATGCTACAGTTTTCAAGCACCCGCATTGAGATTGAAACTGTCACGGCCTCTTTTGGCGCCAATTACATTGCCGATGAGGCCAGCTATGTCATTGCCTCTTACTCGGTCCTTGACAGTTGGTCCAAAAGCCTTGAGTCAGATCGCATTGACTTTGACCACATCCTGATTGGCTGCTTTGGCGACCCCGGGCTGCATGCCTTGAAAGAATGCAGTCGCATTCCGGTGACAGGACTGGCGCATGCCTCCTTCTTAAAAGCAAGTCAGTACGGCTCTTTTGGAGTGGTGACGGGTGGCCAAAAATGGGGGCCCATGATCGAGCGCTTGGCTGGCGCCTTGGATTTTGGCAATTCACTCAAAGTGGTGTCCACACTCAATGAAACTGGCCTCTTCTTTATGCAGAACCCGCGAGCCGGCGAAGAGCTCTTGATTCAGGCGTGCAACAAAGCCATCGACGAATACGGCTTGGACTGCGTGATCATTGGTGGCGCCGGTTTGACGGGCTTTGGACAAAGAATTCAATCTAGGGTTAAAGCCCCATTGATCGATTGTGTGCAAGCGGCACTTGAGGTGATGTGCGAACCCGCCCAATCAATGAATACACAAGACTGTATTTCTCCTCGCTTGACTTTGACGAAAGTCACACAATCCTTGCAGATGCTTCATACAAGAAGCAACAAGCCTGCTCAGGAGTCGCTGAATTGAATACAAAGTTTTTCACAATAGACACACCATTTTTAGAGATGCCATGCGTCTCAATCCCGCATTTTTTGAGAATTTAAAGAAGTAAATTGCTTTTAATTTTTGAAAAATAACGCTGATTTGAGTAATTAAAAATGATATTTGAATCAGTGAACAAGAAGTGATCATTTTATTTAAAACCTTATGAGGAAAACATGCAATCTAAAATCAAACTCACCGCTTTAGCAGCTGCCTTGTGTGCTTGTGGTTTTGTCAATGCTCAATCTGCGGCACCAAGCGTGACCGTGTTCGGTATCGTTGATGGAGGTATCTCTTCAACATCCAACACAGGCAATGGTTCACAAACCACCTCAGGAGCAGTCAGCTCGATCTTGGGTGTATCGGCAATTGGTTTCAAAGGCGACAAAGACCTGGGCGATGGTTTGACGGGTTTCTTTAACTTCATGGCTGGCTTCAATCCAACAACTGGAAAACTGTCTGACTCAAGCACACTCTTTTCAAGAAACGCTTATATTGGCTTGAGCAGCTCTATGGGAAGCCTCTCCATTGGCAAACAATGGGACTTGAATGACGACTGGATCGTTGGTAGCGTTTTTAAAGGTGGCTACAACGCTGGTGCAGTGTTCAAGTTCTCTGAGTTTGATGCAGTGAGCGACTTGTACAACAACACCATCAAATACGTTACACCCGTGTCTGGTGGTCTCCAAGGTGCTGCGATGTACGGCTCTAACATTGGTGGCTCCAACACACCCACAACAGCAGGTTCTCTGACCAACATCGGCGTCAAATACGCTGCAGGCCCATTGATGGTAGCTGGAACTTATTTTTCTGAGTCCAGCATAACCAGCACATCAAGCACTTACAAACTCACCACATTAGGTGCAAGCTATGCATCCGGCGCTGTTAAAGGTAGACTCGGTTATGCTACAGCAACAACAGACGGTGGAGTGTCTTACGTCTCCTTGGGTACAGTTGGCAAAACCAACACAGCCAATGTAGTTGACGTGGGCGTGGATTATTCAGTCTCTCCCCAGTTGACTCTTTCTTTGGACCAACTCTCCAGAAAGAACACCACACTGAACAATTCCTCCAATATCACTCGATTTTTGGCCATGTATGCTTGGAAGCCCAATACAACGCTTGTCTTTAACGTTGCTAACTTGACCAACTCTAGCAATGCAACGGAGTCCTTGCTTGCCACCCAAGCCGGTACAACGGGTGGCGGATATGCAGGCAAATCACAGCAAGCTATTGCGGCAGGTGTTCGCTTTAGCTTCTAATTTATTTTTCTTATTTAGTTTCTTGTTTTTGTTCTCCGATTGGGTCCTGTTGAGCTACTACTCAACAGGACCTTTTTTTCGAACCGTTTGGCACTTAAGTGCCACTCGCACGGAGTGATCATGAGACTTTGATGGCCAAACCGTCACTTCTTGGGTCATGTGCTCCCTGCACATTGCCTTGTTGATCAACCAAAATCGCACCAGGGTGACCCATCAAGGGATTGAGAGCGCTCAGGACTTCGAGTTTGTGATCCATTAGTTCGAGCGAGGTCATAACATTTGCGCCCACATTTTCTTCAATTTTTAAATTCTCGGTACTACTGGAGAAAGTTTTACCAAGCAAAAACCTTGGTGACGACAATGCAGCCAAAGGTGTCATGTCGTAGTCAATCAAACGCGTCAAAATGGCGGCTAAAGTTTGTGGTTGTCCATCAGCTCCTTGAGTGCCGTAGATGATCTTAGCGCCATTGTCTTTTAAATAGAGACCAGGATTCAATGTGTGGAAAGGCCTTTTCCCGGGCCTTAAGACATTGGGATGTGTGGGATCAAGGCTAAACGCTGCTCCACGGTTGTGCCAAATTATCCCCGTATCCCCCATAACAACGCCACTACCCCAGTCAAAGTAGACCGTTGCGAGCAATGACACACTGTTACCCATAGCATCAACAGTCCCTACAAAAACGGTATCTCCATGTTGAAAGACATCGGGCCAGGACCTGGCTTTTTTTAAGTCAACTTGTTGGGAGAGTTGTTTAAGATGATCCAAGCTCAAAAGCCAGTCAATGGGAACATCAGCAAAATCAGGATCACCCAAAAAGCGATTTCGATCGATGAATGCAAGTTTGATGGCCTCAATCAACAAATGGTAATGATTGGCACTACCTTCTTGAATCTTTTGAAGATCAAATTGATTCAATATACCCATAATCTCAAGGGTAGTTACACCTTGCGTGGGTGGCGGGTGAGCATAAAGAGTCCCCTGGCGGTAACGAATTTTAAGAGCAGGCTCTACTCGAGCCTTAGTAATAGCAAGGTCGTCCAAATCCAATGGGCCCCCGACTTCTTTAAAATGACATGCAAACTCTTTGGCAAGCTCACCCATGTAAAAATCTTGTGAGCCACTATGAGCCACTCGACTCAATGTGTGAGCCAAGTCTGCTCTTCTGACGTATTGTTCCGATTTGTAAGGTAAACCAGAGGGGTCTGTAAAATGTTCAAAAATATCTGGTAATTGTGATTTTTCTTGTTCGCGAAATCCAAGCCAAAAACGCTCTGACTCTGAAATCTCAAAACCATTTCTTGCCAACTCAATTGATGGGTCAAACAAGTCTTTCCAGCGTTTGCGACCATGCAATTTTTTGCAGCTATATTCAAATGCATTTTCATAGGCACTCAACGCCCCAGCGCTCGTGAGCATGGAACGTGGCCCACGGGTAGGCAATTGCGATTCATACCCCGTAATATTTCTGGCCGATTGACCTATGCCTGAAATAGATATCACCTCACCGTCTTTACCTGAGACCAAAAGGAAAGCATCTCCTCCTAAACCACAAAAATGGGGATAGGTAACACCCAGTGCAATGGCAACAGCAACGGCAGCTTCAACCGCGTTGCCACCTGAACGTAATATTGAAGCTCCAATTTCACTCGCCAATGCACTTGGACTGGTCACCATTCCCGAAGGTATGGAGTGTGTATGACTTCTTTGGGAATAATTCATGATGAAGATGTCTTTAGACCCACATTTAAACAAACAGATCGCGTTAAAAGATAAATAAACTCGCGAAAAGTACCGCCCCATTCTGCTCGAAATAAAGATTGGATCACCAAAGTTTATGACAATGTATAGGATTAATTTCAATAACTTCAAATATCATCAC
>Ga0164296_1006077_pt1 | contig 10351 bp, 13 predicted proteins | sample GEODES057metaG_FD_113533 | JGI IMG/M metagenome (GOLD analysis project Ga0164296, IMG submission 113533) | Dystrophic lake water microbial communities from Trout Bog Lake, Wisconsin, USA - GEODES057 metaG | ecosystem: Environmental > Aquatic > Freshwater > Lake | place: USA: Trout Bog Lake... | reverse complement strand
TCCTATATTAAGACTCGATGCTGTTCCGAGTGAATAAGAACAGCCTCTGACTGGTACTTGAGCCAAATGGCCGAAAGGTGGTTTCCAGCAGAGTAGAAGGACAACAAGAGTTGTCTCTTCATGGATACATGGCATTGTTGTCAAGCGTATGTCTTAGTTCAATTGGACCTAACGGTCATTTTTGGGGTGAGACAAAAGCATTGTTGTCAAGCTGTGTATCTTTGTGGAGGCAGCTTGGTTGTCTCTTCATGGATACTACACTGGGTAGGCTGATAGACGTATCAGCTAGGGACACTCATGGCGCATTGAAAGTCCTGAGATAACCAGAGTCTGGCGCTAAGGACGGCTGCAACCGAATCCGAAGTTGACTTTATGTAGTATCTTTGTAGAGACAATTGAATTTTGGACGGTGTGGCCAGCGGGCTGCATCTGTGTCCCCTGGCAGGGACACGAACGAGGGATGCCAGTTCCTCTAGTAGCCAAATATCTATCGTGGCAGTATGGCACTGCTTGTGAAGCACCTACGGAGATGGTAGGAGAGCAGATGAGCAATCATCCAACAAAACAAATGCCAAACATTTTTGTGGCGTATGGTGTAATGGTAGCACAGGAAGTCCGAGACGCCTTAGGGTGGAGTAGGCATTCAAAAAGCCAAGAGCAGTTCGATCCTGCTGCGCTGCACGAAGTATTGGAGGTATGCGAGCAAGGTGCTCAAAGAGTCTTGAAAACTCTGCCACCGCAAGGTTGATGGTTCGATTCCTTGTACCTCCGCCAATATTACAGGTGTGGAAACCTGTATATCACTAGCATTGATGTGCCGAAGTAAATGCTAGGTATAGTGGGCAGCCACTGGAGTCTGCATTGTCGGTCGTGCCCGTAGTCCTATAATCTGTCAACGCGATGATTGACACTGGAAGGAGTAACCAGTACTGAGTTTTTGGGTGAGTTGATGCTACGGCGTGTGCATCCCCGGACTGTAAATCCGGTCCCTATGTGGTAAACAATGTTGGTTCGACTCCAACCTCACCCACCATTTTTCTGTTGCATTATTATTCAAATTGTACTAGTATAATAATGTACTGAAACGGACATAGTGTCCAAACATTATATTATGGAGAAGTGAATATGACTAATACTGTTCGTGTACTTGAAGTTCTTAAGGCTGGTGAATCTCTTACTGCAAAGCAGATCACTGCACGCTTTGGCATTGCTAATGCTCGTGCAACTATCTCTGCTCTTCGTTCAGAAGGTTACCCAATCTATTTGAACAAGCACACAGATACTAAAGGTCGTGTAACCAACAAGTATCGCCTCGGCACACCTTCACGTAAGGTTATTGCTGCAGGTTACAAGGCACTCGGCATCGAAGCGTTTGCCTAATAGCTAAGCTCTACCTCGGATGTACAGGGGGGCTTAGCGGCCCCCCTTTTTTTTGTTTTTAAATTTAGAAACAAACGAACGCTTAGCTCAGTAGGTAGAGCAAAGGTCTTTTAAACCAGAGGTCGTGGGTTCGAACCCCACAGCGTTCACCAATTTACGGACCCTTAGCTCAGTTGGTAGAGCAGGAGACTCTTAATCTCTTTGTCGCAAGTTCGATCCTTGCAGGGTCTACCAATTATATCGGAGGATTATAGAATGCGGGACTGTATTTAATAGGTGGTATGAGTAAACCAAATACACACGTATTATTTTATCATACTAATAAGAATTTAAAGAATTTTGATAGATCATATCCTGAATTGTTAAAATTGTTTTTATATAATTCTCCTTTAGGAGAATATATGTTTGATTATGCTGTTGATAATGGATATGGAGATATTGGTGTTGCATACATTAAAGTTTTTAGCTTCCATAGCTCAACAGAATAGAGCATCGCGCTACGAACGCGGAGGTTAGGGGTTTGAGTCCTCTTGGGAGCTCCATATATATTGACTTGTAGCTCAATGGTAGAGCAAACGACTGATAATCGTTAGACGAAAGTTCGATTCTTTCCAGGTCAACCAAGAACGGGGTGCAGGATAAAGTACTATTAGATTTACCAGATTTAATTGGAAATATGGCTGCAGGCTACTTAATGTAGCGGTGCGATAAGGTGCTGGTAACACTGGACGTGCTGAAGGGTTCGACTCCCCTTGCCTTGTCAATTTTATGCCCGAATAAAATTTCGGATAATAAAATAAAAAGGCCATAAGCTAGTAATAGCAACACCTTGAGTGGTCATTGTTGGAGCCTAGCCAACACCGAGGCGTAGATATTATTAATGCCGTCTTAGTGTTGTTGGTCAGCACGTGAGTTTGTGGCACTCAAGGAACTAGTTCGATCCTAGTAGACGGTACCAATATGTGTGAGACAATTTGAACGCTCGGCTGCCTATTCGTCGATGCCCTAGTAAGAAACGTGGAAAATAACTCGGTTCGTTATCCTTGTCTTGCCACGTTAACATCACACATAATATTTATTTTACTGGGGGATCGTTCAACTGGTAGGACGCTGGATTCTGACTCCGGTAACCTAGGTTCGAATCCTAGTCCCCCAGCCATTTTATAACTCGCGTTGGTGTAGCGATCTAACATACCCGCCTTTCAAGCGTGGAGATCATGGGTTTAAATCCCATACGCGGGACCAATTTGCTCCGTTCGTCTATCGATTAGGACACTCGGTTCTCAACCGAACAGGATGGGTTTGATTCCCATACGGAGCTCCAAACAAGTTTTCTGCCTGTAGCGCAGTCTGGTAGCGCATCTGGTTTGGGACCAGAGGGTCGGGAGTTCGAATCTCTCCAGGCAGACCAATAAATATACTCAGCGGGCCCACTAGTGGACAATGTACCCGCATCCGCCGGAGCGAAATGGTGGGATGGGCTGCTTCCGCGGGGTTTGGTAGTTTTCCTGTCACAAGAAAAACTACCGCTTTTACTAATATAAATAGTACAAGCCTATAATTTGAAAGGATTGTTCTATGGATATCAATTTACATGTTGACAGTTACGATGATGTTAACCATGCATTGGCTGTTCATTTTTCTGCAACAGTAGATGGTGTTGATTATTTTACTCCATCTTTATCATATGATGTTGTAAGTTTCAATTCACCTCACAGAGATGAAATTCTAAAAGAGCTTGCCAAGCATGGTGAAGCTCATATTAATATTGCAATTGCAAAATACAAACATTCTTTAGATTCTGAAAAAGTTAATAATATTAGTTCTCTTGCTAATACAGTACATACTTTTAATATTCAAGATTTGTTTCCAAGACAATCTTCTCCAGCTTTACCAGATTGGGTCCCTCCTGTTGATCCCAATCAAGAGGTTGGTATATGAAAATTATTGAACCTTTAATCGTCTGTAGAGGATTTGGTATTTGTCATGGGGAGTTTGGTCCCTATGTTGATAACATTCAAACTGTTGAGGACACTTCTACTGACTTTAAATTTTCTCAAATTTTTATTCTATTAGAAGGTAGTGGTTCTTTTGTTGGAACAATAGACGGATCAACAAAGGATGGATATGGTAATATTGTTCCTACATCCAATGGAATAGTAAGAGATTTCAAACACAATGCTTGGGATCTTAGAGAAATGTATAAAAGATCCTATAAGTTTATTGCCGATGATAGAGGTGCAAAGTGGATGTGTATCAATCCACTACCAGCAAATGCTTTTTTTGATTTTGAATTGTTTACAGACAGCAGAGCAATAACTAACGATACAGGGAACCAAAGATTTATAGTTTGTGTGAAGGGTCCTATTTTTATTAATGGCAACCAATTAGATCAGTTCAAGTACAGTAGAATTTTTGTTGACAAGACTGCCAACATTGAAATCCCTGCTGGATCTTCTGCTCTTTATTTGCATAGGTAAAAGATATGACTACTGTCAAATTTACTCCTCCTTATGGTAACCCTATTGGTGGTTCCGATGAAGGAAATGTATTTGGTAGAGTAGACTTAAATTCTATTCGTGGTACTCGTTATTATAACAACATAGACCAATCTTATACAGCAGGAACTTTTCCTGCTGTTGGTCAGCCAATTGACTACAACGTTCTTCATAACAAAACATTATTAGATCCTATCTTTCCAGCTACTCCTGGTGTATATGATGGAACACCAGGTGGTGAAAAAACATTTGTTACTCCTCCATTCAGATACAACTTTATTGTAGAAATATGGGGTGCCGGAGGTGGCGGTGGTTGTGGTTGGCACGATGGTTACCAGAATGGAAGTGATGGTGGCCAAACATATGTAAGATCAAACGGATTAAATCTTTTTAGTGGTTCCTCTACGATGTATGCTGGAGGAGGCGGTGGAGGTGGTGGTGGTTATCGTTACGGAAACCAAAATGGTGCTGGAGGATCTGCTGGCTCTACTACATATGGTGATTCTTCATCTTCTGTAGGAAATGGTGGTGGAACTACTACTGGACAAGGTCAAGGTGGCTATGGTGGTGGTGCTCCTAGTGGTCTTGGATTTGTTGTTTACAGATCAGATGGCTCTTCTTACTATGTAGGTGGTACAGCCGGTGGTGGCGGTGGAATGTTTGGTGGTTCTCGCAATGCACCTTCACAACATGGACAGGATGGTGGTTTTCCTGGAGGAGGAGGCGGTGGCGGTGGCTACAGCGATTATCAAACAGGTAAAAATGCAAATCCTAACCAGGCAGATGGTGGTGGTGGAGGAAGTGGTGGTTATTCCCATTATGTATTTGCCAGAAACCAACTTGCTTACGGAACCGTTTTTTCATATTATGTAGGAGCCGGAGGTGCAGGTGCTACTGCTGGAGGCGAATCCAATGGTGGTAATGGTGGCAATGGTGCTGTAAAATTCTCTTGGTTCTAATATTTTAGTTGACATATAATTCCATTTATCGTAATATAAAACTATTGGGGAGTGGCGCAGCGGTAGCGCAGGTGACTGTTAATCACTTGGTCGTAGGTTCGAATCCTACCTCTCCAGCCAGTTTAGGTTGATTGCTCAATAGATCCGCGGAAGTCAAGGTCAGCTTCCAATAGATTTTATGCTGGAATAGCTCAGTTGGTAGAGCAACGGTTTTGTAAACCGTAGGTCGCGAGTTCGAGTCCCGCTTTCAGCACCATCGGGAGGGTCTGGATGGAAACACCAGATCGTAATCTGCTAACGTCCTAGTTAGCCTCCCGCCCAGTTTCGCTGCCTTAGCTCAGTTGGTAGAGCAATGAACTAGTAATTCATAGGTCGTCAGTTCGATTCCGACAGGCAGCACCATTATCGGGGAAGTGTGCAGGAATGGCTACTGCGGAGTTTTAAAATTTGAACTTATATAAATAATATATAATTTTATAGGTTCAATTAAAATGAAAATATGTCCCAAATGTAATAATGAGCATTTAAATTCAGGAACATTTTGTTCTAGAAGCTGTGCTAATTCTAGAGGTCCGAGAACTGAAGAATTTAAAAAAGTTGTTAGTTCTAAATTATCTGGTAGAATAATATGTGATGAAGTTAGATTAAAAATTACTGGAGATAATCATCCTAAACGTAGAGGTAAAAAATTACCTCCTTTAGAAAAAGAATGTCTATTTTGTAAAAAAATATTTAAATCTACAGTATCAAAATACTGCAGTAAAACCTGTTGGATGTCTTCTATTGAAATGCAGCGAACATCGTGGGAAAAATATCATCACGATTGTTCTTTTAAATTTAATGTATATGAATATCCTCAACATTTTGATCTAAATCTTTTAGAACAATATGGATGGTATAAAGCAAAAAATAGAGGTGATAATTTAGATGGCATAAGTAGAGATCATATTTTTTCAATTAAAGAAGGATTTATTAATTATGTTGATCCTAAAATAATATCACATCCTGCTAATTGTAAATTAGTAAGACATACAGACAATCAAAAAAAGAAAACAAAAAGTTTTATTTCTTTAAAAGAATTACAAGAAAATATTAAAAAATTTAATACGTTATACGGCTTGATGGCAGAATGATGATGCAAAGGTCTGCAAAACCTTCTATCCGAGTTTGATTCTCGGTCAAGCCTCCAACTAATAACTGGAACATTCGTGTCAAAAGCCATGAAGCGAAGGGAAAACATGCGGAGTAATTACCGCCTCTGTCATTGTACCTAGACGATGTTCTGGTGGCGCCATTAAGGCCCGTGAATCAGCTGGTGTGGATCCTCGTCTGTCTAACGAGTTAGAGGGGTTCGAAACCCCTACGGGTCGCCATTATAAATAAAGTTGTCTGAACCCCTTTAAAGGAGATATACTATGACAGATCCATCTTCATTGACAGTCACAACTACAGTAAATTCTGACACAACACAACCTTCTATGCCAAAAGCAACTATCCCTGATTTGCTTTCACCAGCAAAGGATCCTTCTATTGTTTTCCATTCAGATCTTGTTAATCATATGACTAATGTGGTTACATATCTTAAAAATGAAGCTGACAAACAGCAAGAACTTTTAACGTTAGTAGAAACTCTTCATACTAATATTTCTGGTCTAAAAAATACTCTTAATTTAAAAATTGATGAAATTAGACCATCCATTAATGCAATTCCTATGTCAGTATTGACAGAAGTACAAACTGTAACTACTACTGTCGAGAAACAAGTAGGCTTTTTTGAGAAAATCATTAAAAGTTTATTCAATAAAAAAAAGTAAACACATCGGTGTCGTATAATGGTAGTACAAGGGTCTCCAAAACTCTTAGCGTGGGTTCGATTCCTACCACCGGTGCCAATTTTGTAAAATAAATTCCATTTTATTTTATTATTAATATTTGAGGATTTTATTTTATGTATCATGGAATAATATTTAATAATTCAAAAATAAAATCTCTTCAAAGAACAGGTGGCGCTTATAGAATAGCTACTTTTCTGAGAAGCTATGGTTGGGATATCGAAGTAATAGATTTTGCTGCTTATTGGAGTTTAGAAGAATTAAAAGAAATAACAAATTCTCGAGTCAAAAGCAATACTAAGTTTATAGGTTTTTCTATATTTTTTAGTTATTGGACTAACGATATGGAATTTTTAGTATCTTTCATTCAATCTAAATTTCCAAATATTATTACAATTATAGGTGGTCAAAATTCTCAAATTATTAAATCAAAGGTAGATTATTTTGTAAATGGTTTTGGAGAAAAAGGTTTGCTTGCAATTCTCCAACACCATTTTTCTAATTCAACACAATCCTTAAAATTTAATCCTTATTGGTTGGATAAAGGTAAAAAAGTTATTACCCACAACGATTATCCTTCTGCTCCATTAAAAAGTTTAATGACTGAATATCAACCAAGAGATTTTTTAAAACCCAATGAATGGATATCCATTGAATTTGCAAGAGGTTGTATATTTGAATGTAAGTTTTGTAGCTTTCCAATTCTCAATGTAAAAACTGATCATTCTAGAGATGCAGAAGATTATGAATTACAACTAAGAACTTTGTATGATAATTATGGTATCACTCACTACAATATTGTTGATGAAACATTAAATGACTCTACTGTTAAATTAAGAAAGATGGCAGATGTTCATGATAAATTAAACTTTAATACGTATGCTTCTGGTTTTATTAGAGCTGATCTTTTAGTTTCCAAATCAAGAACAGAAGATAGAGAGTTGATTGCTAGAATAGGATTGTTTGGCCAATTTTATGGACTAGAAACTACTAATAGAGAAACTGGTAAAGCTATTGGTAAGGGAATGGATCCTGATATATTGTTGCCAGCATTATTAGAAGCAAGAGATTATTTTAAAAAACGTGGACCTTATAGAGGTCAGTGTAGTATGATTATTGGACTTCCATATGAAACTAAACAATCTCTTACAAAGACGGTCAAATGGTTTATAGATAATTGGCAAGGAGATGCTGTCAATTTTGTTCCTTTACTATTATTGCAAAACAATGAAAATTATGATAAGACAAGTTATTTGTCAAGAAACAAAGAAAAATATGGTTACAGAGAATCCTCTCAACCATTAAAGTCGCTAACTGTAAAAAGTAATGAAGATTATGAAGCTCAAGCAGTCACTGGATTTAATTGGGAAAATGATCATTTCAATTTTAATAGTGCTATTGAAATGTCAAATAAAATTCGTGATCTTTTAGTTAGATATAATTTTCCAATGCCACCATTTGAGCTTGGTAGATTTTTTTATGTGTTAGATAATATTAAAGATGTTGTTTCTTTGGATAGACCAGGATTAGAAAAATTAGAAAGTAAAGTGTTAGAAAATTTTGACAAATTTGTTGACGAATATAAAACAAACAAACTTAATTGGTCTGAAAAATAATAAATTGTATTATACAATGTAGGAAGAAATTATGGTAGGCAAAGTAGCCATTTTTGTTGATCATCCTAGATGCTCTATCCAAGGTGTTAACAACATTATGGATGCTTTGACTCCTTATTATCCTTTTAAACAATTTAAAATATTCACAAGACATGAAGTCCAAGATACATTTTTTGACGATGTTGGTTTAATAATTATTCCTGGTGGCTTTGGAGATGCAGATACATTTAAGTATGTTATGAAGCATCATACAAAAACAATTAGAGATCTTGTATTAAATCATAATGTAGCATATCTTGGTATCTGTATGGGTGCCTATTGGGCTGGTAAGCACTATCTCAATTTATTAAAAGATAAAGATTGTGTTCAATATCTTAAAAGACCAAATGCTGATACAAGAAGACCTCATGCTAAAAATCTTGATGTTATGTGGAACAATAATAAAGAGAGGATGTATTGGTACGATGGATGTAGTATTGTTGGACCTGGTAAGTTTAATGTTATTTCCAGTTATTCTAATGGCGATGCTATGGCAGGTTATCAAGGGCGTATCGGTTTAATTGGTGCTCATCCAGAAGCTGATAAGGATTGGTATGATCAATATTCTTGGATGAAGAAACAATGGAACATTGATAATAACTTGAGAAATAAAAAGTTACTTGTTGACTTTGTATCTGATTTAATGAGACAATAGCCTGGATAGCTCAGTTGGTAGAGCAACGGACTGAAAATCCGTGTGTCGTTGGTTCGATTCCAACTCCAGGCACCATTTGAGGAGATTACAATGCATGTTGCTACCAATCTACATTGGACTGTAGAAGAAATAATTAATACATGGAATTCCATTCCTGTGGTCGATGTTTTAGTGGCTGCTGGTCTTTGTAAATCTAAATCAGAAGCTAGACGAATGATTGAACAAGATGCTATAAAGGTAGATGACATTAAAGTTAAAAGTCACAACTCTTTTATTTTAATTGACCCTGTTACTAATTACCATTGTTTGTTACAAGATAATTGATAGTTTATTTTAGGATAAAGTATGAAAAAAATTACAGATTTTAATTTTTTTGAATGGGAAACACATTTCCCAGAACTATATGTTCTTAAAGAAAATTATCCACAAGTTAAAGCAGAGTATCTGGCTAACAAAGATAAGATTAGATGGGAGAACATGCACCTTGATATAGGTTATAATCTTCACCAAAAAGCACCAGAAGATGTTGGTTGGAAAATGAGTCCTCTAATGATGAGTAAATTAATTACATTGTTAGATTTGGATGCACTAAACATGGAAGCTGTAAAAAAATTTACGGATTCGGATGCAATATATTTTCCTAATTCAAGGATGCTACCTTTACTTACAGAAACAATAGAAAAGGCCCAACCTAAAAATACAATTCTAAAAGTAAGAAATGGATTTTCATTATTGGATCCCAAGACTGTATTGGATTGGCACGTTGATAATGATAATCCTAAATACTTAAAAAATGGATTTTTAATTATAAGAATATTGTGGGGAATGGATATAGAACCAGAACCTGGTAAAGATTCATTCTTAGAAATATCTTATAAAAATAGAGTTGAAAGAAGAAGTTCATTAAATAATGAAATGAATATATTTTGGGGTTTGATGAAGCATCGTGCCGTCAATCAATATTCCACACCGAGAGTTGTAATCGCTATGGATATGTTGATTCACGCAAATGAGTTATCAAGAAGAATTAATTCATGATAGAATTGATAGAAAGAATTCTAGATAACATCATTAGAATAATGTGGGTTATTCTTTTATATAAATGGATAATAGAAAACTATCACATTCCTTTTATTCCTTTTACGGGTGGTTAGCTCAGTTGGTAGAGCACTTCGTTTACACCGAAGATGTCGGGAGTTCGAGACTCTCACCACCTACCATAAATAACAATACGCGGATGTAGCTCAGTGGTAGAGTTATGTAGAATGCTAAATAGATTAGGAGGCATTCTACATGAAATCTAATTGCATAAACTGTAATACAGAATTTAAATTTACACCTAGCCAAAAAAGAGGTTTATATTGTAGTAGTA
>Ga0164296_1006076_pt1 | contig 10352 bp, 3 predicted proteins | sample GEODES057metaG_FD_113533 | JGI IMG/M metagenome (GOLD analysis project Ga0164296, IMG submission 113533) | Dystrophic lake water microbial communities from Trout Bog Lake, Wisconsin, USA - GEODES057 metaG | ecosystem: Environmental > Aquatic > Freshwater > Lake | place: USA: Trout Bog Lake... | reverse complement strand
AGGAGTACCCTGTTTATAGCAAACCTAAACGCCAAATAAATACTCTGTAGGAGTACCCTGTTTATAGAAAGCCTAAACGCCAAGCTTACACTCCGTAGGAGTACCCTGTTTATAGCAAACCTATAATCCAAATAAACACTCCTGAGGAGTACCCGGTTTATAGGATAAAAAACCCCGAAATTTCCACTCCGGAGGAGTGCCCTGTATATAGCAACCACAGCACAAAAAAAGGCTCCGTAGGTGCCTCCTAATCTCCGCGTGGTATTTATGCATTCCGCCGCAAAATGCGTCGTACCCCCACCCCAACAAAAAAGCCCGCCAGGAATATCCTGGCGGGCTTTCACCTATTACAAAACTATTTTATTTCACTTCTTCAAAATCAACATCGGTCACGTGGTCGGTGTTTTGTTCATGACCTGCGCCGGCATCACCGGTTGGCGGGGCTTGTTGTGCACCTTCAGCAGAAGCTTTGTACATATCTTCTGAAGCAGCGGTCCATGCGGCATTCAGAGCGGCCTGTGCGGTATCAATAGCTGCCAGATCCTTAGCTGAATAAGCTTCTTTCAGTTTTTTCAAACCTTCTTCAATTGGAGCTTTTTTGTCAGCAGGAATCTTATCACCATATTCTTTCAACTGCTTTTCGGTAGTGAAGATCAGGGCATCAGCAGAGTTCAGTTTTTCAACTTCCTCTTTTGCTTTTTTATCGGCTTCAGCATTTGCTTCCGCTTCATCTTTCATTTTCTTTATCTCGGCATCGGTCAAACCTGAAGAAGCCTCGATACGTATCTTCTGTTCTTTACCAGTTGCTTTATCTTTAGCGGCAACATGCAGGATACCATTGGCGTCAATGTCAAAAGACACTTCGATCTGTGGCACACCACGAGGAGCCGGTGGAATTCCATCCAGGTGGAAACGGCCCAACGTACGGTTTTGCGCCGCCATCGGACGTTCACCCTGCAGGATATGGATCTCAACCGAAGGCTGACTATCAGATGCAGTAGAGAAGGTCTCCGATTTTTTGGTTGGGATAGTCGTATTGGCTTCAATCAGTTTGGTCATTACACCACCCATGGTTTCGATACCCAAAGAAAGCGGGGTAACATCAAGCAGCAATACATCTTTTACATCACCAGACAATACACCACCCTGGATAGCTGCACCAATAGCAACTACTTCGTCAGGGTTAACACCTTTTGAAGGTGCTTTGCCAAAGAATTTCTCAACTGCTTCCTGTATCGCAGGGATACGGGTTGAACCACCTACCAGGATGATCTCATCGATATCAGAGATACCTAAACCAGCTGCTTTCAAAGCAGATTTACAAGGTTCGATAGTACGTTTGATCAGGCTATCGGCCAGTTGCTCAAATTTAGCACGGGTCAAAGTTTTCACTAAGTGCTTAGGCAAACCGTCAACTGCAGTAACATATGGCAGGTTGATCTCGGTCTGCGGACTGCTTGAAAGCTCAATTTTAGCTTTTTCGGCAGCATCTTTCAAACGCTGCAGGGCCATAGGGTCCTTGCGCAGGTCGATGCCTTCATCGCTTTTGAATTCGTCGGCCAGCCAGTCGATGATCACGTGGTCAAAGTCGTCACCACCAAGGTGGGTATCACCATCAGTTGATTTTACTTCAAAAACGCCATCACCCAGTTCCAGAACCGAAACGTCATGAGTACCACCACCGCAGTCGAACACAACGATCTTCATATCCTTGTGGGCTTTGTCCAGGCCATAAGCCAGGGCAGCAGCAGTAGGTTCGTTAATGATACGCTTAACGGTTAAACCAGCAATTTCGCCGGCTTCTTTGGTTGCCTGACGTTGAGCGTCGTTAAAATAGGCCGGTACGGTAATAACCGCCTCGGTAACTTCGGTCCCTAAAAAGTCCTCAGCAGTTTTTTTCATTTTCTGCAATATCATTGCTGATATTTCCTGCGGGGTATATTTACGGTCGTCAATTTCAACACGCGGAGTATTGTTATCGCCTTTAACTACCTTGTAAGGTACGCGGGCAACTTCCTTACCAACTTCGTCAAACTTGTTTCCCATGAAACGTTTGATCGAATAAATGGTTTTGGTAGGGTTGGTGATCGCCTGACGTTTAGCCGGATCACCCACCTTACGCTCACCGTTGTCAACAAATGCGACAACCGATGGCGTCGTACGTTTACCCTCGCTGTTGGCAATAACTACCGGTTCGTTGCCTTCCATTACAGCCACGCAAGAGTTCGTTGTTCCTAAGTCGATTCCTATTATCTTAGACATATGATTGATTTTTCTTATTTATTGTAAAGTTTCAGCATCGCAATTACATACGCTGCTACGCTATCTTAACAATGCTTATGCCAACAAGTTTTTGGCAGAAAAAATGCTGCCCCACCCGGCATTATGGTACAAGAGCGTCAGACCGGTATGACGACAAAATGACAGGATGGCAGTTGGTTCATGGGGGAGGGTTCCTGGATTATAGTTCATAGTCTATAGTCGATAGTCCAATGACCTAATTACGCACAGCAAATGACGCGCAGCAAATGACGCGCAGCAAATGACCAATACCCACCCATGAACTATGAACTGTGAACCATGAACTATGAACTTTTCCCTAAATTAGCTTCAAAAAAAGCATGACGATCAGCACAAAATGGCCGTCGGTTTACCTGAGGGTAGCCATAGGTTCTGCGTATTTATTCGAGGTGGCCGACCGCTTCGGGGTTTGGGGCCGTTATGGGCAACCACACGTTAGTCGGGGCGACTGGCAGCATTTCGTCGCGTCAACCCACCAGGTGCTCAACTTTTTGCCAGAGAGTGTTGCACCCACCTTTGCGGTGCTGGCCACGCTGGGTGAGGGTATTTTCGGTTTGCTGGTGTTTATCGGGCTATTTACCCGCTGGGCTGCTGTTGGCAGCTGCTTGCTCAGCTTTTGCTTTGCCCTATCGATGGCATTATCGGCCGGCATCGATTCGCCATTGGGGTATTCTGTGTTTACTTTAAGTGCGGCAAGTTTACTGCTGGCCAGTTTGCCCGAATACCCCTGGAGCGTGGATGGTTTGTTGAAGCGATGAGGCTTAGAGCGCCGTGCGATGTTGCGTATCGATGGCGCAGGCCTGGGCAGTTAACACACCCTTATAGCATTCGGATTGTATTCTGCGCAATCAATTGGCTATCATTTATTTATACAATTAATGCATTAACCCTCGAATTGGATGGGCCTTGTAACAATATTTTGGCTTATTTATCAAAAAGCCAGGCTGCTAATTTGTAGTTCCAGTCGAAATAGCTTGCGGATGGCGCACTTTTGGCATTATAAACGAAAAGTGGAACATTTGTTTCGTAGGTTGAGCCGTGGCTCCGATAGCTATCGTCCAATTTTTCATAGGCGACATCCAATTGGCCAAACACCGTATTAACATTTCCAAGCACCATAAAATCGCCGATCCGGTCTGGCATTAAATGAAATCTTTCAGCCGCTTCTGTACGTGTCAAAACTTCGTCGACCCCGTTCAAACTCAAAAGCGTTTTTTTTACATTAGCCGCATCACTACTTTTTAACAGGTATACATAGGCCGAACCACCCAGCCCTTTGTGGTGTTTCATATACCTGTCCTTTTCCGGACTGATCACTATCTTCACCGGTGTATGGCTCTCGGAACATGCTTTTTCGATATCCCAAGCCTGGCTTTTATGGTGCATACCATGATCGGCAGTGAGCAGGATCAACGCATCCGGGGCAATTTGATGCAATATTGCTATCCTACGGTCGATCTCAGAGAGAAACACCTTTACACTGTCGTTTTCCGGCGGCCACATATGCATGGGGTAATCTGAAGTATGGATATAGATCAAACGAACTTCCGGCTTGTTCTTTAAAAGACTATCGGCGATATCCAGCAATTGATAATTTACCTCCCTGGAATAAACACCCGACAATGCCGGCGGATTATTCCATTTATCTTCGTGAACAGCCAAACATTCAGGGCATAAGGTATAGTCGGCGTATTTCCCCAAAAGATCAACTGTCTTTTGCTTTACTGATAACAGTGCCGATTTTATACCCAGCTTATGCGCTTTTTCAAAGATAGAAGGTGTTAATATCAGCGAAGGATCTTCAACGTATTCTTCCTTTTGTGTTTTGTCATTATAAAATACGTTACCTGTTATACCGTTCATTGCCGGGGTTGTACCGGTGGCAATAGCTAAATTATTTACGTTGGTTACGGCTGGCATCAGGGACGGAACTATTTTATAAATGCCATCTTTTTCCATTTGATTCAGAAAAGGCATCCTTGAGGCCCGATAGTATGATGAATCAAATCCATCCATCATCAGGACGATCACACGTTGCTTCGCAAAAACCTTTTGGCCATATGCCCGCTGGATAACAAGCATCGAAGCGAACACGAAAAATAACAGACAATAGATAAATTTATTTTTCATAGGTTTTTTCCAGATTGTTATTGATAATCAATTGGGAATAATAAATGATCAATCAAATTTGAAAATATTAGCGCGCCCGAACGTTAAGTGGGAGTTAACAAATGATTAAATAAGGGATTGTGATTGTCTAACCCGCTGATTCATGCGATTGTTTTCATCAGGTAAATGCCAGGCGGATATTGTCTGAAACAGTACCTGCCTGCCGGAAAACAGGTTCTTTTGATCAAAGTATTGGCCGGATGCTTATATAATTTGTCATTGCCAGAAGCCAGCAAAGGGATTGGGCGGAGTCGACCTGGCAATCGCAAGGAGACATGGCGGCTGTTGTCAGAACCGGGATTCGTCGGATTTACGGATGATCTTGATGCCTAAAAAAACTATGTCATTGCGAGGAGCCAGCATTGGGTTTGTGCGTTTGGGGCGACGCGGCAATCGCAAGGAGGCATGGCGGCTATTGTCAGAACCAGGATTCGTCGGATTTACGGATGATCTTGATGCCTAAAAAAACTATGTCATTGCGAGGAGCCAGCGCAGGGTTTGTGCGTTTGGGGCGACGTGGCAATCGCAAGGAGGCATGGCGGCTATTGTCTGAACCAGGATTCGTGTGATTATGCTGATTCCGTTGATGCCTAGAAAAATGTCATTGCGAGGAGCCAACGTAGGCTTTGAGCGTTTGGGGCGACGTGGCAATCGCAAGGAGGCATGGGCGGCTATTGTCTGAACGGGGATTCGTGTGTCCCGATAGCTATCGGGACACACGAATCCCCGTTCAGACAATAGCCGCCCATGCCTCCTTGCGATTGCCACGTCGCCCCAAACGCTCAAAGCCTACGTTGGCTCCTCGCAATGACATTTTTCTAGGCATCAACGGAATCAGCATAATCACACGAATCCTGGTTCAGACAATAGCCGCCATGCCTCCTTGCGATTGCCACGTCGCCCCAAACGCACAAACCCTGCGCTGGCTCCTCGCAATGACATAGTTTTTTTAGGCATCAAGATCATCCGTAAATCCGACGAATCCTGGTTCTGACAATAGCCGCCATGCCTCCTTGCGATTGCCGCGTCGCCCCAAACGCACAAACCCAATGCTGGCTCCTCGCAATGACATAGTTTTTTTAGGCATCAAGATCATCCGTAAATCCGACGAATCCCGGTTCTGACAACAGCCGCCATGTCTCCTTGCGATTGCCAGGTCGACTCCGCCCAATCCCTTTGCTGGCTTCTGGCAATGACAAATTATATAAGCATCCGGCCAATACTTTGATCAAAAGAACCTGTTTTCCGGCAGGCAGGTACTGTTTCAGACAATATCCGCCTGGCATTTACCTGATGAAAACAATCGCATGAATCAGCGGGTTAGACAATCACAATCCCTTATTTAATCATTTGTTAACTCCCACTTAACGTTCGGGCGCGCTAATATTTTCAAATTTGATTGATCATTTATTATTCCCAATTGATTATCAATAACAATCTGGAAAAAACCTATGAAAAATAAATTTATCTATTGTCTGTTATTTTTCGTGTTCGCTTCGATGCTTGTTATCCAGCGGGCATATGGCCAAAAGGTTTTTGCGAAGCAACGTGTGATCGTCCTGATGATGGATGGATTTGATTCATCATACTATCGGGCCTCAAGGATGCCTTTTCTGAATCAAATGGAAAAAGATGGCATTTATAAAATAGTTCCGTCCCTGATGCCAGCCGTAACCAACGTAAATAATTTAGCTATTGCCACCGGTACAACCCCGGCAATGAACGGTATAACAGGTAACGTATTTTATAATGACAAAACACAAAAGGAAGAATACGTTGAAGATCCTTCGCTGATATTAACACCTTCTATCTTTGAAAAAGCGCATAAGCTGGGTATAAAATCGGCACTGTTATCAGTAAAGCAAAAGACAGTTGATCTTTTGGGGAAATACGCCGACTATACCTTATGCCCTGAATGTTTGGCTGTTCACGAAGATAAATGGAATAATCCGCCGGCATTGTCGGGTGTTTATTCCAGGGAGGTAAATTATCAATTGCTGGATATCGCCGATAGTCTTTTAAAGAACAAGCCGGAAGTTCGTTTGATCTATATCCATACTTCAGATTACCCCATGCATATGTGGCCGCCGGAAAACGACAGTGTAAAGGTGTTTCTCTCTGAGATCGACCGTAGGATAGCAATATTGCATCAAATTGCCCCGGATGCGTTGATCCTGCTCACTGCCGATCATGGTATGCACCATAAAAGCCAGGCTTGGGATATCGAAAAAGCATGTTCCGAGAGCCATACACCGGTGAAGATAGTGATCAGTCCGGAAAAGGACAGGTATATGAAACACCACAAAGGGCTGGGTGGTTCGGCCTATGTATACCTGTTAAAAAGTAGTGATGCGGCTAATGTAAAAAAAACGCTTTTGAGTTTGAACGGGGTCGACGAAGTTTTGACACGTACAGAAGCGGCTGAAAGATTTCATTTAATGCCAGACCGGATCGGCGATTTTATGGTGCTTGGAAATGTTAATACGGTGTTTGGCCAATTGGATGTCGCCTATGAAAAATTGGACGATAGCTATCGGAGCCACGGCTCAACCTACGAAACAAATGTTCCACTTTTCGTTTATAATGCCAAAAGTGCGCCATCCGCAAGCTATTTCGACTGGAACTACAAATTAGCAGCCTGGCTTTTTGATAAATAAGCCAAAATATTGTTACAAGGCCCATCCAATTCGAGGGTTAATGCATTAATTGTATAAATAAATGATAGCCAATTGATTGCGCAGAATACAATCCGAATGCTATAAGGGTGTGTTAACTGCCCAGGCCTGCGCCATCGATACGCAACATCGCACGGCGCTCTAAGCCTCATCGCTTCAACAAACCATCCACGCTCCAGGGGTATTCGGGCAAACTGGCCAGCAGTAAACTTGCCGCACTTAAAGTAAACACAGAATACCCCAATGGCGAATCGATGCCGGCCGATAATGCCATCGATAGGGCAAAGCAAAAGCTGAGCAAGCAGCTGCCAACAGCAGCCCAGCGGGTAAATAGCCCGATAAACACCAGCAAACCGAAAATACCCTCACCCAGCGTGGCCAGCACCGCAAAGGTGGGTGCAACACTCTCTGGCAAAAAGTTGAGCACCTGGTGGGTTGACGCGACGAAATGCTGCCAGTCGCCCCGACTAACGTGTGGTTGCCCATAACGGCCCCAAACCCCGAAGCGGTCGGCCACCTCGAATAAATACGCAGAACCTATGGCTACCCTCAGGTAAACCGACGGCCATTTTGTGCTGATCGTCATGCTTTTTTTGAAGCTAATTTAGGGAAAAGTTCATAGTTCATGGTTCACAGTTCATAGTTCATGGGTGGGTATTGGTCATTTGCTGCGCGTCATTTGCTGCGCGTCATTTGCTGTGCGTAATTAGGTCATTGGACTATCGACTATAGACTATGAACTATAATCCAGGAACCCTCCCCCATGAACCAACTGCCATCCTGTCATTTTGTCGTCATACCGGTCTGACGCTCTTGTACCATAATGCCGGGTGGGGCAGCATTTTTTCTGCCAAAAACTTGTTGGCATAAGCATTGTTAAGATAGCGTAGCAGCGTATGTAATTGCGATGCTGAAACTTTACAATAAATAAGAAAAATCAATCATATGTCTAAGATAATAGGAATCGACTTAGGAACAACGAACTCTTGCGTGGCTGTAATGGAAGGCAACGAACCGGTAGTTATTGCCAACAGCGAGGGTAAACGTACGACGCCATCGGTTGTCGCATTTGTTGACAACGGTGAGCGTAAGGTGGGTGATCCGGCTAAACGTCAGGCGATCACCAACCCTACCAAAACCATTTATTCGATCAAACGTTTCATGGGAAACAAGTTTGACGAAGTTGGTAAGGAAGTTGCCCGCGTACCTTACAAGGTAGTTAAAGGCGATAACAATACTCCGCGTGTTGAAATTGACGACCGTAAATATACCCCGCAGGAAATATCAGCAATGATATTGCAGAAAATGAAAAAAACTGCTGAGGACTTTTTAGGGACCGAAGTTACCGAGGCGGTTATTACCGTACCGGCCTATTTTAACGACGCTCAACGTCAGGCAACCAAAGAAGCCGGCGAAATTGCTGGTTTAACCGTTAAGCGTATCATTAACGAACCTACTGCTGCTGCCCTGGCTTATGGCCTGGACAAAGCCCACAAGGATATGAAGATCGTTGTGTTCGACTGCGGTGGTGGTACTCATGACGTTTCGGTTCTGGAACTGGGTGATGGCGTTTTTGAAGTAAAATCAACTGATGGTGATACCCACCTTGGTGGTGACGACTTTGACCACGTGATCATCGACTGGCTGGCCGACGAATTCAAAAGCGATGAAGGCATCGACCTGCGCAAGGACCCTATGGCCCTGCAGCGTTTGAAAGATGCTGCCGAAAAAGCTAAAATTGAGCTTTCAAGCAGTCCGCAGACCGAGATCAACCTGCCATATGTTACTGCAGTTGACGGTTTGCCTAAGCACTTAGTGAAAACTTTGACCCGTGCTAAATTTGAGCAACTGGCCGATAGCCTGATCAAACGTACTATCGAACCTTGTAAATCTGCTTTGAAAGCAGCTGGTTTAGGTATCTCTGATATCGATGAGATCATCCTGGTAGGTGGTTCAACCCGTATCCCTGCGATACAGGAAGCAGTTGAGAAATTCTTTGGCAAAGCACCTTCAAAAGGTGTTAACCCTGACGAAGTAGTTGCTATTGGTGCAGCTATCCAGGGTGGTGTATTGTCTGGTGATGTAAAAGATGTATTGCTGCTTGATGTTACCCCGCTTTCTTTGGGTATCGAAACCATGGGTGGTGTAATGACCAAACTGATTGAAGCCAATACGACTATCCCAACCAAAAAATCGGAGACCTTCTCTACTGCATCTGATAGTCAGCCTTCGGTTGAGATCCATATCCTGCAGGGTGAACGTCCGATGGCGGCGCAAAACCGTACGTTGGGCCGTTTCCACCTGGATGGAATTCCACCGGCTCCTCGTGGTGTGCCACAGATCGAAGTGTCTTTTGACATTGACGCCAATGGTATCCTGCATGTTGCCGCTAAAGATAAAGCAACTGGTAAAGAACAGAAGATACGTATCGAGGCTTCTTCAGGTTTGACCGATGCCGAGATAAAGAAAATGAAAGATGAAGCGGAAGCAAATGCTGAAGCCGATAAAAAAGCAAAAGAGGAAGTTGAAAAACTGAACTCTGCTGATGCCCTGATCTTCACTACCGAAAAGCAGTTGAAAGAATATGGTGATAAGATTCCTGCTGACAAAAAAGCTCCAATTGAAGAAGGTTTGAAAAAACTGAAAGAAGCTTATTCAGCTAAGGATCTGGCAGCTATTGATACCGCACAGGCCGCTCTGAATGCCGCATGGACCGCTGCTTCAGAAGATATGTACAAAGCTTCTGCTGAAGGTGCACAACAAGCCCCGCCAACCGGTGATGCCGGCGCAGGTCATGAACAAAACACCGACCACGTGACCGATGTTGATTTTGAAGAAGTGAAATAAAATAGTTTTGTAATAGGTGAAAGCCCGCCAGGATATTCCTGGCGGGCTTTTTTGTTGGGGTGGGGGTACGACGCATTTTGCGGCGGAATGCATAAATACCACGCGGAGATTAGGAGGCACCTACGGAGCCTTTTTTTGTGCTGTGGTTGCTATATACAGGGCACTCCTCCGGAGTGGAAATTTCGGGGTTTTTTATCCTATAAACCGGGTACTCCTCAGGAGTGTTTATTTGGATTATAGGTTTGCTATAAACAGGGTACTCCTACGGAGTGTAAGCTTGGCGTTTAGGCTTTCTATAAACAGGGTACTCCTACAGAGTATTTATTTGGCGTTTAGGTTTGCTATAAACAGGGTACTCCT
>Ga0164296_1006074_pt1 | contig 10352 bp, 3 predicted proteins | sample GEODES057metaG_FD_113533 | JGI IMG/M metagenome (GOLD analysis project Ga0164296, IMG submission 113533) | Dystrophic lake water microbial communities from Trout Bog Lake, Wisconsin, USA - GEODES057 metaG | ecosystem: Environmental > Aquatic > Freshwater > Lake | place: USA: Trout Bog Lake... | reverse complement strand
TTGCATGGCATTTGGCGCAGTTTCCTACCGCAATCCCTATTCCGGGAGCATCTAAGGCATCATCTATTCTGGATTCACTCAGCGGAGTTCATATCTCACTGAGTGCAGATGAGGTTGCTGAACTTAATGCGAGCTGCCCAACTGATACGCCACTTAATGAAGAGCTACTTGATATTGCGAAGGTGGGTGGGGTGTAGAGGTGCGTGCTGTGCACGTATAAATAGTTTGTTGGTTAATTGATGTGGGCTCCAAGATGAACTAGGAGATCTCGGACTAATGATGACTAGTCACAAGGCTGAAGTTGTCAGCCCACTTGAATAACCTAGGCACGTAGTCGGATTACCTAGGTCTAGAGGCGGGTGCTTAAGTGCAAAAAATCAAAGTCATTAAGACAATTTTCATGGCTCTGTTATTAGGTACAACGCTTCCGATTTTTGCTTCCGCGCCCTCATACTCAAGCACGACAGTCACCAAGACAATCACCGTGAAAGATGTAAATGGTGCAGTGCTGCCGAACGCAATTATCGAATTCGGTTATGAAGATTTTTCAAGTTCCCAAACTGTTTGGTTCCAGCAAACAACCAATTCAAGCGGTCAAGCAACTTTTACGGCACCGCAAGAAATTGCACAGGCGAACTATTACATAGAGCCAGCCAGTGGAGATTTAACTGATGCCGTGGCCACATTATCTACCGACCTAACAAGCAGTACGAATGATTCAATTTCGCTTAGCAGAGCAACAATTGCTGTAGATGTATTGGATCCAGTTAATTCGACGCCATATACGCCACACTACTTTTCCATCAATTCACTTCCAATATCGCCCGATTTGGCTTTTCTAGGGCGTAGTGGAGCTTTTGGTTATGACCTACCGCTTAATCAAGCGGCCGGATCCTATCCAGCCGGGTATACGACAGGAACAATTCTATCTTCCGGAGGTTTTTCGACTGGAGCGGCTGATCAATTCCACTGGACTGGATGTGTAACTCTCACTGGTACTGGAACCAACAAAACCGCGAACTTCTATACAGACAATACTTGCACAACCTCAGTAGCTACGGAATCAGACGGAGCTTTTGAGTTTCAGTCTCCTTCGTACAACGTGGTTGGTCACCTTGTAAACGCGGATGGTACACATTTCACTTTGCCTTCAGGTGTAAGTGCTAAAGCCTACTTTTCTCCCTCTCCATCTCTAAATTTGAACTCCAATACTGTTCAACAGTACGGTCTTAATGGCACAGGCTCAGTGAAGTCCGATGGCACCTTCTATGCTCGCTTCTTAGGGACCAACGAAGGCGAATATCAAGTGAAGCTTAGTTTCCTTGGAAGCGATTCGCTTCCTCCAACATTAACCTTCCCAATCTGGATGGATTCAAGCGGCAAGCTGTCCACTACCCAAAATGGAACGTATGTTGCCGCAAGTGCGCAATCACCATTTTCTTTTAACGCCCCAATTACTGCCCAGGCCAACAATTTCATTTTCAAACCTGTCCTGATAAACACGTCAACGGCTGTGCCAGGTTCATGGCAAGTAACAAATTCTTCAGACGGTTCTTACGTAACTGGCGGAAACGGATCAGGAAACATGAATTTGAGTACCGGTTCGTACATTCTTGATTATGTTCCGGATGATGCGCAGTACGCTGCAGAAAAATTCTCAATTGTTGTAAGCGGATCAAATGTTTCTGTCGCAAATACGAGGACAAACTTTTCCGTAAGTAATCAAGCAACCTTCACGCTACCTATTGAAACTTCAAATTTCGCTTTTGCTTCGGTGGCCCCAAACACTTCGCACCCAGAGGCACTAGCAAATTGGACAAATTCCTTTGCAGATCTTTGTGTGCTAATTTCACAATTTCAGACTAATAGCTGTTTCCGAGTTCCATTTCTAACACCAAGTGGAATTGAATCATTCCACCTCGCCGACGGTAACTACCGGATGTTCTTGAAGCCAACAAATGCACCTACAGATGCTGAAACCCAATTCAATATTCACGTAGTTAATGGAGTCGTAACCCTCACTACGGACACTGGTTCAGTTGTGACTCCAAATTCAAGTCTTGGTATTTACGTCTTAGCAACATCTGTTCCGAATTTCACCGCACAAATTATCGATCCATCAAACCCAGGTGTTGCTCCGACAGGCGCAACGCTGTGGCTTGATCCGACATACGGAATTTATTCAGGTGGAACATGGCCGGCCTATCAATTCACCCAGAACCAGAGTGGTCTTGGGTCGGCATACCTAGTTGATGGCGATTATGTTGCCCAGTTGACCACTGCTGATGGGGTTTTAAGTCGATTCCATGTGCACGTCGCGAATGGTGTGCCTACATTTCAAGAATCTGTGGCAAAAACTGGCAACGTCTTCCAACTTCCAATAGCAATCCCTAATTTTAAGTTCTATATGCCAGATGGAAACTCTATTGGTCAACATGCTGAGTGGTATGAAATTTGTGCCAACTCTACAATTACAAACTTAACCAACTGTGTTTCAAACGGAGTCTCCAATTCACTAACTGCGGGATCGCAGCTGACTCCTGGAAGTTACTTGTTAGTTGTTCATCCCAACAATGACACTCTTGCTATAAAGGGTTGGAATGTGAACGTGGCAAACGATGGAACCGTCACCGTGCCAGGCGCAACATCAACAAATGGCGTTTGGAACGTCCCTGGTGCCACTCCCAATGTTAGCTTCAAGGTAGAAAACCCAAATGATTCATCATTATTGCCTAATGCTTATATTTGGATCAATAAGCTTGATTCTAGTAACAATCCAACAATCAATTATCCAAATGCGGATGTGACAAGCCTCTTCCCTGGTTTGACTCAATCAAGTCTGCCTGATGGCAATTACCGTCTGGGTATTAACTCTGGAGACTCAGCGCTCAAGCTCGCAACTCGCTGGTATCAGATGACTATTGCAGGAGGGGTACCAACTGTCACTTTGAATGGACAGGCGGTCGCCACATCTGGTGGTCGATTTGTTGTCACACCTTCCAAAGCAGACTTTAGTTTCCAGATGGTCGACCCAACAAATAACAACGCTCCAATTGTTGATGGTTGGCTCGATGTCTGCACAGACACAGGCAATGGGCCATCCAACACTGGTCCATGCAATGGCTACGGTGTTGACCAAAATGGCTTGGGATTTGTGAATCTCACCCCAGGAAATTGGTATGTTCGCGTTAACCCAGGACCTGCCGAAGCGCTAGCTTCAAAGGTTTATGCCGTGAGCGTTGATTCCTCAGGAAATCCAACTGTTACGGGGGTAGCTCAACCTTCTGGAACATTGCCATGGGTCTTAGGCGCAGCAACTCCAAATATTAAGGGATCTTTTGTTGGATCCGATAACCAACCTCTTGTCATTTCACCGAACACCCAACAAGGCGTAAATGTTCAACTTCAAGAGATGGACTCTGATGGAAACTGGCAATGGGTTAGCTCTGGCTCCTGGAGACAGAACGACACCTATGCACTGGATGTAACACAAGCGAATGACATCACCCACACCGGTCATTTCCGGATATTGGTCCAACCACAAAATATCGCCAACACATCTGACTCCTACAGTCCAGAGTTTTGGTTGACTACGGGTGGCAACATTTCACTCGTTTCCACAACAGGATCAGATGCTGTAACCGCTTTGAATTCCTTCAACATTACGGTGAATAGTCCAAATCTCAACCTCGTTGTCAAGAATCCAATTGACAGTTCGAATCTACCAAGTGGCTGGGTTGGAATTTTCAAGGAAGATCCAAACAATGTTAACAATCTTGTTTGGGTAGATAACGCGAATATCTCTAATAGTGGTGATGGTACAGCCGAGGCATATTTGCCAGATGGTTCATATCAGCTGCAGGTAAATGCCCAAATTAACAATTCACTCATTCCCGGATTAACGCTTAATAAGTATCAAGCTGTGGTTAGTGGGGGTGGCACAAGTGTTGTCATCACCCATCTTGGAGATAATCAAACTATTGCGAAAAATGGTTCACAGTTTGTTTTGAGTGCAGGATTAGCGAATATCACCGGAAGACTACTTTCGAGTGATGGCAATATCTTGGTACCAGGACCAAATCAGTGGGTAAATATCAACGTCCAGTACCAAGATTCGTCTGGTAACTGGCAATACTCGCCGAACTGGTATAACACCGATCAAAGCGGAAACTTCTCTTTGTCGGTCAACACTGCAGGAACTTATCGTCTGCTACTTCAGCCAAATGGATATGCAAGTTCGGCGACTACTTACACGGCGCCATTCACTCTCACTTCTGCTAATGCTGCGACCTTCAAACAATCGTTTGGTGACATTACTCTGCCTAAGCCTGATTTGATTGCTCAGGTATATGAGTCAAGCACAGTGACAAGTGCGCAAAACATCAACATAAACGTGATGCGTAATAACCAATTTGTTAGTAGCGCGTTTACGGGAGGTGCCGGCATCGCGAGCATCTCATTCCCTGCCGCTGGTCAATACACTCTCCAGCTCTATCCTGATAGCGGTGCAATCCAAAATGGATTTACCACCAAGAGCTATGTAGCAACTGTGACACTTAACCAAGATGGTTCTAAGTCAGTCTCATTTGGCAATGCTTCTGGCGTCTCTCTGCTTTCGGGTGGAGTAGTTTCCTTGGCACTAGGAACATCTACAATTCGAGGTGTTGTTACAAAACCAGCGCCTTCCAACTCCATAACAGTAGCTAACGCTCAAGTTGTGCCTTATGACGCAAATGGAAACCAACTCTGGCAATACTCAAGCTCTACTTCCCTGAGCGGCGCATGGGCTATTTCGCTTCCACAAGGCACATATACGCTTCAAGCTCAGCAGCCTTACGGCGATGAAACAGAAGGTAGTAGCGATCGAATTGGCACAGTAACTGTTGCGTCAAACGGAACAGCAACCTTGTCAGGAGCATTGGCAAGCGATTCTGTGAATAACATTGCGTTGGCTCTGAAAAATCCAACCTGGTCAGGCATTGTCGAAGCGCCAGCCCCCAGCTCGACACCAATTCCTTATGCACAAGTTTGTCTTATTGCCGTTAATAATCAATGGGAATGCGATCAGGCTAATGCTGCTGGTCAATGGGCACTTAGCGCTCCATCTGGATTCACAAACTTTGACAACTCGGCTCAAATTCAAATTCAAGACACGCAGGGTGACAACTACGCCAGTACGTTCGTTCAAGGAGCGGTTGCGGTAAATACTGCGCTTGGTGGGACCTCGAACAATTCAGTGGTGCTGCATGTTTCAAATCCAAATCTACAAGTGACTGTGCTTGCCGGTGGTCAGCCTGCTGCAAATGTAAATGTCAACCTTGATGTTGCGGCAACGAATAATTGGTTGGCTAATGCACAAACTAATTCACAAGGTGTAGCCAACTTCAATATTTCGAATTTGAATCAGGGCCTCATTGCTCAAGTGGACCTCTCAGGTAATCCAATTTTGGGTCAGAGCTATGCCTATACAACACAACAAATTTCAGCATCATCAAGCTCTTCAGAAAATGTTGTAGTCAATCTAGCTACGCCGAATGTTCTTGGCGTAGTGCATGCTGCCAGCACCGGAAGCACTTTAGGTGTGACTATTCCTTACGAGTGGGTGGAGCTAGATTCTCTTGACTCACAAGGTGGCATCACATGGCTTGGTTCTACTGGAACAGATGCCAATGGACGCTTCGCGTTCTATGCTCCATCGTCTGCTGGTTCGCAGATCCGAGTTGTTATCCATGCGAGCCAAGGTGGAACAACGTACGGTGCTGATAGTAGCTACGTTGCATCCTTAAATTCTGGAAACGTAACCAATATGGAGCTTCAGGGAACGAGCACTCCTACACCAACGGAGACAGTAAACGGTTCCACCTATTATGACTTCTCGCTCAACTCACCAAATGTGACGGGAACAGTAAAGGACTCCTCAGGTAATCCGGTTCAATATTCTTGGATTCAACCATTTGATGTGGCGAACCGAGTTTGGCTAAATAGCCCAAATAGCGATGGAAATGGAGCCTTTGGTTTGTCACTTCCAAATGGAACCTATCAATTGCAAGCAAATCCACCAGGAAATACTTCGAGTAATGCAAAATCTTCTCTTTGTCAGCTCACAGTTAATGGCATGACCGTTTCCAATGAGAGTGCGAATTGCAATGCAAACATAAGTAACCCCAACAACATTCAATTGAATTTGCATTCTCCAAATTTGACCTTCACGCTTGTTTCGGGGGGTACTGCGATAGCCAATGCAAATGTGAATATTGGCGTAGGCGCATGGAACACATGGGCAAACTCAGATGCCCAAGGTCATGTCTCGCTTTACATAGATCCAGCTGACATTGCATTGCTCAATCCAGCGTTGAGTGGATCTCAAAACCTTAATGTCTGGTTGAACCCTCCTTATGGAGAAAGCAATTTGATGGTTAGTTCTTATTGCTATTCGGGTGAGGCCAATACGCCTTGTCAAAATTTGCCAGCCGTCACGATAAATTCCAGTTTTAACTCAGGTAACGTATTGGCTCTTGGCAACCTGTCTGTGCAGACTCCAAATACTCATCTGCAAATCAAGACTCCAGGCGGAGTAAATGTTGGAGCAGGTTACTGGGTGAATCTTGAGTCATATGACACTGCCACAGTCCAAAACTTCCACTGGCTTGGTGGATCAAGCACGGACTCCAACGGTATCGCCTACTTCAATGTAGATACATCTACTGCCACTGCCAATACCGTGTATGGAGTGATCGTAAATCCATCTGGTGTCGATGCTCAGACATACACGGCTGGATATATTGGCGACTACCAACAATATGGAGATTGGGTACATGGCCTCACATGGGCGAATCTCGTCTCTCCCTCTACGTTGCTAGCACCTTCACTGCCTAACGCATCTATCACTGTTAAGAGCGGGGATGGGACTGTCCCTAATCGTTACGGTGGCGTGAACATCTATCAATTAGATAATTCCGGAAATTACATAAGAGGTTGGGGTATGGGAACTAACTATTCGGGCTCGGCATCTCTCCTACTGCCTGCAAATGCTAGGTTGGCAATCATTGCTTATCCAAACGGGGTAGCTGGAGCTCCAACCACATGCACGGTGACTACTAATTCCGCAAATCCAACTGTTATAACTTCAGCCACTTCTAACGGAACCTGCACCCTCGGTGCCAATAACCAAATCACACTTACTTTGTCGCTTGGTAATGTGACTGGAAAGGTTGTCAATTCTGATGGCACTTCTCCATTGCAAGGTGCGATCGTAGTTGCGCAAATTGGTTCTGATACATCGACCGTTGTAAGTACCATTACTGGAACCAACGGTGCATTTGGTTTCAATATTGATGCAACCAAGAACTACACAATCACCGTAATATCGCCGATTGGTTCGCCTTATTCAAATAAGAACGTTCCATTTACTCCTGTCAGTTCCGCCTACGGTGAAGTACCTCTTGGTTCGATTGTGATGGGTAACTAATATGTCTAAATTAAAACTAGGCATGAACCTTGTGACGGTAGCTGCTCTTACTGTCCTGTATGTGCCGTCAGCCTTGGCGGCAGCGCCAGCGGCACCTTCGGGAGTTCAAGTAGTTAATTCCTCACCAGCGAACACCTCACTAGCCAACTCTCAGGCGACAGTCACTTGGACAGGATCTGTTGGTGCTATCGGTTATGAGATTGTTGCTAAATCATCCACAGGCCCGACTGTTTCAACTTATGTTCCAGTCAATACCAGTGCAAACTCTTCCTATTCTGCTGTTGTCGGAGGTTTGCTTGGAGGTGTCGGCTATAACTTTGTTGTGACCGCTGTTAATACAGATGGAAAGACTTCAGCTGCCAGTGTTTCAGATATTCCACAGTCTGTACCTGATACCCCATCAGGTTTGGTTGCAACTGCTGGGGCAAAGCAAGCAGCATTGGTGTGGGCGGCACCATCAAATACTGGTGGCCTGCCACTCACGGGATACATAATCTCCACTGTAGAAAATTCAGGAAAAACTTATTCCGAATCCGCTAGTTCAACGTCTGCCACTATTACAGGATTGCAAGATGGATCAAGTTACACATTCCAAATTGTTGCAGTAAACTCAAATGGAAATTCAGTAAGCACACAGGCGCAAAAGATAACAACACCTTCTGTGCCTGATAGCCCATCAGGTGTTTCTGGCTCAGTTTCCGGCAGTACAGTCACTCTCACCTGGTCACCACCATCATTTTCAGGGAACTCTGCAATTACTGGTTACAGCGTGCATATATTTAATTCCGCTAATACGGAACTCTCTGATTTAGCGACGAATTCCTTAACCGCATCGGCTACTATCAACTCAATTCCAGCGGGTTCCTATACTGCAAAAGTTAGTGCGACGAATATAGTTGGAACTAGCGCACTTTCGGTTGCGTCAAATGTTTTTGTTGTAAATGCATCATCTTCATCAACAGCTAATAGTCCAGTTATTACACCTCAACGTATTTCTGATCAAAATGTTGGAGCATCCGTAGCAATATCTGCAACTGCTCCGTCTGGAGGAGCTGTCAATCTCACAGTTTCCCCAAGCACTGTTTGTACTTACTCTGGAACAACCGGGCTAATTACGATTGTGGATCCAGGAGTCTGTACGGTTGTTGCAACAACCCCTGCAACAGCTTCCTATGCTGCCGGAAATTCAAGTCTTTCGTTCAATGTCCTTAAGCTTTCACAGAGCATCAATTTCGATGCAATCGCCCCACAAAATCTCCCTGGCCCGCTCACGCTACACGCCACATCGACCTCGGGCTCAGCTGTGAACTTTGCCGCATCTGGCACTTGTTCAGTCTCAGGTTCTACCCTGAGCTTCAGCGGAGTAGGTACTTGTGCCGTAACAGCCAATGCACCTGCAACGGATATATATAACCAAGCAACTTCGATCACACAAACTTTTGCCATATCTGCAGCTATCCAGGTACAGAGCGGAGGTGGTGGAGGTGGTGGAGGTGGATCAGTTGTAGTAGTTCCTTTGCCAGCACCAACACCTTCTGCTTCACCTACCCCAACGCCATCGGCTTCGCCCACGCCTTCTGCTTCACCAACTCCAAGTACTTCGGTAAAGCCGACCCCGACACCGACCCCGACTGTAAGTTCACTACCGACCCCATTGGTGTCACCATCTCCAACCCCTGTCACATCGAAGGTTCCGGCGGTAACCACAAGCATTGCCACCCCAAAGGTTCTTGCCACTGGAGTTAAGGAGTATTCCAACCAAGGCATTGCAGGTGAGAGTCAGCCAACTGTTTCTAAATTAGCAAAGAGTTTAAGTACAGCTCCAGTTATCTCTTCAATCGTCGGGAAAATATTGGCACCTCAAATCCCTGGCCTTCCAAAAGGGCAGGCAGTCACAGCCACTCTGACTGTAGGAGGTAAGAAAATTGCACTAGGTGCTTTTAAAACAACGACGTCGGGAGAGCTACATCTACCTGGACTAAATCTCTCCAAGCCCGGCACGTACACGATCGGTTTTAAAACATCAAAAGGAATTACTTATTACATAAAGCTAGTAATCACAGCAAAAAAGTAATCGTGGAAGGGTATTAAATAAAGTAATACCCTTTCCCCATGACCCAACAAGACCCCAGCGTGAGCTGCCCAAGTGATACGCCGCTTAATGAAGAGCTACTTGATATTGCCAAGGTGGGTGGGGTGTAAACACGGTTTACACGCGACTTGATGTGGGTTTCTACAAACTGTGCTTTAATAGGTTCCGTAAGAGGTTTGACCCTCTTACGGAATCGCTCTCAACGAGCTCTACGAATCTGACTCGCCGTTGCCGCGGCGAGTTTTTCGTTTTTCAACGTATTCCAGAATTACTCTGGTCATTTTCGCCGCAAAGTCGAGCCAAGGCTCGTAATCACTCATCTAACACCTCCTTCCATCACGGGCTCCAAGATGAACTTGGAGATCTCAGGTGTATGCCTGAGAAACCTGGATTGCCTTCCCTGATCAAGGGTTGGCGCCTTCCATGTGTGAAGAAGTGGTGATTGAGAACAAGACGAGGCTACTTGCTCCTAGCTGGTGCATTAATTGGAGCGCACATGCGCTGGGAGAAGCCGAGACCTTGGGATAACTCTCCGTGGAGAGAATGAGCGGTCATCAGGTGTTCTGTAATCCTTGCATCATTGTGGTACCAGCGTGGTACCGTTTTCACATGGCAATGAACCTGCGACTATCTGCCGAGCAGACTGAGGCACTTCGCAATACAGCTGCCCAAGATGGAATTTCTATGCAAGAGGCGGCCCTGGCAGCTATTGACGCATACACCGCTCGTCGCGGACAACGACTCCGTGATGCAATCGCGCGAGTTGCGACCGAAGATGCCGAGTTGCTCAAG
>Ga0164296_1006072_pt1 | contig 10354 bp, 8 predicted proteins | sample GEODES057metaG_FD_113533 | JGI IMG/M metagenome (GOLD analysis project Ga0164296, IMG submission 113533) | Dystrophic lake water microbial communities from Trout Bog Lake, Wisconsin, USA - GEODES057 metaG | ecosystem: Environmental > Aquatic > Freshwater > Lake | place: USA: Trout Bog Lake... | reverse complement strand
CTTTGAGTGGCGGCCTTGGCGCCTCTAAGTCGGACCCAGAGTGAGCCTTGTCCGTTTGCGTCTAGGCTCCAAGCACTGGCATTGAGAGCCAAAGGTTTTGAGCCCCATTGGGCCAAAAGTGCCGTGGCCACGCTGGCACTGATGTTGACCTTGAAGGTGCATTCACTCGCCGCTTTGGGTAACACTTTGAGTGAGACCTCTGTGATCAGTCCCAAGGTGCCCATGGAGCCGCATAGCAGTCGCGAGACGTCATAGCCCGCAACGTTTTTGATCACCTGCCCTCCAAAGAGCATGTATTCACCCAGACCATTGATGAGGCCCAGACCCAAGACATGGTCTCGAACACCGCCCACGCTCACCCGTGCAGGACCTGCAAGGCCACACGCGACCATTCCTCCAATCGATGCGATCCCCAAAGGGTGAAGAGGGGTCTGAAGTCTTGGAGGCTCGAAGGGCAAACACTGTCCATGTTGGTCCAAGAGGGCTTCGATCTCTGTCAAGGCAGTGCCCGAGCGCGATTGAACATAAAGTTCAGAAGGTTCATAGGCGATGACGCCTGTGTGAGGCAGAGTAGGGATGGGTTGTGAAGGTTGGGTTTGAGAGTCACCCTTTGAATGGGGGCTTAAAAACGCTTTGCTCCTAAAGCCTTCTATGGCCACACGTGAGCCCGTGCTTGCAGCGTGTGAAACTTGTTCACACCAATCTTTCAACCGGGGACTTAAAGCAAATTCGCTCATCGGTGCAGGCCCTTTGTGGGAATGAAGGCAAAGCGCACAAGCCTAGCGGTGCGTGTGCGCTTTGAAGTATTAGCCTTTGTGGTGTGCCATCACACGGACCATCTCCAACACTTTGTTGGAGTAGCCCCACTCGTTGTCGTACCAAGCGATGACTTTGACAAAGGTGTCATCCAGTGCCAAGCCTGCATCGCCGTCAAAGACGCTGGTGCAAGACTCGCCTCGGAAATCGGTGGCCACCACTTTGTCTTCGGTGTAGCCCAGCACGCCCTTCAAAGCGCCTTCAGATTGGGCTTTCATTTCCGCACAAATTTGCGCGTAAGTGGCGGGGTTGTTCAACTCAACGGTCAAGTCAACGACAGAGACATCTGAGGTGGGCACGCGCAAGGACATGCCGGTGAGCTTTTTGTTGAGCTCAGGAATCACAACGCCCACGGCTTTGGCGGCTCCAGTGGAGCTGGGGATGATGTTTTCCAAAATACCGCGACCACCACGCCAGTCTTTGTTGGACGGGCCGTCTACGGTTTTTTGCGTTGCAGTGGCCGCGTGCACAGTGGTCATGAGACCGCGCTTGATGCCCCACTTTTGGTGCAACACTTTGGCCACAGGAGCCAAACAATTGGTGGTGCAAGACGCATTGGAGATGATGCTTTGTCCAGCGTAAGTTTTGTCATTCACGCCATACACGAACATGGGTGTGTCGTCCTTGGATGGAGCGGACATGATGACTTTTTTGGCACCTGCGGCCAGATGTTTAGCAGCCGTGTCGTGGCTCAAAAAGAGACCTGTGGCTTCCACCACGATGTCTGCACCCCACTCACCCCAGTGCAGTTCTGAGGGGTCCTTTTTGGCGCTGATTTTGATCTCTTTGCCGTTGACCATGACTTTGTTGCCGTGCACCTCGATGTTGCCTTTGAAGCGCCCATGCACGCTATCGTATTTGAGCATGTAGGCCAAATAGTCGGGCTCCAAGAGGTCGTTGACACCCACAATTTCAATGTCAGAAAAATTCTCTACTGCAGCACGAAAGACCATGCGTCCAATGCGTCCGAACCCGTTGATGCCTATTTTGATCGTCATGACAAATATTTCCTTAAAGTAAAAAGATTGAAGTCGAATTAAGAGTGATGATTGTGCAGGACCACTTGAGCCGTTTGGGCAACGTTCTCAGCGGTGAAGCCAAAGTGCTCAAACAAAGCAGGTGCTGGAGCGCTCTCGCCGTAAGAGTCAATGCCAACCACGGCGTTCACGCCGTATTTCCACCAGCCGCTTGTGCTGCCCATTTCGATGGCCACTCTAGGTGTGCCGGGAGGCAGGACGGATTTTTTGTACTCAACACTTTGTGCATCGAAGTAACTCGTGCATGGCATCGAGACGACCCGTGCACCAATGCCAAGACTTGCGAGCAAAGTTTGAGCTTTTAGAGCCAAGGACACTTCTGAGCCCGTGGCAATCAAGACGATTTGAGCTCGTTTTTTGATGCCCACTTCAGAGGGCTCGCTCAAGACGTAAGCACCTTTTTCAATCAAGGCGGTGTTGGCTTTGGGTGCATGGGGCAGAGCTTGTCTGGACAAGAGCAATGCACTCGGAGCATTGTGACTCTTTAGCGCACAGTGCCAAGCCACCAAGGTCTCACTGGTGTCACAGGGGCGCCAAACGTGAAGTCCAGGAATCAAGCGCAGGCTTTGGGCATGTTCAATGGATTGGTGAGTGGGTCCATCTTCTCCCAAGCCAATTGAGTCGTGTGTGAAGACGTGAATGACACGTTGCTTCATCAAGGCGGCCATGCGAATGGCATTGCGGCTGTAGTCGCTAAAAGTGAGAAAGGTCCCGCCATAAGGAATGAAGCCGCTGTGCAACGCAACGCCATTCATGATTGCGGCCATGCCAAACTCACGCACACCGTAGTTGATGTGATGCGCGCTTGGAATGGCGTTGGGGAGTTCAAAGGAGCCGTTTGCACCCACACGCAGGGACGGTGTGCTGGGTGTTTGGGTCAGGTTGGAGCCCGTGAGGTCTGCGCTGCCACCGAGGAGTTCGGTGAGGGTTTGGGTGAGCGCATTCAAACTCAATTGGCTTGCAGCGCGGGACGCCACATTGGCAGCATTGCTCTCAAATTGCTTTAATAGGTTTTGAATCTGTTCTTCAAAGTCTTCGGGCAAATCCCCTTTCAAGCGGCGCAAGAGTTCCTTGGCCAATTGAGGATGAGCACTTTGGTAAGCGGCAAAGCGTTGGTTCCACTCTTCGTGCACGCTTTGGCCTTTTGCTTTTGCGTCCCAGAGTGCGTAGATGGATTCGGGGATTTCAAAGGGAGGGTGGTGCCAATCGATGGCGTTTCGGGTAAGTGTGATTTCATCGGCTCCAAGAGGCTCTCCATGGGCCTTGGACGTGTTGGCACGGTTGGGACTGCCTTTTCCAATGTGGGTGCGACACACGATGAGGGTGGGTCCAGCGTTGCTGTTGGCGTGTTTGGCGGTTTCAATGGCTTGGCTCACGGCTTGGGCGTCATGACCATCGATGGGTCCAATGACTTGCCAGCCATAAGCTTTGAAACGCTCGGCGGTGTGATCGGCAAACCAAGGTGCTACAGCGCCATCAATGGAGATGCCGTTGTCATCGTAGAGCGCGATCAATTTGTTGAGCTTCCAAGCTCCTGCCAATGAGCAAGCTTCGTGGCTCACGCCCTCCATCAGGCAACCATCTCCCATGAAAACATAGGTGTGGTGATCGATCACGTTGTGGGTGTGGCGATTGAATTCTTGGGCCAGTAGTTTTTCAGCCAAAGCCATGCCAACTGCATTGGCCAGTCCTTGACCCAAAGGACCTGTAGTGGTCTCAACCCCGGGGGTCAAGTGGACCTCTGGGTGTCCAGGTGTCAAGCTGTGCAATTTGCGAAACTGCTTGATCTGTGACATCGGCAAATCGTAGCCCGTCAAGTGCAGCACAGCATAGAGCAACATAGAAGCGTGACCATTGGAGAGCACAAATCGGTCGCGATTGATCCACTGAGGATCAAGGGGGTCGTGCTTCATGTGGTCTGCCCACAAGGCGACGGCCATGTCCGCCATGCCCATGGGGGCTCCGGGGTGACCAGAGACGGCTTGTTGAACGGCATCCATGGCCAAGGCGCGAATGGCGTTGGCCATTGAGGTTTGAGGTTGGGTCATAGGAAAGAGGCCAGACGGTGAAATTAAGGACAAATGAAGTACAAAAGGGGGAATCCGCTTTGAAAAGAGATTTTATCCCTCCTAAGGGCCAGGTGAAGAAAAACAGATTGCCAAGGTTAAAAACTCTGAAAACAGGCTCATGGGTGAGAGAAGATGCGCAGCAAACCAGGTGGTAAGCGTACCCGTTGAGCGCTTGAGGGTATTGGCTGTTAGGATCTGGTCATGGCAAAAGAAAAAACAATTTACGCATGCACCCAGTGCGGTGGCACCAGCGCCAAGTGGCTGGGCAAATGTCCTCACTGTGAGGCATGGAATACGCTCATCGAGGGCGTTGCCGAGTCGGCCCAAGCCACCAAGCACCGTTACCACACACATACCCAACTGGCGCCCAGCCAGGCGCTCAGTGTCCTCTCGGAGATTGAGGCCAATGATGTGGAGCGCACCCCGACTGGACACGAAGAGTTGGACCGGGTTTTGGGCGGGGGACTGGTGAGAGGGGGCGTGGTTTTGATGGGAGGAGATCCAGGCATTGGTAAATCCACCTTGCTCTTGCAGGCGGTGGATCGCTTGGAGCGAGATGGGGTTCATTGTTTGTATGTCACGGGCGAGGAGTCTGGTCCTCAAGTGGCGCTCAGAGCGCGTCGATTGGGGCTCGATCACAGCCAAGTCCAAGTGATGGCGGAGACCCATTTGGAGCGAATTTTGGCGACCCTTGAGGCTCAATTGCCCAAAGTTGCGGTGATCGACTCCATTCAAACCGTTTACTCCGATCAACTCTCAAGTGCCCCTGGATCGGTGGCCCAGGTCAGAGAGTGTGCTGCACATTTGACGCGTTTGGCCAAGGCCTTGGGGGTCACCATTATTTTGGTGGGTCATGTGACCAAAGAAGGGGCTTTGGCGGGACCTCGCGTGCTGGAGCACATGGTGGACACGGTGCTTTATTTTGAAGGAGACACCCATTCGAGTTTTCGCTTGGTGAGGGCCATCAAAAACAGGTTTGGTGCGGTCAACGAAATGGGCGTGTTTGCCATGACTGAAAAAGGCCTCAAGGGAGTTAGCAATCCAAGTGCAATCTTTTTGAGCCAACACCCTGAACCAGTGGCGGGCAGCTGCGTCATGGTGACGCTGGAGGGAACGAGACCCTTGCTCGTGGAAATTCAAGCACTGGTCGATGCAGGTGGACCCAATCCCAGGCGGTTGAGTGTTGGGCTAGAGCGCGATCGCTTGGCCATGCTTTTGGCGGTTTTGCATCGACATGCTGGCGTGTCTTGTATGGATCAAGACGTGTTTGTGAACGCAGTGGGGGGGGTGAGGATCAGTGAGCCGGCTGCTGATTTGGCGGTGTTGCTCTCTATTCACAGCAGTCTCAAAGGACGTGCTTTGCCCAAAGGATTCATTGCCTTTGGTGAGGTGGGTTTGGCGGGGGAAGTGCGACCCGCACCCAAAGGACAAGAAAGACTCAAAGAGGCGGCCAAATTGGGGTTCACGCATGCAGTGATTCCCAAGGCCAACGCACCCAAGACGCCCATTGAGGGCTTAAAAGTCAAAGCCATTGAGCGCATTGAGGATGCATTTGCTTGGATCAGAGAGATCTACTAGCCCTAAAATGCCTCTCAATGTGAAGGTGCGGTGACGGTGCGATTTGACGCAAAGAAACCGTCAATGCAATCAAAGGAACAAAGCGACTTATGAATTTTCAAACCATTGCAGCACCCCTTGGCGTGCTGCTGCTCTTGGGATGGGCTTATCAATCCATGTCTTGGATGGGTGTGGCCATGGCTTTGGGAGGCTTGGTGATGTGGGCCTTGCTGCATTACACCAGGCTTGTGCACATTTTTAAAAAAGCAGCGGACAGACCCATTGGCTTTGTGGCCTCGGCCGTCATGCTTCACGTCAAACTCAAACCCAAAATGCCACTCTTGAAGGTGATTGCATTGACCAAAAGTTTGGGCTTGGCCGAGAAAGTGGAGCCCAGCCGCGGCTTAAACGAAAAGGTGATTGAAATTTTCTCGTGGGCCGATGAATCGGGCAGCTCCGTTCGATGCGTATTTGAAGGCGGTCGACTCAAAGAGTGGGCATTGACTCGCTCCAATCAAGATGCTCAATCCGATTAGGTTTGACGAGCGTTGGGTGGCTCTCAAGCACAACACCAAGAAAGTTTAGAAAACATCTTGGGCAAGTTGTTTGAGTGCGCAACTTCTGGGGCCTCTCAAACGCTTTAGAATTGACACAAACGGCGTTCAACCCAAGGGTTGAGTGCTTTGGCGCCAAGTGAGGCTGAATTCAAATCAAACTTTGGCACATTGAAACCTTGGGCTTACACCAAATTACTAACTAGAGGACTTGCATGAGCACACTTCCCCCACAAACGATGGACGATCGCGATGGAAAAATTTGGATGGATGGGCAGTTGGTAGAGTGGCGCGATGCCAAGATCCATGTGCTCTCCCACACCCTGCACTACGGATGTGGTGCTTTTGAAGGGGTCAGGGCTTATAAAACACCCAAGGGAACTGCGATTTTCCGTTTGCAAGAACACACTCAGCGACTCTTTAACAGCGCCAAAATTTTGCGCATGAACATTCCCTTTACGCAAGAAGAGGTGATGAAGGCCCAGTGCCAGGTCGTTCGCGAAAACGCCCTAGAGAGTTGTTACATTCGCCCCTTGACTTGGATTGGTTCTGTGAAGTTGGGTGTGTCCCCCAAAGGCAACAAAATCCACATGATGGTGGCAGCATGGTCTTGGGGAGCTTATTTGGGTGAGGAGGGAATGGCGCGAGGCATTCGCGTCAAGACCTCAAGCTACACCCGTCACCACGTGAACATCACGATGACCCAAGCCAAAGCAGTGAGCAACTACACCAACTCCATTTTGGCCAACATGGAAGCAACCGAAGATGGCTACGATGAGGCGCTTCTCTTGGACACGAGCGGCTTTGTCTCAGAGGGGGCAGGCGAGAATATCTTTGTCATCAAGGATGGTGTGATTTACACGCCCGACTTGTCAGCTGGCGCATTGAATGGCATCACGCGCAATACAGTGCTGCACATTGCAAAAGATTTGGGTCTTGAGGTCGTTCAAAAGCGAATCACCCGCGACGAAGTCTACATCTCCGATGAGGCCTTCTTCACTGGCACCGCAGCCGAGGTCACGCCGATTCGTGAACTCGATCGCATTGCAATTGGTGGAGGCTCAAGGGGGCCAATCACCGAGAAAATTCAGACGGCTTTCTTTGAAATCGTCAACGGTAAAAATCCAAAATACGCAGACTGGCTGACCTTGGTTTAAAGATTCTTAGAATTGCTTTGATCAACGTTTCATTCCTTTTTTGAGCGAGCGCCTCCATGCAAAATGCAGTCACCGTTGTTCAGTCCTCCGATCTCAATGGCCATGGAGGTTTGTATTGTCCAAGCCCAAAGGCCAACATGAGCGTTTGGGATAACCACCCGAAAGTTTTTTTGGACGTGGCCAAGACCGGTGAAGCCAAGTGCCCCTACTGCGGGGAGGTGTACCGCTTGCAGTCATCCCAGGCCGCATCAAGTTCACACGGTTAACGACCGTTCGCTCTTCGCTCAAAGCGTGGCGAGCAAGCCCTCGATTGACCTCATGACACCCCTTCGCTCGCTTTTCATTGCGCCTCAGTGGATTGGGGACGCGGTGATGACGCAGCCCCTTCTTGCCGCTTTGAAGGCGCGCAATGAAAGCATCACGGTTGCGGCCTTGCCTTGGGTGGCGCCGGTCTATGAAATGATGTCAGAGTGTGATGAGGTCATGGTCTTGCCTTGGCCAAAGAAGGGCTTGTCGCTCAAACTCCGTTGGGCCTGGGCCAGAGCTCAGCGCAACCACTTTGATCGATCTTATTTGGGACCCAATACATTCAAGAGTGCATTGCTTCCCCTTTGGGCAGGGGTTCCTCAAAGAGTAGGCTATCAGGGGGAGTCTCGTTCGTGGTTGCTGACGCATGTTCTTGAAAACCCAAAACACGACAAGTCCATGGCCATGGTTGATTTTTACAACGCATTGGCCAAACCCTTTGAGCGAGATGCTGGGGCTCTAAGCGGCGGTGAATCTTTGAATGATGCCAGGACTCATGGTGTTCGGCCTCGCTTGCACATGGATCCAGAGTCGATCAAAAAGACCTTGGCTTCGTTGGGTCTGGTCGTTGGCGAACACGTTGTGGTTGCTTGCGGTGCGGAATATGGACCCGCCAAGAAATGGCCTCATGAGCATTTTGCAAGATTGATTGTCAAAACGCCCTGGCCTGTGATCCTTTTGGGTTCGGACAAGGACCGAGTGGATGCGGACAAAATTGTCAAAATCACACATGCTTTGGGCGGTCAAAACGTCATTGATTTGACGGGCAAGACGAGTTTGAGGGATGCGTTTGCTTGGATCGCTGGCGCCAAGGGGTTGGTCTCTAATGATTCGGGCCTCATGCACGTGGGGGCAGCATTTGGCGTTCGACAAGTGGCACTCTTTGGCTCATCTTCTCCTGAGCACACTCCGGCCTTGAACGAGCAGGCGAAGATGATTTGGTTAAAGAATGAACCTGACTATTCGCCCGCACTCACCTGCGCGCCTTGTTTCAAAAGGGAGTGCCCTTTGGGTCACACGCGTTGTCTACACGATCTGGGCGTTGAGCGCGTTCTTAGCCACGTTTTGACTTGGCAAGATTGAGGCTCTAGGGCTGGGTGTTCAGGTTGGGCTCAGCAAGGTCCAGTTGAGTGACTTGGCCTTTGGGCAGCAAGACAACAAAGATGCTGCCGCCTTGTGGTCTTGCTTCGTAGTGAACCGAGCCCGAATGGCGCTCGGCAATTGAGCGCACCAGTGAGAGACCCAATCCTGCGCCTTTGTCGTTTTCATCGTGTCCAGCCAAGCGGAAGAAAGGCTCAAAGATCCGGTCCTGTTGAGAAGGTGGTACGCCTGGACCTTTGTCGTAGACGCAGATTTGAACAAAGCCGTTTTGCAAGTCTTTGAGATGAACCTCAACCCCGTCTTTTTGCCCGCTGTGGCGAATGGCGTTGTCCACCAAGTTTCGAAGCAATCTTCGGATGAGTCTGGGCACACCCATGAGTTCGATGCTTTGCGGGTTGGCTCCAAGCTCCAAGGTGACATCACTTCTTGAGCATTCTTCACTGGCGAGACCCGTGAGATCGATGTTTTCTGCGGCACCAATGTTAACGGCTTGGGAATCGAGGCGAGAGGCGAGAAGGATTTCATCGATCAATTGATCAAGCTCTCCAATGGAGGTCTTGATTTCTTGCATGTGAGAGGTATTTTGTACGTCGCCCATCAACTCCACGCTCATGCGAATTCGAGTCAGAGGTGTTCTGAGTTCATGTGAGGCGTTGGCCAAAAGAGACTTGTGCGCCATCACCAAGGACTCAATTTGGGACGCCGCGTGGTTGAAGCGTTGACCCAAAAAGGCAATCTCATCGCTCCCCTCTTCTGAGACCCGAGTTGAGAGCTGTCCCTCACCCCAGGATTCAACCCCTTTGGCCAAAGCCTCTAGGCGGCGGGTGAGTCGCCGGATGATGGGATAGGTGCCCAAAGCAACGGCCAAGGCTGCAAGACCGAGAGACCAGAAAAAGCCAAACGGCAAAATGCGTTGATGTCGTTTGGGAAAGGGCAGGTGAATGTGCAAGATCTGACCGTCTTTTAGTTGCACCAAGAATTCTGGACCCGGTCCAAATTGCCCAGGTGGCATGGCGTGATCGTGCTCTGCCAAACTTGCATTGAGCTCGGTATCTTTTCCTGCGCCAGGCGCAGAGCTATCGATTTGAAGGGGCTTTTCAGCCGTGATCACGGCATTTTTACCATTGTTGGTAATGCGCACCTTGCCTTGACCCAGCACCACACCTTGCTCCGAACGAATCACGACATCTCTTGGCGGTGGCTCTTGGGTCAAACGCACAGCCCAATAGGAGAGCAAACTCAGTGTCACCAAAGCCAACACAACTGCAAGCCAAATGCGAGCGTACAAACGGTTGATGAAAAGGCGAAAAACGGACATGAGCTGAATTAAAAATTAAATGCGGTTGTAAGACCCATTGTCCAGTAAAAGATCAGTCCTGTATGGATTTCCTGACAAAGTCTGTCAATGCAAAGGCCCATTGCAGTTGAGATTTAATCTTGTTGTTTGGCAAACACGTAGCCCACACCTCGAACGGTCAAGATGCGTTTGGGGGACTTCAAGTCGTCCTCAATGGCCGCTCGAATCCGTCCCATGTGTACGTCAATGGATCGATCAAACGCTTCGAGCTCTCGTCCTCTAACGGCCTCCATGATTTGGTCTCGGGTGAGAACGCGTCCAGCACGTTCGGCCAAGACCAGCAGGAGATCAAACTGATAGGAGGTGAGTTCGCAGATCCTGCCCCCAACGCTGACAGCTCTTGCGTCTCGGTCAATTTCCAATCGACCAAAGGTCAAAATTGATTGCTTTTGCGCATGCT
>Ga0164296_1006070_pt1 | contig 10357 bp, 12 predicted proteins | sample GEODES057metaG_FD_113533 | JGI IMG/M metagenome (GOLD analysis project Ga0164296, IMG submission 113533) | Dystrophic lake water microbial communities from Trout Bog Lake, Wisconsin, USA - GEODES057 metaG | ecosystem: Environmental > Aquatic > Freshwater > Lake | place: USA: Trout Bog Lake... | reverse complement strand
TGCAAGCGCGAGGCCATTCGGCGATGCTGGTGCCGGCGGTATGCGCCTGCCTGCTGGTGGGGCTGCAAGTGGTGCTGCTGGTGCAGCCGACCGACCGGATTGTGCTGGATGTGCTGTGGTTCGCGGTGCCGTTGATCGCCGCCGCTGGGCCGCCGGGCTATGCCGCCATCGCACAGCATTTTCCGGTTGAGCAGACCGGGCGGGTGAGCACGGCGATCAACACCGTGGTGCTCGGGGGCGCGTTCCTGTTGCAGTCGTTGATCGGGTGGGTACTGGATTTTTGGCCGCGCACTGCCAGCGGCTGGGACCGGCGCGGCTACGCCTGGGCGATGGCGCTGTCAGCGGTGCTGCAAAGTTTGGCGTTGATCTGGGCCTGGCACGGGCGACATCGCATCCGTACAACCGAAGGTTAACATATTCTCATTCATACGGAATTGCTCTGCGGGCTGGCATCCCACATACTGCCGCCAACCCTTTTTTTCTGGATGACCCCGTTCTTGATGATCGGTGCCCGCATACGGCGACGGCAGATGTTGCAAGTTGGGATCGCCGCGCTGGCAGGCCCGTCGGTCGCGCGGGGGCAGGCGGCCGACCTGCCGGCGCTGATCCGGCGGACCGCGTCACCGCTGGCACTGGAAGCGCCGATCGATAGTTTCAACACGCCGATCACCGCCGTGGAGCGGTTTTTCGTGCGCTACAATCTGCCGATCATTCCAACTGCGGCGGATCTGCAAAGCTGGTCGTTGAAGATTGGCGGCGATGGGGCGGAGCGGAACGTGACCCTCAGCCTGGATGACCTGCGCGGGCTGCCGATGCGCGAGATGGTGGCGGTGTGCCAATGCGCCGGCAATCGGCGGGCGATGGCGATGCCGCCGGCGCCGGGGGTGCAATGGGGCGATGGGGCGATGGGCTGCGCCCGCTGGCGCGGGGTGCGGCTGCGCGATGTGCTGCTGAAGGCGGGCGTGAAGTCCGACACGGTGGAGGTGGCGATGCTGGGGGCGGACAGCGCGCGCAACCCAGATCTGGCGCCGTATGCGAAAAGCCTGCCGCTGGAACGGGCGATGGATGCGGGCACGCTGATCGCGCTGGAGATGAACGGCGCGCCGCTGCCGCTGTTGCATGGCTTTCCCGCGCGGATCATTCGGCCGGGCTGGGCCGGTACGTATTGGGTGAAGCATCTGACCCAGTTGGAACTGCGCCGCAAACCGCTCGATACGCCGTTTATGACGACCGAATACCGCTTGCCGCGCGGTTTGTTTCCGGTGGACCGGCCCTTCGTGACCCAGGAAGACGGGCAGACCAGCCCAGTGACCGAATTGGTGATCAACAGCCTGGTGACCAATCTTGTTAGCGGTGACACGGTGAAACTGGCCGGCCTGGTGGTGCAGGGTGTGGCGTGGGATGGCGGTAGCGGCGTGCAGTCGGTCGAGGTTTCGTTGGATGGAGGCACCCATTGGAAGACCGCTCTGCTGGGGCCTGATGCCGGCCGGTTCGCCTTCCGGCTGTGGCGCTTTCCGGTGTTGGGTATTCGGCCGGGTGCGCTAAAGCTGGTGGTACGCGCGACCGGGAATGACGGGCAGGTGCAGGGCGAACGCACCCGTGCCAACCCTGGTGGCTTTTTCCTTAATACAACGCAGAAACTCAATCTGGTCACCACAGCATGAAACTCGCGACCCTGCGTAAGGCCACCCTGCGGCTGGCGATTACCGATGGTCAGGGCTTCAAGCTGGACCGACACAATCCCGCGGCGGTGCCGGACGGGTTAACCGCGGAGACCGCCGAGGCGCTGCTGGCCAGCGGCATTTCCCGGCTTTCGGCATTGCAGGAGCGGCTTTACGCGCAAGGCAGCTGGTCGTTGCTATGCGTGTTTCAAGCCATTGATGCGGCGGGTAAGGACAGCACGATCAAGCATGTGATGTCCGGCGTGAATCCGCAGGGCGTGCGGGTGCACAGCTTTAAAGCGCCGGGGCCGGACGAGTTGGCGCATGATTTTCTGTGGCGGGTGTCGCGGGAATTGCCGCCACGCGGGCATATCGGCATTTTCAATCGCAGCCATTACGAGGAGGTGCTGGTCAGCCGGTTGCATCCGGAAATCCTCGCCCATCAGGGCTTGCCGCTCAACCGGCAAGGCAAGGGCTTCTGGCGGCACCGACTGGAGGACATCGCTGGCTTCGAACGCTATCTGGATCGGCAAGGCACGGTGATCCTGAAGTTCTTCCTGCATATCTCGCGCGATGAACAAAAGCGCCGATTTCTGGAACGCATGGATACGCCGAGCAAAACCTGGAAGATCGCGCCGAGCGATATTTCCGAACGGGCGCGGTGGGATGACTATATGGCCGCCTATGAGAAGGCCATCGCTGCCACAGCAACGCCACATGCCCCATGGTATGTGGTGCCTGCGAACCATAAATGGGTCGCGCGGTTGATGGTGGTGGAAGCGATGATCGCGGCGCTGGAAGGGGTGAATTTGCATCCGCCGGCACGCGACCCGCAGGATAGCGCCTGGATCGCCGCGGCACGGCGGCAACTGGAACAGGAAGGCTGACGGATGCGTATTCTCTCCGGGCGCGACATCGCTGCCCTTGCCACCCCCGCGAGCCTGATGCCGGCAATCCGGGCGGCGATGCAAGCGGTCTCGAATGGGCAGGCGGAATTGCCGTTGCGCAGCATGGTGAAGCTTCCGGGCCGTGACATGATGGGAATGATGGGCGGCTGGCTCGGCGATCCGGCTGGGCACGGTATAAAGGTGCTGAGCCTGTTTCCGGACAATCCCAGCAAGGGGCGGTCGTCGCATGCCGGGCTGATGCTGCTGTTTGATCCGGAAACCGGCCTGGCGCGGGCGTGCCTGGATGCCGCGGTGCTGACCGCGATCCGCACCGCGTCGGCCAGCATTGTCGCCGCTGATGTGTTGGCGCGGCCCGATGCCAGCCGGTTGGCGGTGCTGGGCTGCGGTGAGCAGGCGGCGATCCATATTGCGGCCATGCGGGCAATCCGCCCGATCACCGACATCACCGTTTGGGGCCGCGACCCGGCGAAAGCCGCCGCGTTCGGTGCCGAACACGGCGCGCGTGTGATGGGCAGCGTCGCCGCGGCGGTCGCGGAGGCCGATATTGTTGTGACCGCCACGCCGGCGACCAGCCCGTTTCTGTTGGCCGATATGCTTCAGCCGGGGATGCACCTCGCCGCCGTCGGAGCCTCCATTCCCACCATGCAGGAACTCGATGCCGACCTGCTGCGCCGTGTGAGCCTGTTCACCGACTATCTGCCGTCGCTGGAAGCGCAGGCGGCCGAGGTGATCGCGGCCCGTCGCAGCGGGTATGACCCGCGCCCGGTGGAAATCGGCGCGGTGCTGAACGGCGCCGCCGGGCGGCAAAGCCCGCGCGAGATTACGCTCTATCGCTCTCTCGGCATTGCCGCCCAGGACCTCGCCGCCGCGCATGCCATCCTGGCGCAAGCGGAACTAGCGGGATGCGGCGTGGTGGTGGATATGACTTAGGGCTGGCGGTGTAACCCACCGACGGCTTCTGCCAGCAGAAAATGGATGATGTGGATATGAATGCGTTGCGCACCCGCCTGGCCCAACCGACCGCCTTGCTCGCCCCTGGGGTTTTTGATGCGCTGACCGCCAGCATGGCGGAGGATGCGGGCTTTGAGGCACTGTATCTGTCCGGTGCCTCGATCGCCTACACCCTGCTTGGCCGGCCGGATATCGGCTTGGTGTCCATGACCGAAGTCGCCGAGGTGATGGCGCGCATCCGTGACCGAGTGGCGCTGCCGGTGATTGTTGATGCTGATACCGGCTGGGGCAACGCGCTTAACGTGCAACGCACGGTGCGGGTGTTTGAACGCGCAGGGGCGAGCGTGATCCAGTTGGAAGACCAGACATCGCCTAAACGCTGCGGCCATTTGCGGGACAAAACCCTGATCTCGCCGCGCGAAATGGTTGGCAAAATCCAGGCCGCTGTCGATGCGCGAACCGATGCACTGATTATGGCCCGCACCGATGCCATCGCCGTTGAGGGGTTGGACGCCGCGCTGGATCGGGCCGAGCGATATCTGGAAGCGGGGGCGGACGCGCTGTTTATCGAAGCGCCGGAGGATGCCGCGCAGTTGCAGATCATCGCCGACCGTTTCGCCGCCCGCGTGCCACTGCTGGCCAATATGGTGGAAGGCGGCCGCACGCCAGTGGCCAACACCGAAGCGCTGGGCGCGTTGGGCTTCAAGATTGTTATCTTCCCCGGTGGGTTGGTGCGGGCTTTAGCGATGACAGCGCAGGCGTATTTCGCATCGCTCAAAGCCAATGGCAGCAACGAGAACTTTCGTAACCGGATGTTCGATTTCCAGGGATTGCAGGCCTTGCTTGGAACGGACGGGATGCTGGAACAAGGACGCCGGTACGATGGCGAGGCTTGAGACCGACAGGCGGCTGCAACCATTGCGCGCTTTTTGCTACCGTGCGGTGCGAGTTGTCCCTATGATCGGCGTTACAGTCTGATATTTTGAGATGCTGAGCATGAACGGCCCCACGACCGGTATCTTGGTCTTTTCCACCCTGTTCCTGTCCGGGGTTGGGGGCATGGTCGCACAAACCCGGATGCCAATCGGTATCCTGATGCGTGAGGCGTTGGGTTGGGTGCGACGCGGGGTGACGCTGATTAGCGTGCTGGCGGCGGTGACATTCGCACTGGCGACGGTGACGCTGAAGACCTCGTTCGACCAGGCGGATCGCGACGTGAAGCATCTGTCCGGCCAGTTGGTGGAGTTGGATCGCACATTGCGGCGGCTTGGCCCGGATGCCGTGCCGGCGCGGGACTTGTTGTTCCGTTATGCCAATCGTATTGCCAAGGACACTTGGCCCGAACGCAACGCCCGCCTGCCGGTTGGCCCGACGGCGGCGGGGGATTTGCGCGAGCAACTGCGCACCATGATCGATACACTCCCCAGTGACGACCCCAATCGCCGTGTCGCGATCGGGGAGGCACGCGCGTTGCTGCTGGATATTGCGGCGACGCGCTTGAATATTTTTGAAAGTTCGGGACCGGCGACATCGTCCTGGTTGGAATCCACGCTGATCCTCTGGTTGATGTTGGCCTTTGGCAGCCTTGGTTTAACCGCACCGCGCAGCCCGGTGGTGGTGGGGGCGTTGTTTTTGCTGGCGAGCGTTTTGGGCTCTGGGGCGTTTTTGATGCAGGAATACCAAGACCCGTTCAAAGGCGTGATCATCATTTCTAGCGCGCCGATGGAAAATGCCCTCTTCACAATGACGGAATAGACGTCATCCTGCGCGCCATCTTTATGGGAGCGCAGATATGTCACTCGATTTCACCGGACGGAAAGTTGTGGTTTGCGGCGGCAGCCGTGGCATTGGCCGATCCACGGCTTTGGCGTTCGCCGCAGCCGGCGCGGCGGTTTCCATCTGCGCCCGTGGCGCCGAGCAACTGGAAATCACCCGCCAGGAGATGGCAGCCCACGGCAATCCGACCCATACCGGGGTGTGTGATCTTGGCGATGCCGAGGCGATTCGGACTTATATCGCCGCCGCCGCGGCCGCGTTGGGTGGGATTGATATTCTGATCAACAATGCCTCGGGCTTTGGCATGACCGATGATGCCGCCGGCTGGGCCGCCGGATTTGCGGTGGATGTCATGGCGGTGGTGCACGCAAGCCAGGCCGCCCTGCCCTATTTGCTGAAGGCGACGGCCCCGGCCGTTGTGTCGGTTGCCTCGATCTCCGCCTATCGCCCGTCCGGCCGGTCCGCACCTTATGCGGCGGTGAAGGCGGCAGTGGTGCAATACACCACCAGCCAGGCGATGATGTGGGCCAAGCAAGGCATTCGGGTGAATGCGGTTGCCCCCGGCTCGATCGAATTTGCTGGCGGCACCTGGGAAAAGCGCAAGGAAGAAGGCTCGCCGGTTTATGATGCGGTGCTGAAATCCATCCCATTCGGCCGCCTGGGCGAACCGGAGGAAGTGGCGGACACCATCTTGTTCCTCGCCTCCCCGCTCGCTCGCTGGGTGACCGGGCAGACTTTGGTGGTGGATGGTGGGCAGTTGCTGTTTAGCTAATCCACCGACGTGCTGGCCGGCCGATGGGGCCGGCCAGCACGCGCGGTCAGGCTGGGTTGAACTTGGCGATCACATCGGGCGGGATCGTCGCACCGTAAATCGCGCCGTCCGGCTTGCGGGAGATCCATACCCGGGTCTCCCAGCATTCCGCCCCCAGCACATCGCCTTCGCGCAAGAGGCGGTGATGGACATCGAAGCTGGAGGTGCCGAAGCGTTCGACCCGGGTTTCGATGATCACCTCGTCGCCATAGCTGCTGGGCACGTGGAATTTCGCCCGCGTGTCAACCATCGGGATTCCGGCCATATTGTAATGCGCTTCCATCGCCTTTTGCCGCATGCCGGTGGCGTGGGCGAACAAGGCGGCGGTGGAAGCATCGAACAGGGCGAAGAAGCGGGGATAGTAGACAATGCCCGCCGCATCGCAGTCCCCCCATTCGATGGTGACGGCCCGGCGGAGAATGAGGCTCATTTCGCAGCCATCCGCAGCGCGCCATCCAGCCTGATGGTTTCGCCGTTCAACATGCGGTTGGCGACGATGTGCAGGGCGAGGGCAGCGTATTCCTCCGGCGCGCCGAGGCGGGAAGGATAGGGCACCGAGTCGCCGAGCGATTTTTGGATATCGTCCGGCAGGCTGCGCAGCATGGGCGTGAGGAACAGGCCGGGGGCGATGGTCATGATGCGGATGCCGAAGCGGGCGAGTTCCCGCGCGATCGGCAAGGTCATGCCGGCGACGCCGGCTTTGGAGGCGGCATAGGCGGCCTGGCCGATTTGGCCATCGAAGGCGGCGACCGAGGCGGTGTTGATGATGACGCCGCGTTCGCCATCTTCCAGCGCATCGAGCTTGCTCATTTCATTGGCGGCGACGCGGAGCATGTTGAAGGTGCCGATGAGGTTGACCCGTACCACCTTATCAAATGCCGGCAGACCAAGCGGGCCTTCGCGGCCGACCACGCGGCCGGCAGTGCCGATGCCGGCGCAGTTGACCAGCACGCGGGCCGGGCCGTGGGCGGCGGCGACGGCGGCGAAGGCTTGTTCCGCCGCATCCGGGTCCGCCACATCGCAGGTGATGGCCACGCCGCCGATTTTGACCGCCATGGCTTGCGCGGCGGCAACGTTGAGGTCGATGACCGCAACCTTGGCGCCGGCGGCCGCGAGCGCTTCGGCGGTGGCGCCACCAAGGCCGGAGGCGCCACCGGTAACGACGGCGGAGACGTTTTGCAGGTTCATTTTCGGGTTCTCCAAGAACGCACGCGGAGGATTAAGGGTGTTCTTTTTGAAACCAAAAAGAACCAAAAAACTTTATCAGTTCTTAGGCTTCGCCGTACACCGTCTGGCGCGTATCTGCCAACGGCTGGCTTGCTTGGGATGGGGTGGGGCGGCAGAGTGGCGCCAAGATAGCGAGAGCACGCAAGATGACACCGACGTTGGAATTTGCCTTTGAAGCCGAAGTGACCGTGGCCCCGCGGATTTTGGCCGGCGAGGTGCCGGGCGGCGAGCGGCGGATTATCCCGATTACCGGCGGGGTGGTGCGCGGGCCGTTGCTGAACGGGATTGTGGTGCCAGGTGGGGCGGACTGGCAGATTGTGCGCGGCGAGGTGATTGCGCTGACCGCCCGCTACACGCTGCAAGCCGAAGACGGAACCTATATCGGGGTGGTGAACAACGCGCTGCGGCATGGGCCGCCCGAGGTGATCGCCCGGCTGAATGCGGGGGAGGCGGTGGACCCGGCGCTGATCTACTTTCGCGGCAGCCCGGTGCTTGAAGCGCCGGAGGGCACACATGGCTGGCTCAATCGGCACGTGTTTGTGTGCACCGGCCAACGCCACCCGAACGGGGTGCTGATCCGGTTTTTTGTGGTGCGCTGAAGCGTTGATTGTGCCGCCAACGGCGGCCAACTAAGGTGATGTGAAGCTGATGTGGGAGGGGTAGACCATGGTTGTGTTGCAGGTGAATTACCGGTTTCAGAACATGACGCGTGAGCAATGGGAGACCCGTTACACGGATGCGGTGGCGGAGAAGTTTCTCGCCGTGGATGGTCTGCTGTGGAAAATCTGGCTCGATGGCGCGGAACCGAACCGGGTGGGTGGCATTTACCTGTTTGCCAGCATGGCGCAGGCGCAAGCCTATCTCGACGGCCCGATTGTTGCCGGCATGCGCGCCAACCCCAATGTGGCCGAACTGAGCACGGTGCTGTCTGACGTGCGCGAGCGGATGAGCGCGATTACCCACGCGCCGGTGCCAGGGCTGGATGCCATTTTGCAGCAGGCGGCCGAATAAGTGACCACACCCCCGAAAGCCACCGGCCTGCGGGCCGGGCTGGCGACGTATGGCGATGCCGAGTTCTCGCTGTTTCTGCGCCGAGCGTTCATCAAAGCGATGGGCTTTACCGATGAGGCGCTGGATCGGCCGATTATCGGCATTACCGATACGTTCAGCGATTTCAATCCTTGCCACGGCAACGTGCCGGAGCTGATTGAAGCGGCCAAGCGCGGGGTGTTGCTGGCCGGCGGGATGCCGATGAAGTTCCCGACGATTTCAATCGCCGAGAGCTTTTCCTATCCGACGTCTATGTTTCTGCGCAATTTGATGGCGCTGGATACCGAGGAGATGATCCGCGCCCAGCCGATGGATGCGGTGCTGGTGATCGGCGGGTGCGACAAAACCTTGCCGGCGCAGCTGATGGGGGCGGCGAGCGCCAATATCCCCACCGTGGTGCTGCCGACCGGGCCGATGCTGGTGGGGCACCATAAGGGCGAGGTGCTGGGCGCCTGCACGGATTGCCGGCGGATGTGGGGGAAGTTCCGCGCCGGCGAAATCGATCAGGCGGAAATCGACGTGCTGTCCGGCCGCTTGGCGCCGACCAAGGGCACCTGCATGGTGATGGGCACCGCGAGCACCGTTGCGTGCATGGTGGAGGCGATGGGCATGTGCCTGCCAGGGGCGGCAAGCATTCCGGCCACCCATGCGGACCGGATTCGCGCGGCCGAGGCATCTGGTGCAGCGGCGGTGCGGCTGGCGGCGAGCGGGCGGCGGCCGAGCGATATTATGAACAAAGCGGCGTTTCGGAACGCGCTGACGGTGTTGCAGGCGATTGGTGGCTCCACCAACGCATTGATCCACTTTACTGCGGTTGCCGGACGACTGGGCATTAAGTTGGATATGGCCGAGTTCGACCGGCTGGGGCTGGAAGTGCCGGTGCTGGTGGATCTGAAGCCGAGCGGCGACCATTATATGGAACATTTCCACTGGGCAGGCGGGATGCCGAAGCTGCTGCGGGAAATTGCGCCGCATTTGGATACCTCCACCCTGACGGTGAATGGCGGCACGCTGGCCGACTTGATCGCCGGGGCGGAGGATGTGCCGGGGCAGACGGTGATCCGCACGCGGGAGAACCCGATTGCCATCGGCGGCGGGTTGGCGGTGCTGGGGGGCAACCTGGCGCCATCGGGCGCGTTGATTAAACGGTCCGCGGCCAATCCGGCGTTGATGCAGCACGAAGGTCGGGCGGTGGTGTTTGACGGGCTGGAGGATATGGCCGCGCGGCTGGACAGCGACGATCTGGATGTGACGGCGGACGATGTGCTGGTGCTGCGCAATGCCGGGCCGAAAGGCGCGCCGGGCATGCCGGAGGCTGGCTACATCCCCATTCCGCGCAAGCTGGCGCGGCAGGGGGTGAAGGACATGGTGCGGATTTCCGACGCGCGCATGAGCGGCACGGCGTTTGGCACGATTGTGCTGCATATCGCGCCGGAATCCGCCGTGGGCGGGCCTTTGGGGCTGGTGCAAAATGGCGACCGCATCCGGCTGGATGCGGCGGCGCGGCGGATTGATCTGCTGGTGGACGAGGCCGAACTGACCGCTCGCCGCGCCGCCTGGGTGCCGCCGCCGGCGCATCCCGGGGCGGAACGTGGGTATTTGCGGTTGTATCTGGAGCAGGTGACGCAGGCGGATGAGGGGTGTGATTTTGGGTTTTGTGTGCCGAGTTAATTTCACATTGCTTGAAAAATGACCCGGCCGATACTTGGATTAGGACTTCATAGGCGGCCATAGAAATCGATTGACGCTGGCAGTGGCCAGGCGGGTATGCTAAGCGGAAATTAACAAAATTACGATACGAACGGCGATGCAAGAGCAAAACACAAGAATGGATGCGCTCCCATAATAATTTGATATTATAACTTTTATGCAAGTGGACCACATGAACGACCGCGATACGCCAAACATTCGAGTAGGGACGGACGTCGTATGCGACTGGGATTGAAGGCCGCCCTGACCGTCAACAACGAGTT
>Ga0164296_1006068_pt1 | contig 10359 bp, 9 predicted proteins | sample GEODES057metaG_FD_113533 | JGI IMG/M metagenome (GOLD analysis project Ga0164296, IMG submission 113533) | Dystrophic lake water microbial communities from Trout Bog Lake, Wisconsin, USA - GEODES057 metaG | ecosystem: Environmental > Aquatic > Freshwater > Lake | place: USA: Trout Bog Lake... | reverse complement strand
TGACATCATGCTTTGTTTTTTAGGCTTGATTTCAATAAGTTCAGCTATCATTTGTCCCGACTTGTTCATATACGTTATTAAGAAATCAGGAACGTAATGGGTATTCTTGCCTGTTAAGGGATTACGATATGGAATCTGTATAGCTTCACTGGCCCATTGCAGTATGTGATCGTTGTGATCGCAGAACTTCATAAAGGTCAACTCCCACCCGGAACGATATCTGGGTTCTCGTTTACCTACATATTTGTGTCGATTGTGTACTTTGTATATTCCGTTTGCGTACTTTCTCATGGTGCTACATTACGTGCGCTATAGATATTAGGTGTTGGAACTGCATTAACACCTAATAGGGTACTGGTGCTACGCATTCCATTAAGGAAATATGCCATGATAATTGATACCTGTATTGCATTTTGTCCTTCAACTTGTTTTAATAAAACCTGAACCGGTACTCCTGTTTCATAAGATATTCTAAAAAATGTTGTAGTCATGTTTTTTGCTGCTTGTGGGTTAGCAAAAACTGATAGAAAAAAACTGTTGACAATGTCATATTCGTCAGGACTTACATTTATACTAAATCCATAAAAATCATCAAATACTAATACAGATGTATCAAGTTGTGGATTGATATTATTAATGCTACCCATTTATTTCCCTTATTAAAAATCTGCCGGAGATATAGGAGATTTAGGTATGATTCCTGTTGTGTTATTTGTAATGTTTTGAACAGTAGAGTTTGGCGTTGGTATCAAAATACCGCTACCTCCAAGACCCGGTTGTGATCTAACCTGTCCAGCTAACGCATTTTGCAATTGCGATGTTAACCCAGAATATGTTGCTGGGTCAGGATATGGTGCCAATACATTATTATTGTTTACATTATATGCTACATCAGCTTGCTGTACTCCACCTACGCTATTAACTGTAGAAGTGGCCTGTGTATCACTAATTATACCTTGACCGGCATTTATATACTGACCAGTTTGACTTACATAACTTGATCGACCGTTAGGACTCATATAAGGACTTGGTGTTTCATCATATAATCCAGGAGGTGCAAAACCTTGAACATTAATATCCGGACGCTCATTACCGATTACACCTTCAGCATACTTAACTGCTTCGTACTCAATACTCATTGAGTTTTGCATAATACCGCCGTCTTCGCTATAGTTGTAAGTATCGTGATGCCAATCTGATATCAAAGGATTAATCAATGTATATTGAACAAACTTATGTTGGTTAAATCCGTATATAGTAATATCTCTAAAGAACGCTGGCTTTCCATTAGGAGAAGTATTATTGTCGGCGTATGATTCACCAGAATATCCCCAATCGTTTACAAAACGATCGTTAGCATATATGTCTCGATTATTGTAATCAAATCCAGCAGTACGACTCGGATTCTGCCCATTGGTACCGTTTTGATTAGTAGAATTACCGTACTTTTGAGTAGGATCTTTGTAATAATAAGAATAGTAGTTGTACCACAAATTACGTATGTAATTGGTACTATCATCGTGCATTTCGACCTGTACCGGCGTATAATTAATTTTCTTTTGAATTACTCTTTTACGATTATACTGATTAAGCGTTTCGGTTTCGAGTTTAAATTGCGGTAGTTGAATAGTTTTAACCAACATACCAATGGTTGCTATATCTTGTGTAGTATATTTTGCTAAGGCAGTAACGCTTGAATTTAAATTAAAATAAACATGGAATAAAAACTTAACACGCGGAACACTATTAAGGTTGCCAGCACTGGCCCCAAATAATCTTTCCGCGTGTCTGTAGTCTCTTAATATAACATTGCTGGTATTATTAAGAGTAGTTGTTCCATTGTTTGCCATCAGCTATTGATTGTTAACCGGCAGCACCAAATATAGCACCGCTACCTGTTCCAAGAACGGCGGTCGAAGCAATGCCACCGCCTGCAGCACCAATTGGAGCAGCAGATGTAGCAACACCAGAACCATCTAATGTTGTAGTGTTATAACCAGCAACAATAGGAGCACCATCAGGACCAGTAACTTGCATAGCATTATCAAAGCGCAATGTTAAAGCAATAGTAGCTACTTCGCTTGAAGCATAGTTCATGTCGTTGTAGTTAGCAGCTTGGATAAAGCAACCGTACATTTCCCAAGTTTCTAATACACCACCGTTAGCCTGCTGATTAGCATAAGCACCGTTAGCACCATCAAGAACTTCAAGACGTGTAATAAACTTATAGTCACCGCCAGCAGCAGCACTTGCTTGTTCAAAGAAATCCAGTTGACGTTGTAGTTGGGCTGCAATCGCAGTTGTAACTGTACCACTGGCGTCATCACGCAAGTTAACAGTAACATCTTCCCAGCTGTGTTTACCAGCTAATTTGATCTTTGAGTTGTATACGTCAATGGTAATATCTTCGAAGCTTACGCTTGGACGAGTAAAGTCCATAACTTGCTTAGTCATTTCCATAACTAAAGCGCCGCCAGGACCGAAATTAGTAAAAGTTACACGGAAGCGATATTTCAGCTTCGGCATTAAAAGGCCTTGAGTTAAACTATCTCCAGGCAATGGAACAGTCATTTTTGATAGTGATCCGACAGCCATATTATTCTCCTATATGCAATTATTTATGATATCTCAGGCCAAAAAATAGGGGGTCAAACCCCCTATTTTCTATTACTAAATGCTTATACTGACAACGGAGCACCGCCGGAAGCAATAGCACCTGTATTCATAATACGAACTGGAATATAGATGAATTCAACTGCTTTAACTGGCTCAATTGCAATATCAACCCATAGCTCGTTATTATCAATACGTGCTGGTGTGTTGTTTGATGTATCACAAACTACCAAGTAGTCATACAATCCACGTTTAGCAACAAGGTCAATCATCATACTTGTAACATCGTTAGTAATTTGATTACGTGTTATTTGATCGTTTGGTTCAAAAATATAATTCTTACCAATTGTAATCAAACGAGCACGGATATAAGCAACTAAACGAGCTACGTTGATACGATCCAATGCGCTTGTTGTAGCACTGATTGTCTTGTTACCGTAGTTAGTAATACCAGTACCTGGAATATAAGTGATTGGATTAATGTTGTTTGTATACAATAGATCACGCACACCTTGACCAGTTGCAGTTGTTATAAACGCACCAGTTTGAGCATTAACATAACCGATTGCTGTAGCATTATCTACTAGACCACGACGTGTACCAGCTGGTGCTAACCATGGATATGCAATCTCGTCACTACGGATGATTGTACGCAACATCATGTGGCTTGGAGGTTGTACAACAAGTGTACCACTTAGATCATTAGTTTGGCAGCTTGGGTAGAACACACCGCAATATGGATCTGCAATTGTTAATCCATCAGCAGCGTAGTTACCTAAACCACTACCGTCTGTTACCCAATCAGTAACGCTTATACCATCTGGACCCATACGCAATGGAGTATCACCAACTACAAACGCTGTATTACTACGTTCGTTGTTTAGTGCAACCATGTTAGGAATCAGTTCTGGATACTGTGGGCAAGCAATTAGGTTGAATACGTTTTGTTCTTCACGTAATGTTTGCTGTGTATCGATTGCTGACTTTAATGCTGCAACAATAATACTACGTTGTGCAAAACGTCCCATATATGGAACACCATCGTTGCGCTTACCACTTGCAGTTACCCATGCATTAGTTTGCAATTCTGCCCAATATACAGTATTTGTTGGCAAATGGTTAGTAGTTGTCTGGATTGCCACATATATAACACCGTTATACAATACTTTGTTACCAACTGCATAAGTTGTTGTAGTATCATAATATGGTACAGAGAATGTCATAGCGTTAAAGTATCCAGGTTGGAATTCCTTAACATTATAACCAGAACGACGTGTGTTCCATAACAAAGTACCCTGAGGATAAATGTTTGGACTTGGGGCATCTAAGTCAAGATAGTTACTAACTAACAAACTTTGAATAGTTGGGAAATTATCTGTGATTGGGTTTGTTGTACCGTTAGGTGCCCAACGTGCATCGTCAAAAATAATGCCATTTGTTGTTGTGTGATCTGCGTTATCGATTGTAACCCATTGATCTACACCGTTGATATTTTCCCAACGATTAATCATAGGATACATTTCTAAATCGCTTGTATCAATCCATAAATCACCGTACATCAATGGTGTACCATCGCTCTGTGTAGTTGGAGCTGTTACAGCGATCTGCGGACCATTTGGATCTGTTTGTGTTAAGTTATAACCACGTACATCTGGATTAACTGTGCGATAACCACACCATTGTCCATTGTTTTGAATCATGATATCAACTTGGTTAACAGCTGAATAGTACCAGTTAGTACCCGCAGCCGGGTCTTGATCTGGTGCAGTTGCACTGGCAACATAGTTTAGTGCTACCCAGTTTGACAATAACAATCCGCCAGTTGCACTTGAAGCTGTAGGTACTGTGCGAACTTGCTCAAGGGCTGTAGTAAATCCAGCAGCAGCAAGTGGACTACCAGTTCCATCAACCAAACTGATTACACCGCCTAAGGCCTGTGTAAACACAATAGCACCGTTAGGGGCTACGCTTGCACTTACATTAGGAACGTTAGCAGCTGAAACAGCAGCTACAAAATCAGCTGGTGTACCGCTTCCGCCGATAGTTACAGTAACAGGACTTGTTAAAGATGTGCTATTTGCTACGCTTGTTGCAATAGTAAATTGATTGCCAGATGAAAATGTTGGATCTGCTGTAGCACCAGTTACAACAGTTGCTCCAGTAATCAAACGCTCAAATACAGTCATTGTAAATGTGTTATTGTAATATGGTGATACGAATTCAGGAGCTGAATCGTATTGTGCATATAATGTACCAGCAGAAATATTTTTTCCGCCACCGCTTGGATCTAATGCAGCATTAGCACTTTGATCATTTACATACAGTGGTACTATGTTAGTGATCCATGTAGCAAGAGAACTATTGTAAACTTTAACAACAATTTCAGCACCTTGGTTAGGTGTAGTTGTTTTATTCCATACAGAACCAGTCGGAGCTGGTTGTGTGTCAGATGTTCTCCAACGTGGTGCTGTATAGTTAGGGCTTTGTTGCAACTGAGGTGTGTTGTATGTTTGTACAGAAATACCCAATGTAGTTGCTAAACCGGCAGTTGTTGATGAGCCAATTACTACTTCGCCTGTGTTGCTATTAGCTGATTCATCAGCAGTAATAACAAGACGGTTACTTGAATCTGCAGAAGCAGTAATACCTGCAATTGAATGACCATTGATAACGCCAACTAAACCGGCTAATGTGTTGTTAGGGCTCGAAGGAACTACACAATTAGTTCCGTTAATTTCAAGAACATTACTTGCAGTTAACGCTTGTCCAGTAACTGTATTTGTACCTTGTACAGTTGGCCATGATGTTTTCCAATCATTGGAACCAACTAATACCCAAGCATTATCCATATTTTTATAATATGTAGGATTATTAGCGTTAGTTGCAACAACAGCGTAGCTACCAATTGATCCAACACTTGACGAAGGTGCGCCACCATCTAATTCATCTGCATTAGTAATTACAATAGGTGTCTGAATTGTGAATGCGCCAGTAGTCTGATTCCATTCTGCAATGCCCCACATTGTTTCAGTTGTATCTAACCAGTAAGTGCCGTTATTAGGTACTCCTGTTGGACGAACTAAAGTAGCGGTTAATGTACTTAGATCGATATTAGCACGTTGTACATAAGCACGGTTAGTAATACCAAGTACTGAGTTAGCAGCTAATAGGCCGTATTCGTTTAGTTCATATCCGTTAATGGCTGAGCCATCGGAAGTTTTGTAGAAGAATGGGTTACCAAATGTAGCAGCTAAATCACGCTGACTGGTAATTAAATATACTTTATCTGCGTTAGCAGCAATAGTACCTGGAGCTACACCTGTACCAGTACCGGAGATTTTATTCTGTGCTGTAGCAATAAGAATAAACGGCACCGAATTGGTAGCTGCAGGAAGATAATTTGATTGGTCGATAACGGTGACTTCTACGCCGGGAGATACTAGTGTCATAAGGAAAGTCCTTTTAAATTGGTTAATGATATTTATTGATTTAATCAAAAACCAGTCCGTTATAGGTGCCTTAATTAAGGTTCGCCAGGCTAAATACCGCTATGCGTCCTTTATGTCAAGTTTGTGGTAAGAATTTTTCAGCAATCAACGGTTATCATCATGGAAAAATCTATTTTAGATCCAAATGTAATAACTGTATTCGTCGCGGGAAAAAAATAAAACCGGCTAAGCCAAGATGGCAACTTGCCGGTTATAAAAAGAAAACCTCATGCGATCGATGTGGCTTTAAATCAAAACATCACTCACAATTATTAGTATATCATATCGACGGTAATCAAAATAATTGTGATACCTTAAACTTAAAAACTATCTGCCTTAATTGCATAGCCGAAGTTAAACATCTTGAACTTCCGTGGCGCCCAGGGGATATCAGCCCCGATTTTTAATCACATAATCAACTTGATGATACAGGTCATCCATAGTTCCGTGATTGTTTAGCGGAATGTCAATTTCGCTACCTACAAGTGCCCATTCGCTAAAATGTACGTCGGGGTACTGGTCTTTCATTTTAGTCGATCCATTAAAGTTATCGTCTAATGCAAGCTGAAACCATTCAGGAATTGGTCCTCTCTGTGTTCTAAGCATGATACCGCCAGAATTTTTAATAGCATTGAGTTCGTTAGGAAAACGAACATCGCTAATCACTACATTATCCTGTATTTGACGCAGTTTATTTTCCAGACTGGCAATCCAAATATCGTCGTGAAATCCATGTCTACAAACTTCAGTACCCCAGTATTGTAGTACCCAGCGTGGAGTTAAATGTGGTATGTTCAATCGTTTAGCCCACCAAGAATCTACTTGTTCGCGCCATTCTCTCGACGCTTTTGTACGTCCTTCCAGCATAGTACGATCCCAGCCGAATACAGCAGCTACAGCATCTTTAAGTGTACCTGCAAAACTTTCACGTCTAAACTCGTGTACATTAACCAAATAATCTGCTACAGTATCTTTGCCTGATCCGATAAATCCGCAAATTCCAATAATCACGATAATTCCTTAATTCCAAAATGTTTTAATGTTGCCTGTACCAAATCAATCTGTTTACGACAATCTTCGAGTGCGTGGTGTGTAGTAGGAGGCTTAGGGCGGTCTACCCAAATACTACATAATGTTCGACTATCACGTACACTATAAAATTGCCAGGGAATAGGTTTTCCATAGCTTTTATATGCATGTTCAATAATATTCATATCGTATGTAGGACCTTGTGCCCAAATACGTTTGCTATGCCAAATCAATTTACCTAATTCATCAAGTGCTTGATCTAACGGAATTCGCCCTTCTTCAGAAAAGGCTTCTTCTCGTGCATGATCAGGCTGGGTCGCCCACCAGTCGATTGTGCTTTGTTGTATACTGCGATTTTCTTGCCCTTCAAGATTAATACGGGCATAATAGAATTGCTCATAATAACCAGTCCCTAAGGGATCAAAGCTCTGAGCTGCGATTGTCAAAATAGTAGTGTCAGGGCCTGTGCCCAAACCTTCGATATCGATCATTAAATCTGCCATAAAATTATTATAGCAGAATATTAATAATATACCTAGCTGTTATTAACCAATAACAAGTGTAAGTGGTTGAGATCCGTCTACGTACAGCTTTAGATCTTCTAAACACTTATCCATAATTGCTTGACCTTCTGATTTCATTGCTGCACCGTTAAGAGTACCGCCGCCTTGTGGGCCAGCAATAGTACCAAACTTTTCGCGAGCTTCACCAATAATGTACTTACTGGCACCAACCATATAGTCTTTAATCCATTGGCTAATTTGAAAATCACTTAATAGCATGATTTCGGGTTTTAGATTATATGTCCATAGCAGTACAACTTCACCTGTGCCTTTTGGATCACGGATTAGCTGTAGCTTTTTAGTAACCGGGTTGAATGTATAGTTAATGAATCCACCAAACATACGTGCAGCTAAATCAACATACTGTTGATAAAAATCATATGTTGCTAAACCACCTTGATAGTTAAAATTTAACAGATATACGTTTAGCGTTGCTGCACCGAATGGATCAAATGCGTATGTGCCCGAACCGGTACTCAGACCAATTGTTTTTCTAAAGATTTGACGTACATTTACTACTTCTTGAGGTAGTGTATACTCGTTAACATCATTTAACAACTGCATAAAGCTATAGCTTTCTTCATAGGCATTTTGACTACGCTGACGATAAACACCTATTGCTCGTTGATAAGCAGCTTCGAAATGTGCAGGGTCCATTTCAACGTCAATAATTCCGCTACCTAACTGTAGCTGTACATACTCTATAAGTTGTTTCTTTAATGGATCTAATGTTTGGTCTGCCATGTGGGGCTCCTGATCCATTATTTATTATTATTTTTTTAGTATTGGGTGTATGATTCGATACTTGTGGGTTTCGGGACAAAACTTGCATTGTGGTATAACATTGTCTAAATCTCTGAAAAATTCTTCGTGGTATTCATCAAAATTTTCCAAAGTCAATGGACGATAGCTGTTTAACAAAAGTCTATCTTCCTCAGAAATATCTAAGTTAAACTGTTCGTCAAATTCAGGAAATAACGCTACAGGACCGCATTTATATAATTTGCCGTGTATAAAATGATAGTTTTTATTTTGTACAAACGTACAAGCAGAATGTGCTATATTCGGATCGCTATTATGTAAAGTATAATGGCCGTCTTTGGCGATTAATGCACTGGTAGTAAACTCATTTTGTATGTAAAAATCTATTCTTACACGGTTTACATCAGTAAAACTGTAATCAGCCCCGAACTCTGTATTGCTACGACCTACTGCTGTTGTTATAGGTGCTTGTAGGAATTTTTCTACTTCCTTTATAATTAAATCTATTTCGTTGATATTATGGATACTTACACCGATCCAGGATCTGACTTTTCTGATATCACGAACAGTATCGTAAAGACCACGAACTGAATTTAATCTGGTACCGTTGGTCAATATTTGTACTGATCCCGACTCGAATCCTTCCATACCTTGTATCCACTTTACTAAAGTAGGATTTAATAAAGGTTCGCCGCCGAGTATAACAATCTGTTTTATTTTAATTAATTCTGCCCAGCGAGCGTATATGTCTGCGTAGTCATCCCAAGACTGCCACCCACGAAAATTGTAATTGTTAAATCTATTACAATTATCGCAGGTTAGATTACAAACATTGGTGATATAGAATTCGACTTTGTCAAGATGTATAGGCACGAGATATTTAGTAGGTCTTTAGGATCACTAAGTTATCATTGCCGCGACCATTAAACTTGACTTCGGTAGCTTTAATATCTTTAAATGCCTTGCGTGCCGCTGGCTTGCCTACACTGGTTATAGATTTAATTTGTTCTGCCGGCTTGCGCAGAGTTTTTTGTACTGTTGCCGCCGGATCAAAACCGACAATAGCCGATCCTTTAATTGTGAAAGATCCCAGATGAGAATCAGCTACTACATGAATCAACTTACGTTTAGCCGAGTCGTATAACCATGCTTCGCTGGCATTGACCAACTTAGTAGCAGGTTCGCTCTTGAGTTTAAGTTCTTCAAACTCTTTAAGATATTTGAACTTAGCTGCTAATTTTTCAGCAGGTACAGCTTTCTTAGCACGTGGTTTGCGCTCTACTTTCTTAATCTGTACGTATGTGTTACAATCGGCTATAACCTGTTCAGCAAATTTAATAAAGTTACGAACTTGTAATTTACCAAAATGTCCATAGCCTTCTGCTAACTGTCCGTCTTTACCTTCGGCTACTTCTTTAAGTTCGGTTAAACGGCGTTCCCAAACTTCTTTAACATGTCCAATCATCTGCGGAGCCACATTCATACTACGCAATAAGCTAACTGGTTTATAGTCGGCAGACATTTTGCCGCCAGCTATGATCATTTCATCAAACATACCTTCCAACTCACCGGCAGCTTCGATCATACGCTCACGTAGGCGATCTTGAATATTGGGTTTAGCTACTACTGCTTTTTCAGCTACTTCGACCACTTCAGCGATCGATTTGGCAGATTCAAGTTGATTGGCAATGGTTTCTTCAACTCGTGCCGATTCTTTTTCAGTTAAAATAAGTCCCAACAGGTTAGCACGGCAAATCCAACCAATGGTCATTAGTGTAGCGGCGTCCGAAGTTTTGGACAAGGTAGTGGCTTCCTTGCTACGACCATTACGATTCAGCCAATCTACAATGCAATCTTTAGCTTCTTTTTTACTGTAGTAATAGTTGTACCAATTAAACATACGT
>Ga0164296_1006067_pt1 | contig 10359 bp, 10 predicted proteins | sample GEODES057metaG_FD_113533 | JGI IMG/M metagenome (GOLD analysis project Ga0164296, IMG submission 113533) | Dystrophic lake water microbial communities from Trout Bog Lake, Wisconsin, USA - GEODES057 metaG | ecosystem: Environmental > Aquatic > Freshwater > Lake | place: USA: Trout Bog Lake... | reverse complement strand
TACATGCCAAGTGGTAAAACTGCCAATGACATTCGTGCTTACTTAAAAGAGTATGAAGTCAAAATGGGACGTAAGGTTGACGTATTATTGGTCGATTATATGGACTTGATTATGCCACTGAGCAAGCGTATTAGTGCTGAAAACTTGTTTGTAAAAGACAAGTATGTGAGTGAAGAATTACGTAATCTAGCAGTAGAAAAGAACTGTGTGTTTGTTACTGCGGCACAACTGAATCGCGGTGCTGTAGAAGAAGTTGAGTTTGATCATAGTCATATTTCAGGCGGATTGAGTAAGATTCAGACAGCTGATAACGTGTTTGGTATCTTTACAAGTCGTGCTATGCGTGAGCGTGGACGTTACCAAATTCAGCTGATGAAAACCCGTAGTTCGAGTGGTGTTGGGATGAAAATTGATTTAGCATTTGATATCGATACGTTGAGAATTAGTGATCTAGATGAAGAAGATGGTTATGGTAATGGCGCTCCTAGTGCAGGATCAACATTACTAAATTCTATTAAACAAAGACAAACAATAGCCCAAGAAACACCAACAGATGGAATTGCATTACCAAAAGTCAAAGCAGAAGTTGCTAGTAGCAAATTGAGAGATTTGCTGGCTAACCTGCCAGGCGAGGACCTGTAATCGTTCTGTAAAGAAGGTTCTGATAAATACGCATATAATAAGGTAGCGATCGCCATGGAACTTCATCACATTAGGGATATTACTGACCCTTTAGTTAGAATAATTAAAGACGACCCTGTTCGTCCTCATATTCCTCTTGAACAACGTATTAACGAAGCCGCAGAAATTCTAATTCTCAAAGCAGGAGAAGAAGTCTTAGCGGCTACTTGTATGCAATGGCTGAAAGGTGTTCCAGAGACCGAAGAAGATCTTGTTAATATGGACAAGGATAAGGAAATTGCTGTCTTTTACACAATATGGAGCTATGCACCAGGGGCAGGTGCAACACTTTTACAGCAAGCCGCGGAATGGTTAAAAAAGGATTATGCTGATCTTAAAGGCATAGTAACCTTAAGTCCGCAAACTCCAATGGCTAGGCGTTTTCATATGAAAAATGGCGCTAAAGTCCGAAAAGAAAATCCAACAAGCGTTAACTACGAATACTATTTCAAAGAATAGTTTTAGGTAAATACTAGTCAATAAGGACTAGTTTGATGACCACGGCTCAACGCTCGCTAAGATTACAGAAATTACATACAACTGAATTTGCTGGTTATACCGCCAATCCGGGTGAAGTATTTTTTGATTCAGATCAAAATACATTACGTGTTTTTGATGGAAAAACCAGTGGCGGTTTTAGTCTATTAAAAGCTGATTTAAGCAACGCAACTGGCATCGTAGGCGGAGTTACTGTTGGTACAGTACCACCTTCTAATGCCAAAGCTGGAATAATGTGGCTTAATTCCAATACCGGCGCATTATACGTTTACTATACTGATTCTAATAATAATAGTTATTGGGTTCAAACAGAAACTTTTGCTACAGGCTTAACCAGTATTGCTGTAACAGCGAGCATGGACGGCGGAACAAGCACTACAGTTTTCAGCAAATCAGAAGTGAGACTCGATGGCGGAACAAGCATTTCTCAATATGTACTAAGCCAATCAGGTCAACCTTTAGATGGAGGCGGATCTGTTACATCATTTAATGTCTTAACCGATTTACTCATCGACGGCGGCGGATCTGTTGCAGTATACAACGGTCCTGCTTACAGTGGAAGTTAATTTATAAACATGGAGCCCAAGAATGGCAAATAAGATACAACTAAGACGTGATACAGCGGCAAATTGGACTAACAACAATCCTACGCTGAGCCAGGGCGAACCTGGATTAGAAACAGATACTTTCAAGATTAAGTACGGAGACGGACTAACACCTTGGAACAGTCTAAGCTATCCATCAGGAAGCAGTTATACTCTACCAACAGCAACTACAAGCACATTGGGCGGAGTAAAAGTTGACGGAACGACTATTACAATCAGCGGAGGAGTAATCAGCGCCGCAGGTAGTGGTGGTAGCTATAGTAACATCACACTTGGTGGAACGACTACTGTACAAGAAATTCAAGAAGTCATTCAAACTAAATCTGGAGCAACTGGCGTAGTCGTACATGACTATAGCACCGGTGCTATTTTTTATCATACTGGTGTTACTTCAAGTTTTACAGTTAATTTGACTAACGTCCCAACAACTAGCAATAGAACTACTACATTGACTTTAATTATCCAGCAAGGTTCTACAAATTATATTCCAAACGGATTTCAAATCAACGGTGTTAGTTATACTATAAACTGGTCAGGCGGTATAACACCATCGGGTGTAGCTAATAAAATTAACTACGTAACATTCTTTATCATAAACGTTGGCGGAACATTTGTTGCAGTTAACGGACAATTAAGCTCATACGGTTAATAGTATATGTCTTTGATATTTCCCAGTAGTCCTACATTAAATCAAACTTTTACCTCAGGTGCAAATACTTGGTATTGGGATGGTGTTGCTTGGACAATTTTACCTACAGATACACCTAGTTTTAATAATATTCAAGTTGCGGGCTCTATCTATGCCAACGATTTTTGGGGTGGAAATTTTAATGGAACACTGATTGGTAATGTAATAGGTAATGTAATAGGATCAGTAACTGGAAATGTCAATGCAACCTCGGTCACTGCTAACACAATAACTGGGGCTATTACCACAGCATCTCAGCCCAATATTACTAGTCTGGGCACTCTAAATTCGTTGTCTGTACAAGGCCCGGTTACAGCCAGTAGCCTGGCGGCAATAGTTACTACTCCAGCTCAACCTTATATTACTAGTGTAGGAACGCTGACTAGTTTATCTGTTGCGGGCACAATCACAGCACCAACATTAACTGGTACAATTAGTACAGCCTCACAACCTAATATTACTAGTGTAGGAACACTTACAAGTGTTTCAACTACCGGTGCCATACGAGTCAACGGACAAACTATAGTAGATTCCAGTGGTAATGTTTATGCAGGTTCAATTAAATTAAAATCTTTGGCAATTGCCATGGCTGCCGCGCTTTCATAACACAATAAATATAACACTAGGAGCGATAATGTCAGTACAGATTAAACTAAGAAGAGATACAGCGGCAAATTGGACAAATGTTAATCCAATCTTAAGTGCTGGCGAACCAGGTTTAGAAACAGATACAAATAAAATCAAATATGGAGACGGAGTTACAGCTTGGAGCAGTCTTCCATATCCTACAGTAACTTTTCCTACAAGTATTGCGGCCTCTAATTTAGCAAACAATATTGCGGGAGGATCTACAAATCAATTATTATATCAAACCCAAGCAGGTACCACAGGATTTATCACCGCACCGACACAAATTGGATTCTTGCAATGGACAGGTTCTGGTTACAGTTGGAGTACAGGTGGATATGCTAGTGCTTCTCAAATTTCAGGAACAACTCTAGCTTCAAATGTTGTAAACAGCAGTATTACTACACTAGGCAATGGAGTTACAGCAACAACATTTAATGGAGCAATCACCGCCAATGGCGGAATTATTGGTGCATTAACAGGTAATGCCAGTACAGCAACAAAACTTGCAAGTCCGGTCACTATTAACGGTACATCATTTGATGGATCTATAAATGTTACTGTAACAGCGGCGGCTTCGTCATTAACTGGTAACACCCTAAATCCATCAATAACTACTAGTAGTTTGACCAGTGTAGGAACTCTAACTAGTTTGACAGTAAGCGGAACAGTTACAGTAAACGGTTCGTTAACAGTAGGCGGAACGAATATTAAAGCATTATCAATCGCCATGGCAGCGGCGTTAAGCTAACATAAATATAAGATCACGGAGAATTAAATGGCAAAAAGTCAAATTAGACAATACGTTTTTACACCAGGCGCTGCCGGTGCGGGCACAATTGAAGTTCCTGGATACGTAAAATTAGAAAATCTGCTGGTTATTACTGATACCACAGCAAATATAATATTATATAATTTTGCAGATCCATCATTTAGTGGAACTACAGTAACATTCAACAGAGTTAATGATAGCAATTTCCCAACCGCTCTAGATAATAGTGATGGTACAACTACAATTACTCTAGCTATCAATACTGCAACATTAAGCGGTACTGACCATTTACAAATATTCTTCGAACAACCATATCAATTAACACGTATGCCAGAAGTGGCACAGGATGCTTTTGAACGTATTCGTGTTGCTCAACCACAAAGCATGATCGACGCTGACTTTGAGTACGGTATGCAACCAACCAAATGGTTAACTATCAGTCAACAGCGTGGTTACCCTGCCATTTACGAAATTCCTGGTACTGATATTGCTGTAACTGCCGCAACAACCGATGCCAGTTCAGGACTAGGAGGCATTGCTACAGCTGAATCGATTATCACAATTACAACCGCAACACCGCATGGTTATGTAACTGGACAACCATTTACAATCAAAGGCATGAATGCGGCAATTACAGGATTTGATCGTGCAGAAGGTAGTTTTATTGTTTATACAGCTTCAACAACTACATTTACATACATTGCCAAAGGTAAAGTAGGATTTAATAATGGTGACAACATTTGGACATCAATAATACAATTACGTCAAGGCGGATTTTATACCGGTGCCAATATTAACTCAGTTCTTAATACCACTATATTGGCTACTAGCAGTTCAGGTAACTTAGTCACTGTAGGAACTACAACTGGTATGAGTGTAGGAAGTCAAGTTACTATTGGGCAAATTATAACCAATGCAGTTGCAACTAGTGCCTCGGGTAATACAGTTACACTAGGAACTACAATAGGTATGGCAGTAGGTATGCCATTAAGTTTTTCTGGAACAAGTTTTGGAAATTTAACAAGTGGTACAACTTATTATGTTCTAAGTATTGTGGACACAAAAACCATTACTGTTTCGCTCACTCAAGGCGGTTTAGTACAGACGCAAGTTACTGCATCTAATGGTAACATGAATGTTACCGGCGGATTGACCAGTATGGGCGGGTTAACGGCAAATGCTAACTCAGCTGGAGCTGTGTACTACATAACCAGTATTCCAACACCAGGTGCTAACGGTACCATCACCCTAAGTCCATACATACAATATACTACATTAATTACAGCTACTAACGGTAATACCAACGGTGTAAAGTTTGCCAACTACACTTATCAAGGTGTGTCAGTAGGCGGAACCACTAATATGGTAGTCGGCGAATCAATAGTAATCACCGGAACTACTATAGGTAATTTGGCAGCAGGTACTTATTATGTGATACAGATCTTAGATAGTAACTATGCTATTTTAAGCACAACATCCGGCGGATCCGCTTTTGTACAAACTACTGCTTCTGGTACAATGAGTGTTACGGTTGGACAAAACGTTACACTATCAAATGTGACAGCAAATAACGGATTTATGGCATTGACTTGTGTAGCACCACCAACAGTTACAGTTGGCGGAAATACTACAGTGGCTAGTTTTACAGCTAGTTTAAGTGGTAATACACTAACAGTAACAGCATTTGCTTCTGGTAACGGTAGTTTGGCAGCTGGACAAGGTATTAGTCTAAGTCTTACCAATACAGTTCCTAGCGGCACAGTTATCGTATCACAACAAAGCGGTTCAGCTGGCAGTACTGGACAATATATAGTAAGCACTAATACTGGTTCTGTATCATCAACAGCAAACTTTATTGCTGTGACGGGCCAAGCAACTGTTACTGTTAACACTTATTCTCCACATGGTTTAATACCAGGCGACACTATCAACATGGTTGTTACCAGTGATAACGGCACTAATAATCACATTTTAACTAACGGTCCATTCTTCGTTGAAAGTGTTACACAAACAACATATAACAACCAAACACTATCAAATCAGTTTACTTTTACAGCACGTGGTGTAGGCGTTATTTCTACAGCATCTACTCCGATACAATGTCAACTTTATGCTAGACCAGACAGTTTTTATGCACATAGACCATTTGACGGTGGTGTGCAATTAGGTACTGCTTTACCAAGCGCTGGTAGCCAAGCTATACGTATGAGCAAGAAATATATTCGTTACCAGTCTGGTAAAGGTATCAATTTCAATACTGGTTTATTAATGGCTCCTAATTACTTTGTAAGAGCCGTTTATGCTAACGGCACCGCTATCGGTAGCACAGTAACAGTGGTAACTGATGACATAGATCATCAATGTCAAGTAGGTGCTACATTCACTCTAAGTGGTGTAACAACTAGCGGGTACAACGGCACATATACTGTAAGTGCTATCGTAGATGAACGCACTTTGCAATTTGTAGCCACTAATGTATTAGGTGCCGCCAATGGTGCTATCATTAGCGATCCATGCTTGTTAAGTTTGAATACATGGGGCGGCGCAACTGTACGATCAGGCACATATGATGAACAAAATGGTGTATTTTTCCAATATGACGGACAAGTAGTTAGTGTTGTACGTCGTTCTAGCACTTTCCAGCTGGCAGGCACTATCACAGCCTTGCAAGGTAGTGGACAGATCATTGGTCTTAATACTCGTTTTAGTACTCAATTATGGGTAGGTTCAAAGATTGTTATTAGAGGTATGAGCCATACAGTAACACAAATTGTATCAGATACATTGTTGTATGTTAATCCACAATGGCGTGGTTACAGTAGTGTGACAGGTATTAAAGCTACACGTACATTTGATTATGTGATTCCACAAAGCAAGTGGAACATGGATACTATGGACGGATCTGGAAGTTCTAAAAATCCAAGCGGCTATAGCATAAATCCTAACAAGATGCAGATGGTGGGTATGCAGTGGACATGGTATGGTGCTGGTTTTATTGACTGGATGATGCGCGGTCCAAGAGGTGAATATGTAACAGTACATCGTTTGCGTAACAACAACCTAAACAACGAAGCATGGATGAGAGCTGGTAATATGGCTGTACGTTTTGAAGTGCTGAACGAAGCTGGAGTTAATTATCTAGCTAGTAGCATAGGTTCAAGCGATACAACATTAACATTAGGTGATGTCAGCAGTTTCCCAGCAAGCGGTACTGTTTACATCGATAACGAGTTTATTACATATTTAAGTAAGAGCAATAGTTTGAATCAACTACAATATCTAACACGTGGTGTAACAATTGGACCATGGGCTACTGGTGGATACAGAACATTTACCGCTGGATCTGCCGCTAGTCATACGGCCAGTACCGGAGTAATTTCAGTTAATGCTACTGCTAGTCCGATTGTCAGTCACTGGGGTGCGGCTTTTGTACAGGATGGCGGCTTTGACTCAGATCGTTCATACATTTTTAACTATAGCCAACCCAACGTTAACATTTCAACTAAGAAAACTACGGCGTTTGCAGTACGTCTAGCACCTAGCGTGTCAAATGCTCTAACTGGTGATCTTGGACAACGTGAATTGATTAATCGTGCGAGTTTCTTGCTACAAACATTAGAATCTAGTGCGGGTAGTGGTGCTGGTAATGCGGCGCTAGTTATTGAAGGTATTATCAATCCTAGCAACATGCCAAACGTCAGCAACATTCAATTTGCCAGTTTGAACTCAGCGGCAAACCCAACTGGACAACCCAGTTTCAGTCAGGTAGCTCCAGGATCTAGCATGGTGTTTACAGGTGCAGTAAACACATTCTTGAACACACCTGTATACTTAACAGCTGGATTGACTACCATTCCGTTAATTTCCAATCCTGCTACACAAGTGCCCGCAGTACAAGCCGGTGATGACATTTTCTTCCCAAGCTCAACTGCTAGTTTGTATGGATTGACCAAAGTAAGCTCATTGTTAGCCAGCACAGCTACATTTACCAGCACAATCTCTACCAGCACAACTGCTAGTGGATCAACCAGTACTATCACTGGTACTGTATTAAGTGTATCAGGTAGTGTATCAGGTGCATTTGCAGTGGGCATGGTATTATCTGGTACTAACGTGGCCACTGGTACATATATTGTAGCATACTTAGGAGGCGGTACTGGTGCAGGTTCAACATGGACAGTAAGTCAAAGTCAAACAACTCCAGCAACTAGTATTACTGGCACAGCCTACACATTGAGTTTGACTATTGGTACAGGATCGGTACAAGTAGGCAGCTTGCTAACTGGCGGTACTATCCCGGCTGGTACTTATATTACTGGACAATTAACAGGTACAACAGGATCAACTGGTACTTATAGCATGGTCAATATCAGTGGTAATTCACCAGCTAGCGGACAAAACCCAACTGGTTCAACATTCTATGGTGTAACAGCAAACCAAACAATCTTGGCTAGTGTGCCAGTCAGTGTTGTTTCAGGTACGCAGGTTAACTTTAGTCGTAGCACTTACGCACTACCTGGCGAAACTGTATTCTCGTACATTAATGCGCCAGCTAACAAAGACTCATTGGACTTGAGTTTATTCAAGGAATTGACTAACACTCCAATTGGTGGACGTGGTTGCTATCCAAACGGTTGCGATATCTTGTTTATTAATGCTTACATTACACAAGGTAGCCCAATTAACCAAAACTTGGTTCTACGTTGGGGTGAAGCTCAAGCGTAATCAAACAAAAAGCTCCCAAAGGAGCTTTTTGTTATCTAGTTATCTTAGTGGGTTTAAGCCCCAGTTGCGGGCGGCCATCCCATGCTAGACCACTATTAGGACCGTTACAATCCACGTAGTGTAAGAATACTTGAATTTGTTCCCGGCCCTGATAAGGTTCGCGCCAGTGTTCTACTTGAGGTCCAGGATATACACACATGTCCCCGGGATACAGTAATACAGGATAGCCCCCTATGTATATGGCCCATGGTTCAGGATCTATGCTGATGTTCACAGTGGCTGATATTTCACAACTGGGTCTGTCAGTGTGCCGTACCATTTCAGCACCATGCCAGTAGATACGGGCGTAACTATAAGTAGGAACTAGATCTAGTCCACTGGCCTCGGCTACTTGATCTCTTAATAAAGTCAATAAACTTTCAGTGACTACAGGCGCATAGCAACTCCAACAGTTAAACTCCACAGGATCTAATCCGCTGAAATAACTGCGATCCGACAGGGGAACACGTGAAGTATAATACTGATTATCCTTCATGATCTGTAGACTAGTCTTGACTAGAGCTAGAGTAGAACTGTCTAGAACTTGGCGTACTATCTTGTAAGAATCCATTAGACTGGGTCTTTACGTTCTAGTTTTTGAGTGTGTAGTGCTACTTTTTCCGCGGCGGCTCGGGCTTCTAGTTCTAATTCAAGCACTGCGGCACGAGCACGATCGGCGGCAGCTTCGGCATGTTGACGAGCTTCAGTTGCGGTGTCAATGACTTTTTGATGTGCTAGAGCCAATTCCGTCTCTAGTTTTTCTACATCATTAACAGCCTTGATGCTGGCACTTTTGGCTTGTGAAAACAGCTGGGCCACGTCAGCTGAAATAATTTGGTGTAGCTTTGATAGTATGCTCATGGCATTCTCCTTTGTAAGCTATTTAATCCCGCCACGCGGAAGCCGCAAAATTTTCAACTCAACTAACGGAAGCTAAAATTTTCTTAGTGCGAAGCACAAGCGGTAAAACGCCAACAGCGTTACTGCTAGTGAAGCCTATCAAGAATAAATATATAATAGTCAATCAAAGGAGCTGAAATGACATATCAAGTTACCACCCAACGTATCGTTCTAGGTACTATGGAGCGCATCACCCAAAACTTTCCTACACTCACAGCCGCTACAAATTTTGCCGAAACTGTGGACCACACAGCCATTGTTAGAAATCTCGCAGCCGTAGATCGCGATGGTAAGCCAAAGCTAGTTGCACACTTTTATAAAGGTTCAGCTACTGGCCAAACACAAGTTTAATTTAGAAACCAGTAAACAAATCTAGCTGTGGATCTACTGGTTCACAGCTATCAGCAAACCTAAGTAAAAAGTCCGTAAGTACAGGACCTTCTGGCACCCAAAAACGTGTACGATTTAGGTGCAGTTCGCGAGAAATATTGTTGTCATTTAACCAATGCCACACTGATACAAAATCAGGATGAAGTGTTAATATGTAGTAGTGACGCATTAATTGGCAAGATCCACATCTAGAGATTCACTAAATTCTTTGTATCGCATAGTGTATTTATAGCCCAAATGGGTCTACAAGATCTTATTTTTTCTAGCGCAAAAAAATTTTGAGAAGTACTTGAGCTAGATGGGTAAATATATTATGCTGATCAAAGAAATAACTGAAACACTATACACTGAGCCAACTCCACCCGAGTTGTTGGCACAGCGTCAAAAGGAGTATGACGAAGCCGTAGCTCTATTGAAACAGATTGATAGGGATG
>Ga0164296_1006066_pt1 | contig 10359 bp, 4 predicted proteins | sample GEODES057metaG_FD_113533 | JGI IMG/M metagenome (GOLD analysis project Ga0164296, IMG submission 113533) | Dystrophic lake water microbial communities from Trout Bog Lake, Wisconsin, USA - GEODES057 metaG | ecosystem: Environmental > Aquatic > Freshwater > Lake | place: USA: Trout Bog Lake... | reverse complement strand
TGGATGGATGCATTCAAAGGCACTATCATCAGGTATGAAAAACTAACAAGAAACTGGTGGAGTATGCTATGGCTCTGCATTACAGCAATCTTTATGAGAAAAATAAAAGTTTAAACAAGTTCCATATTTATATGCCACGCACACAATTATATATTAATAAGATTTCGGCTTTTGATACTGTGAAGTGTCAATCGTTGTGCGGGGGAAGAAGTGTATTTAGATAGAAATATTTTAAAGGATATACAGACCCTCGCTACACTAGCGGGGGTTTTTTATTTTACGTCAAAAATAGTTTGAGATGAAAAATTTAAAAGGGTTATTCGAACAGTTAATTCAGTTGATAGGTTTGGCAAAAAGAAGTGCCATGCCGACACACAATCAGTATGATGAATTTTTAGGTCCGGAGAGTTATAAACAAGTGTATTGAACATCGTTTCAAAACATCTACATATAACCCGGCCTTGCAAAGTGCCGGGTTTTTTATTGCCCGGCAGGAAAAAGAAATGAAAAGCAGATAAAGTAGTATGCAATTGCTTAGGTTGTTGCCGCTACTTAGCTTTTACAACAAACACTTGGTGGCACCTAGAGCATTCGCTGCTCAGATTGCCACTTGTTTCAATACTGAACATCAATGCAAAAGTAAACCACGATATATTTGGCGTAGAGTATGCTGCTGTGCTGGAAAACATTTATGCTTTGGGAGTGGGCATTGCACACGGGCTAAACCCTATAGTCTTTAAACTATCTGTTCTGGATTTATCTACTTTGATTAAAGATTGATATTTATTTCTAACAAATTTATTTATATCTGTGATAAATTTATTTAGGAAAATGAAGATGCCTGAAATAAATTCACCTGAATGGCATATTATTTCACCCGAAAGTATCTACATTCGCTAAAACAATTTTTACTCACAAATCAATTTCTTTTCATGAAGCTTTTAAACCTAAAGTTTTCGATTGCAGCCATAGCATTCGTACTAAGCCTTTTTACCCTTAAAACAAATGCCCAAACCAATTTAGGAGGTACTTACACAGATTCAGGTTATTTCTTCGATCCTTATACCCCTAGCGCAATACGGCAAATAAAAACAATTGTACAAGTTGATACAAACACCTATCAGGTGGCATTTGGTATTTGGCCTACCGTTGAGGCTGCTTTTCAGTTTCAACTGGATAGTAAAAACAACCTCGTCAATTGGAAGCCGTTGAACTATACGCCATCGTTGCCATAAAGTGGCTTCATGACAATTGACAATCCTGGCAATTTCTCATATACTGTCTCTCCATTGCCGGGTCAGTCGCCTTATGTGCAATCCACTTACAACAATAAGTATGACCCTGCCACCAAGACTTTTTATTTACATTATGGTTGTAATTTAAGTGAAACAGGGATCACTGGTCAGAATGGGTTCAGCAGCCAGATTTATGAAAAATTGCAAGTCGCCCAAGTTAAACCTTCACCTACCATTACTTCATTTAGCCCTAAAACAGGTAAAGCCAATATAGTTGATACCATCAAGGGTACCAATTTGTCCTATACAACAAATGTTAGTTTTGGGGATACCATTGCCACGAGTTTTACTGTATTGAACGACAGTGAAGTGGTGGCAGTTGTTGGTACAGGGGCTAGTGGCAGCGTAAAAGTAACCACATTGTCAGGTAGTGATAGTTTGAAGGGGTTCACTTATGTTGCCGCAGTTCCAACGGTCACTTCTTTTTCTCCTACTACTGGTTCTGCTGGCACATATATAGATATATTAGGCAGTGGCTTTTTGGGGGTAACCCAAGTTAGCTTCGGCGGCGTTCCTGCACAGAGTTTTTATACTTTCAGCGATGGGGAGATGTATGCTTTTGTAGGTAATGGCGCCACTGGCAGTGTAAGCGTCTCAACCCTTGGTGGCACTGCAAGCCTTAAAGGGTTTATATACACCGCTCCACCAGTTATCACCTCATTTGCTCCCGATTCAGCATCAACAGGCACTACTGTTACCATCAAGGGGAGTGGTTTCACCAGTGTAAATAGTGTTTATTTCGGCAATTCTAGTGCATCCAGTTACACTGTGGTAAATGACTCAACCATCACTGCCGTTGTCGGCATAGGTTCAAGTGGAAGCATCAGTATAAATACCAATCTTACTTATGCTTATTCCGTAGGTTTATTTACTTACTTGGCACCCGTTCCAACTATTTCTTCTTTCACCCCTACTGCTGCCGGTAGCAATGGTATGGTATCTATATATGGTACTGGGTTTACGGCCACTACTTCCGTAAGTTTTGGAGGGGTAGCTGCAATAGGTTTCAATGTTAATAGCGATACTTACCTGACTGCTTATGTAGGTGCAGGTGCAAGTGGCAATGTAAGTGTCACTACTACTGGTGGCGTAGCTACTTTGAGTGGGTTCAGTTATCTGAATTCTCCAGTTGTGACTTCTTTTTCGCCAACATCTGCCGCTACGGGTACTACCGTTACCATCAAAGGGAGCTATTTTACCAATGCCACCAATGTAAGTTTTGGGGGTACTAACGCATCCAACTTCACGGTCGTGAACGATTCTACTATTACTGCCACCGTGGCAACAGGTACAAGTGGAAACGTTACGGTATATATAGCATCTGGTTACGGTATTTTGGGTGGGTTCACCTACATTGCCCCAATACCTGTTATCACTTCCTTTTCTCCTACTTCGGCAGGTACTAATGGATATGTGAACATATATGGTTCAGGTTTTACGGGTGCAACAAGCGTTACTTTTGGTGGTGTTCCTGCCTCGAACTTCTTTGTTGTAAATAGCACAACAATAGAAGCTTTTGTAGGCACAGGTGCCACAGGCAGTGTAAGCGTTACTACCTCAGGAGGAACGGCTACATTGGCAGGGTTTACTTATCTGCAATCCCCTATAATTAAGTCCTTCTCCCCAGACTCTGCCGCCACAGGTACGATAGTTACCATAAAGGGAAGTTATTTTACCAATGCCACAGGTGTTTACTTTGGCGGTACTTATGCATCAAATTACACTGTGGTGAATGATTCAACCATCACAGCTACAGTATCCACTGGTTCAAGTGGAAGTGTCTCGGTTTATACTGCTGCAGGTAGCGGCTCATTGGCAGGGTTTACTTACATAGCCCCCGTACCAGTAATTACTTCGTTTTCTCCGACTTCAGCAGGAAAAGGAGGGTATGTTTATATTTATGGCACTGGTCTTACAGGCGCTACTAGTGTGAGCTTTGGCGGTGTACCAGCAACAAATTTCTATGTTTATGGCAATACTGAAATTGAAGCTTATGTGGGCAATGGTGCCAGTGGAAGTGTGAGCGTAACCACATCGGGCGGTACAGGTAGCCTTGGTGGGTTTACTTTTATCTATCCTGCAACTGTTACTTCTTTCACTCCAACCAAAGCAACCGTAGGAGCAATTGATACTATTCATGGCAAAGGATTCCTTTATGCCACCAACGTGAGTTTCGGTGTTACCAATGCAACTAATTTTACCATCATCAACGATTCAACCATCACGGCTGTGGTGGGTAATGGTTCTAGCGGAAGCGTGAGTGTAACAACCACTGGTGGCACTGGCTCTCTTGCTGGGTTTACTTACTTAGCCCCTGTGCCTGTCATAACTTCGTTTTCTCCGACTTCAGCAGGAAAAGGAGGATATGTTTATATTTATGGTACTGGGCTTACTGGTGCTACAAGTGTGACTTTTGGGGGTGTGCCTGCATCAAGTTACTATGTGGAAAGCGATACGTATATATATGCTTATGTGGGCAATGGTGCTAGCGGCTCGGTAAGTGTCACTACCTCAGGTGGCACGGCTACCTTGGCAGGATTCACCTATTTGGCACCACCTGTCATTACCTCTTTCTCACCTAAATCGGCAACTGAGGGTGATACAGTTATCATAAAGGGTAGTGGCTTTGTCAATGTTTCACAAATTTATTTTGGAAACACCTACGCTGCCAGTTACACAGTAGTGAACGATTCAACAATAAAAGCAGTTGTTGGCGCAGGTTCAAGTGGCGAAGTGACCGTTGATACCTATGTGGGTTCAGGTACCCTTGCAGGGTTCACCTACATAGCACCCGTACCAAAGATTACTTCTTTTTCACCTACTTCTGCAACAAAGGGTGGCTATGTATATATCTATGGCACGGGGCTTATTGGTGCAACAAGTGTGACCTTTGGCGGCGTGCCAGCCACTAGTTTCTATGTGGAAAGCGATACGTATATATATGCCTATGTGGGCAATGGTGCCACTGGCAGTGTGAGTGTTACCACACCAGGTGGCACGGCTACTTTGGCAGGTTTTGTTTATGCAACTACGCCTACCATTACCTCTTTCTCACCAACCACCGCCACAAGGGGCGATACCATCACCATCAGTGGTACTGGTTTTAGTGGCACTACTTATGTTTATTTTGGCGGTACCAATGCGTCAAGCTTTAATGTTGTGAACGATAAAACAATAAAAGCAGTGGTGGGCAATGGCAGTACAGGCAGCGTGGAGGTTTATAATCCAGCAGATTCTAGTACGCTTGCGGGCTTTATTTATACTACTCCTCCACCATTGGTTACTTCTTTCTCTCCCACTTCTGGTATTCAGGGTGACGGCATCTATGTTTATGGTAACGGGTTCACTGGTGCCACAAGCGTAAGTTTTGGTGGTGTGCCTGCATCGAGTTTCTATGTGTATAGTGATACTTATTTGTATGCAGTCGTCGGTAAAGGGGCAACAGGTAGTGTAAGCGTTACCACTGCTTCTGGTACGGGTAGTTTGGCAGGGTTCGTTTACACTGGTTCACCAGTCATTACTTCTTTTACGCCAACTAATGCAATCAAGGGGGATACTGTAACTATTTATGGTTATGCGTTTACAGGAACGACCCTAGTAACTTTTGGGGGTGTCTCCGCAAGCTTCACAATTGTTGATGATGACACCATAAAGGCTGTCGTGGGCAATGGCGCAACAGGTAGTGTAAGTGTTATTTCACAATATGGCACTGGCACCTTGGCTGGCTTTACGTTTGTTGCCCCCACAAAACCAACAATAACTTCCTTTACCCCTACTTCTACTTGCCCTGGAACAAGTGCCACTGTCTTCATTACAGGTAGCAACTTTACTGGCGCAACGGCTGTAACTGTGGGTGGTAAGGCTGTAGATTCATTTACGATAAATTCTGCAACTAGTATTACTGCTTATGTGGGTGCTAATCAAACTGGTTCGATTGCCATAACCAATTCAATTGGCACAGGTACAAGTACTACAAGCTTTACTGATACTAGTGGGTTTACTGCGTATGCATATATATCAGGGGGCAATGGAACAAGTGTTATAAACACTAAAACAAATGTTGTGGATACAGTATTGAATCAGGTAGGAGGCAATGTTACCATTAGTCCTGACCAGTCAAAGGCTTATGTGGGTTCAAGCAATGGAATTAGCGTTGTTAATACTACTACCAATGAAATTATTAAAACCATTGTAATTAATAATCTTCATTGTGTTGGTTTAGTAACTAGTCCTGATGGAACAAAATTATATTCAAACAGTGGTGCTTCTTGTACAGTTCTGAATACTGCCACAGATAGCATAATTGCTACAATTTCTTATCGCATAGGCGCATCCGAAGATGCAGATGGAGAGGGTGCGCTGGGAATTGGAATAACCCCAGACGGAAACACTGTATATGCTATATATAATTATGGGGACACTTCTGTAAATGGGAATGACTATTACACATTTGTGGCTGCAATCAATACAGCTACAAACAAAGTTGTTGCCAATATTCCTATCAGTCTTTGGGGATATGATGATGAATCATTGACTATTGCCCCAGATGGTTCGAAGCTATTTGTCGCAACAGGTTCTCTAGTAGTAGTGAATACAGCAACGAATACAATCGAAGCAAGTTTTAATGGGATTGGCAACAGTATTTGTATCAGCCCAGACGGAACTAAAGTATATACCAGTAGCGGAAGAATCATCAATACATTAACAGAAACAATCGATGATTCATTGCACTTTTCAGGTGGTGGGGAAGGGATTGGTATCAGCCCAGACGGAACCACTTTGTATCAAGTAACTTCATCAAAAGGAGGAGTTATAACAGCAATTGACATAGCTAGCAAAAAGACCATAGCAACTTTTAATGTTGGTTCTGGGTGGACACAACCTTTAGGTAATTTCTTTGCAAATGTTCCTACTTCTTGTATTTCTGTACCTCCAACCATCACTTCATTCTCACCTATAAATGCAAGTCTAGGTCAAAGTGTGACTATCAAGGGAAGTGGATTTACAGGCGCAACAAAGGTTAGCTTTGGTGATTCTGCTGCAGCATCATTTGTTGTAGTAAATGATAGTACCATCACTGCAATTCTAGGAAATGGGGCAAATGGTGATGTATATGTGACTACAATTGGTGGAACGGATAGTTTGGCAGGGTTTAGCTATTGCACTGGGGTTATGCCAGCAGTAAGTATATCATCAAATCACTCAAGTATTGTACCTAACACTTCTGTAACTTTTACCGCTACCCCAACAAATGGTGGTAGGAGTCCTAGTTATCAATGGTATAAAAATGGTGTCTCAATAATAGGGGCTATTTCAAATACCTACACTTCAAGCACATTAATGAATAATGATTCTGTCTGGGTGGTACTAAAAAGCGATGCTACTTGTATTTTAACGGACAGTGTTGTTAGTAACTTTAAACATATCTATGTTTCAAGTGCTATCATTACAACTTTTGCAGGGAATGGTACAGCGAGTTGGAGTGGGGATGGAGGACTGGCAACTTCCGCAAGTTTAAATAATCCATATAGCGTGGCGGTTGATACAGCAGGAAATTTGTACATAGCTGAACAAGGAAATAATGACATTAGAAAGGTATCAGCAAATGGTATAATAACTACGATTGCAGGTAGTGGCACTGCTACTTACAGTGGTGATGGAGGACTGGCAATTTTAGCAAGTATCAATGCCCCTACTGGCGTGGCAGTTGATAAAGTAGGTAATATTTATATTGCTGACAATGGAAACAACCGGGTACGTAAAGTGGATATAAATGGTATCATTACTACAATAGCTGGAAATGGTGTTGCTGCCTATTCGGGCGATGGTGGACTGGCAACAGCAGCGAGTATAAATGGACCTAAAGGTATTGCAATTGATAATTCTGGTAATCTTTATATAGCCGAATATAATACCAGTGTAATAAGAATGGTTAACAATAAAGGTATTATTAATACAGTTGCAGGTAATGGCTTATTGGGCTACTCTGGAGACGGAGGCCCTGCGACCTCTGCAGAATTATTTAATCCTAACTCTGTAACTGTCGACAACTTAGGAAACTTCTACATCGCGGATTCTCGATGGGGTTATATACGCAAAGTGAATACAAGTGGTATCATCACTAAGGTTGTTGGAAATGGGAGTGGAGTTGGAAGCGGGGACGGAGGTCTGGCAACCAATGCTGGCATATATGGGGTAACTGGGATAACAATTGATAGATTCGGAAACCTATTTGTTACAGATTGGTCTGCATCTCGTATCCGTATTGTGAGAAATGGTATTATAAATACAGTAGCGGGAGAAGGCACTGCTGGCTACTCTGGAGACGGAAATCCTGCTGTTAAATCACAACTATTTGATCCAACTAATTCAGTTGTGGATATGTCGGGAAACCTTTACATCTGCGATGCAGAAAATAATCGCATTAGAAAAGTCACGTTAAGTAATGGTTCCTTGCCAGTAACTCTTTCTTCCTTCACCGCCAATGTCCATAACAAAACCATCGAAACCGAATGGGTCACCGCCACCGAACTAAACACTAGCCACTTCATCATCCAACACAGTACAGATGGCAGTTCCTTTACGGATATAGGTACTGTAAAAGCAATAGGCATTGGGGCAAATAGCTATGCGTTTACGGATAACAAACCTGCCAATGGCATCAACTATTACCGTTTGGAAAGTGTAGACAAGGATGGGGCAACTTCTTTCAGTAAGGTAGTCTCTGTTTTACCCACGATTAACGACTCACGACTCACGATTTATCCTAACCCTGCAAAGGACTATGTAACTATTAAAGGTAACCATATAGCTTCCATTCAAGTGATAGACAATCTGGGCAGGGTTGTCAAGGTTGTTTCATTGCAAAATGCAACAAATCCAACCTTATCCGTAAGCAGTTTGCCAGCAGGGGTCTATCACCTCCGCATCCAAACAACAGATGGCAACGTGAGCGGGGTAGGTTTTATAAAAGAATAGGGGGGTACCCAAACCTGACAGGTTTTCGATACCTGTCAGGTTTACAACTAGTCTGCGTCCCAATTCCCCTCATCGAGGGGTGACCATAGGCCGGGGTGGTTTCTTCCTCAGTGCCCCAGTGGCAAATCATTCTTCCAAAGCGCAGCACCTCTTCGTGCTTCTTCCTGTCTTGGTGTCTTTGTGGCAAAACTCTTCTTTTCTCATAGGCAAAACCTCCCCAATTTCAAACCCTTACAATTAGTCAGCGTTCCAAGTTCCCCTTTAGGGGCGGAGGGGTAGCCAAGTATGGGCACGCACAACTCCATAACCTATGAATTATACAACAAATAAACATAATTCTATAACAATTAAAACCCTAAGCAAGCCCACCTTCGCTACCAATTAAAACAGTAACAATGTATAACATGCTTTTGTCACCCACAAACACCGCAAATTCACCAATAAATGCCCACACAACTACGCTAGAAGCCCAGGCAACTGACAGGGTAGCATATAAATGTTCGCCGGAAGCCCATCAAACTTCGCCGGAACCCCATCAAGCTGACAGGGTGGCGCATCAATTCTCAAATAAACCCCACCCAACTTCCCCGGAACGTCACCCAACTTCTCCGGAATGTCACCAAACCTCTCCGGAACGTCACCAAACTTCTCCGGAAGGGCATCTATTTCTATTAAAAGTAAAACCATTTTCTAAAAATAAAAGTGTGGCCCCCCTTACAATAAAGGTATTCTTTGCCCATTTAGGGGTTGGGGTTCATTCTATCATTCAAATCATTTAATCATCAATACAATTTAAAACAACAAAAATGAATAAGATACAAACAGCAAAGTTCTCCTCTTACAACAGAATCGTTGCCTTCCTCCTCTCGTATGCCACCACCTTCGCAGGTCTCACACGGTTACTGTTGTCGGGCACACAATTCAAGGCCGCATTCTTAGCCCTCAAACTATTATTGCCCACTTCCACGACTATAAAATCCTCTCCCGCCACCATCACTAAGAACAAAGATTTCGCTGATATGATAGACCATATCATTTCCCTCGCCAACCGTGCCTATCTATATGCGGTAGATACTGCCAGCGAAACCCTCCTCTCAACCTTCCAAGTAGGAAAAAGTGATTTCCATTCCATTGCCGAGGCAGAAAAGATTCTGCTGGCGCAAAATATACTCCTGTCCCTCAATGCCAATAGTGCCGATTTGATTGCAGGATACGACATCACCGCTCTCGAACTCACCGAAGTAGGCACTGCCATCACCACAGCCCAAGATGAGATAGCTGCTCCTAGCACCATCATCGGAAACAACAAAACCTTCAATGTCGATATAGAAGCAGGTTTTGTTTTGGTAGATGAAAAGATAGCCCTCCTCGAAAAAGCCATCTATGGAAGGTTCAAGACAGGACCATTCGCCAATTTGTCTCTTATTGCCAACTTCGATAACGCAAAGAAGCTCATCGAATCCACCAAGCACACCGCCCTTATGGCAACCATCACCAATATCCTCGGTGTATTCCTCGAAGGTGTGTTGGTAGAAATCAATTTCCTCACCGAAACAAAAGAAGCTACTTCAAGTATATTAGGCATCGCAGATGTAGAGCAGTTCATAGGCGGCACTTTCACTGTCACTTATTCCGCAATCGGCTATATCACCCAAATCATCGCCACCAAGTTTATCCTTGGCGAAACCACCACTACATCCATAGTACTGCTCAAAACAGTATAAACACTATATTTAGCCATTCATCAAAACGGTATACCTATATATATTATGCATCTATCAGCATCGACGGCTCACAATCAGTCGACGTTCCAAGTTCCCCTTTAGGGGCAGAGGGGTAGGCGGGGGTGGTTTCTTCCTTTCTTTCTTCTTTGTGCACCTTTGAACCTTAGCGTCTTAGTGGCAATATCCTTTGTTTTCAGCTTGTAAACGATTTTATTTGTAATAAATCCTTGGAAAAGATAAATAACATTTGTCCATTAATAAAGAAGTCCCTATATTTGCACCCCGCCGGAAAAAGCGGGTAGTTCTTTAGGGGGTTTGTGGGATGAGGAGAGGATAAGAACTAAGCCTTTAGGGTTCAGGGG
>Ga0164296_1006065_pt1 | contig 10360 bp, 13 predicted proteins | sample GEODES057metaG_FD_113533 | JGI IMG/M metagenome (GOLD analysis project Ga0164296, IMG submission 113533) | Dystrophic lake water microbial communities from Trout Bog Lake, Wisconsin, USA - GEODES057 metaG | ecosystem: Environmental > Aquatic > Freshwater > Lake | place: USA: Trout Bog Lake... | reverse complement strand
TTCACTGCCGCATCCACCAAGCCCTGAGTGGTTGGCGACAGGGCGCAGGGGTATAGCGACGGGTCGACTCCCCACCGTGCGCCGGGCGTGGTGCTTCCACTACGCTTCTGGAATGCGATGTCGTCGTCATCTGGGGCTGCCACCTTGGGCATGAGCGCCTCTCTAACCTTGAGACGCGCCATGAACTCTGCATTTCCGCCCAGCAGGATGTCTGTGCCGCGGCCAGCCATGTTGGTGCTGATGGTGACGGAGCCGATGCGGCCAGACTGGGCGACAATCTCAGCCTCGCGCTCCACATTCTCCGGCTTTGCGTTCAGCACCTGGTACTTGATGCCTTGGGCGTCAAGCAGGCGCGCGAGCGCCTCGCTCTGCTCCACGCTGGTGGTGCCCACGAGCACTGGGCGGCCTTTCTTGTGCATGCGGGTAACCTCGACGACAACCGCGTCCCACTTGGCGCGGCCGAGGCGGAACACCACATCCGGGCTGTCAATGCGTGCGAGTGGCCGATTCGGCGGCACGACCTGCACCGACAGGTTGTAGATGGTCCCGAACTCCGTGACCTCCGTCGCGGCAGTGCCCGTCATGCCGCTCAGCTTCGCGAAGTTGCGGAAGAAGCTCTGGTACGTGACGCTTGCAATGGTGATCGTCTCGTTCTGGATTGCCAGCCCCTCCTTGGCCTCCACCGCCTGGTGAAGGCCCTCGCTCCATCGCCGACCAGCCATGGTGCGGCCCGTGAACTCGTCCACGATGACAGCCTCCCCATTGCGGACGATGTAGTTCACATCCCGCTTCTGCAGCTCCTTGGCCTTGAGCGCGTTGATGATGTACAGCGCCCATTGCGTGCGCGGGTCGTACAAGTCACTCACCTGCAGCAGCTCCTCCGCCGCCTCGTACCCAGCCTCCGTGAGCGTCACGTTGCGCTGCTTCTCGTCCACTTTGTACTGCACATCCCGAGCGAACGCGTCCGCCACTTTGGCGGCGGTCACATACCGGTCACTGGGCTTGTCAGCGGGGCCGCTGATGATGAGCGGCGTGCGCGCCTCGTCGATGAGGATGGAGTCCACCTCGTCGATGATTGCAAAGTTGAAGCCGCGAAGCACCAGTTCATCCGATGAGACGGCCAAGTTGTCACGCAGGTAGTCGAAACCCAACTCGCTGTTGGTGACGTATGTCACGTCGCAGGCGTACGCGGCGCGGCGCTCAGCCTCGGTCAGGCCTTGCTGGATAAGACCAACGGTGAGGCCCAAGAAGCGGTGCACTTGGCCCACCCACTCGCAGTCGCGGCGAGCGAGGTAGTCGTTCACGGTCACCACGTGGCAGCCGCGGCCGGCGAGGGCGTTGAGGTACGCGGGCAGGACGGCGACCAGCGTTTTACCTTCTCCGGTTCTCATCTCCGCAATCTGGCCCTCGTGCAGGATGATGCCGCCGATCAGCTGCACGTCGAACGGGCGCAAGCCCAGGACGCGGTCTGCGGCTTCACGAACCACCTGGAGGGGCAGCACGGAGCGGAGAAAGAGGTAGAGACTCAGTGCCACAAGCCCTGGCAGTCCACATTCCACCAGACAACGCCGCAGCCCCGCGCTGTTCACTCCTCCAGAGTCACACCGACAGGGCAAGTGAGTGAGCACGCACCGCAAACGCTTCCGGCAGCACCTGGTCCAGTTTCGCGCCGCCAGCGAGGCGGGTTCGGAACTCCTGCGTCTTGGCACGCAGCTGCTCGTCACTCAGCGCCGCCACCGCCGGGGCGAAGGAGTTGACAGCAGCCACCTGGGACTGGTACTGCTGTCGAGTCCGCTCGCCAGGCTCGCCCTTGAGCATCTTCTCCAGGTTTGCGAACATGTTGGCGGACACACGCACACTGCTGCCTCGGGAGCGAGCACCGCAGCGACGTGGTTGACGGGACAGACTGTGCAGGCTGCTGCTATTGCCGCTGGATGTCCCTCGCAGCGCTGGCGGCGGCGAAAGGCAGTGACGGGCACTGTGCTGCTGTATGCTGCCGCCGCACAGGGCAGATGCGACGGGCGCGGATGCGCCACGCAGCGACGATGCCATGTGATGTGCGATGTCAGTTCCGCGAAGCGATGCTTTGCGATATCGATGTCGGACCGCCGCGTCATCGCTGCTGCACTGGAAAAGGCCTTCGTTTTGCGAGTCGCCCCACCATGTCAGCCATGCGCACTCGAGGCAAGGCGGGACATGAGCCGCTGGCGCAGCTGCTGGAGCGTGTTGCCACGCAGCTGCCTCCCTCAGTCCTCATCATTAAGCTTCGTCCGCTGCCCACCATAGAGCTGGCCCGCCTCGCGTGCGTCCACAAGGCTTTCTGGCTCACGCTCGCGAGCCTTCGTCAGCTGCACCCCTGCTACTCGCCACCAACAGCGGAAGTGCTAAAAGCCGCTCGTGGCTTTAGCCGCCTGTTGCGCGCTGCTTTCTTCGGGGACGTCGCAGTCATCGCGTTCATGGCTGCCGCTGGCGTGGACGAGCATGGCACGCCGCTGGTGCAAGCGCTTGAAGCTGGCTCGAAGAGGTCGAAGACGTGTGTCAGCACACTCGACAATGCATATTCCTGCGCCCTCGGGCGCGAACACTTTCATGCAGCGAAATTGCTGCTCAGTGCTGGCGTAGATGTGAATGAAAACGAAGGGTGGGCGCTGCGAATGGCGTGTGCGGATGGGTACACGAATCAGATATCTAGAGTTCCTCCTTCTGCAAGGGGCCTCTGTAGACGCCCGTGAGGGTCAGCCGTTGACTTTGGCGTGTTCGAATGGCCACGCTGCTGCTGCGTCACTCCTCATCGCGCATGGCGCTGATGTAGTCAGCAACAAGGATGCATTGGTATGTGCTGCTGAGGAGGGCCACGCGGATGTGGTTGCGCTGCTGCTCCAGCACAACGCTGACGTGCATTTCGATGACAACTGGGCGTTGCAAATGGCATCCGAAAACGGTCATGAAGCTGTTGTCCAACTCCTCATCCAGCACGGAGCAATTTGGCCTGCAGAATGACTACCAAAAGACTCGCCGACGAAGAGACCAAACGCTCTGATAGATATCTAGTGTCACTCTCAATCAAGCCGTCCTCTGTAGGCCGAAATCGCACAGCTGCCATCTCCATCGGTCCTCCTCCCGCATGCTGTTGCTCCCGTGCAGGCCTCCCGGCAGCGGCCACCTCTGTGACTTGCTCAGCGTGAAGTAGAACAACACCCGCTGCTTCTGACTCGTGTTTGCGCAGCCGCAGTGCAGCACACGGCTGTCGAAGATGGCGGCATCGCCGCATTTCAGGGCGGATTGCTGTGCAGGCTGCGATGAGATGAAGAGCGCCTTCAACCGCTCCGACTTTGCCGCCGCATTCCACAGCTCGTGCACGCCGGCTGTGTGCGTCCCAGGCAGGAACTGTGTGTGACCCATGCCTTCCTCAACGTCTTGCAAGGCAACGAAGAAAGTGTATAACGGCTCCACGAACGCATCCGGATATTGAGGGCACGGCAGCACAATCGTGTCCGCATGAATGCACTGCCGTGGCGAGCCCGGGGCAGCGACCAGCGACGACACCTCGTGGAACATAGCATCGCTGCCCGACAGCGCCGTGAGGAACGGTGCCAGATTAGACGTGATTTCCGCAATCGCGTCGCGGACTTCCGGCGCCGACAAAGGCAGGAACAAGTCCTGACGTATGCCGAATGGATGTCCGGTGATCCCTCTGCAGTTCACTCCGCCGAAGCGGGCGTCAAAGCTGACGCTGCCCGCAAGCACTTCTCTCTGCGCCCTCTCGTTCTCCGCGTTCACAAACGCGAGCAGAGAGCGACAGCGCGTAGGCGAAAGCACGCCAGTGACTGACACGCAGCCCAGGCGCTCCAGCAAGCGAGCGCACGTGTCTGGCTTCGCTGCAGCCACATCAGCAGGGATGGAGGTAAGCGGCGCGATGCCGGACTTCTTGCCGACCTGCTCGCTGCCCTCCTTCCGCGCCAAGGCTTCCGCGTTCACGGCAGACAGAGTCTCGAGAAGTCCAGCGACGCAATGCAGGCGGCGACAAGGTCTGCGTTGCGGTGTTGTTCTGTGCAGGCAGCAGGGAGCACCACGCGCGGCCAGGTGCTGTGGACGAGAAGCAGCCTGCATGCGGGATGCGTGTTGCGAATCAAACGTCAAGAAACTGCGCGAAGGGCGAGGTGGACTGCCAGTGACTGCCAAGTTGGCATCGAAGACGCCCTCATCACTCGCGTTGAGCCTCACAAACCTGGCATCCTGTCTCCTCAGACCTAGCCTACCCCCAAATCCGGTCTTCTCTCGCCGCAGTTGCGCGCGCCAACGCTACAGCAAGAGCGCATGCCGGTGTCATCGCCAGGGCAGGAGCCCAGGCTCTTCAAAGCCGCGCTCGCAGGCGATGTGGGCACCATTGAGCAGCTGCTCCGTGCTGGCGTGTTCGTCAACGCACGCGACGGGGTGCGTTCGCAACTCTTATTGTTCTGCCGCATCAAAAGGTGTCTCACTTGACGCTGTTGCTGTGGACAGGAGGGCAACTCCGCACTACACAACGCCGCGAATGAAGGCGGCCCTGCGGCAGTCCGCCTCCTCCTGCGCGCTGGCGCTGACAAGGAGCTGCGGAACGAGAGCGGCAAGACACCCCTCTTCGAGGCCTGCTCCGGCGGACAAGCAGACGTCGCACGCCTCCTCCTAGACGCGGGCTGCAACGTCAACGCCAGTGACGAGGTGCGTTGCGGGTGCATATACTGCCCCTGGCGTTTTCGGGGCACTGCACTGACACGCCCTGGTTGCCAACTCGTCCCCTTTTTGCCAGTTCGGCGAGACGCCGCTGTTTGCTGCTGCTACAGAGGGCGAGGCAGCTGTCGTGGCTGTCCTACTGTCACATCCCGACATCCTGGTGGACGCAGTCAACGACGTGCGTGTCTTTGTCGCCACGTTGACAGCGGGGGCACATGTTGTACTGACACTCCCACCCGCCTCTGCAGGAGGGACGGACGCCACTGCATGACGCAGCAGCGTACGGTCACGCCGATGTGGTGGATTTGCTGCTTGATGCCGGGGCGAATCCGCATATACGTGCAGACGACGAGAAGACTCCCTATGACCTGACCAAAGATGCGCGTGTGGCCGCCCGTCTCATGGTCGCGATGGAGAACACACCGCCGCCAGCTGTGCCGCCGACGAAGACCTCGCGTAGCAGCGGGTCGAATGGAGCGAAACAAGGAGCTGCACCGCAAGAGGCACCTCCTAAACCACCTCCCAAACGCGCGCCATCGCCGCCGAAGCCGCCCCCAAAACCAGCACCCAAGCCACCGCCGAAGCCGGAGGCGAAGCCACAGCCGCCACCGCCGCCGCCACCGCAGCAGCCGCCTCGAGGACAGCCGAGGCCTCAACCAGGCCCCTCCTCTCCTCCGCCGCCGCAGCCGCCTCGGAACGAGGATAGCAAGCCACGTGCAGCACCGGCCGCGAATACAGCAGTCAAGCCTGCGACTAGCGCGGCGTCACATGTGGAGGCGTTGGAAAGTGCGATGCGGGCAGAGATTGACGCCCTGGTGCAAGCGATCAATAATCTGGAGTCATCGGAGGCACAGCGCGGTGCAGCGCGGCGGCTGCGCAAGCGTTTCCATCCCGATGCGTCCCGGGACGTGATTTCGCTGTTGCCAGCTCGCGCGACTATGTACCAATCCCTAAGCCAACATGCAAACTCACGGACGGAGAGGTTCCTCGATGGCCCCAGTGGAGGCGACTGACCGCTCTGACTTATGATGGCAAGTATGTCAACATACAACATGACGCATTTGTTGTCACCATGTGGGGTCTTACAATTTTGCCTGCCCCATCATGCGCTCAACGACCAGCGCACTTGCTCCTCCTCCTCCGTTGCAGATGGCGGCGACACCAAGTGTGCCTCCCCTTGCTGCCAGGACATTGAGCAGTGTGACTAAGATGCGAGCGCCGCTGGCACCAATTGGATGGCCCAGAGCTACAGCGCCGCCGTTGACGTTCACCTTCGAGGCATCCAGCCCCAGAAGCTGCTCATTTGCGCGAATGACGACTGAAAACGCCTCGTTGATCTCAAAGTAATCCACCTGCTGCTGGCTCACGCGGGCAGCAGCTAGCGCCTTGGGGATGGCCAGCGCTGGCGCAGTTGTGAATCGCTCTGGTGTATGCGCAGCCTCGCCCCAGCCCCGAATTCGCGCTAGTGGCGTCAATCCAAGTCGGCGCACTGCAGCAGCAGATGCCAAAACGACAGCAGCTGCGCCGTCGTTGACCCCCGACGCATTCCCAGCTGTGACAGTCCCGCCCTGCTTCTGGAACGCGGGCTGCAACTTAGCCAGTGCGGCAGGGTCACCACCTTTAGCAAAATTCTCGTCTGCTGTGACACGCACAGGTGGGGCGCCTTTCTTTCCGGGCACTGACACGGGCGCAATCTCAGCAGCCCAGAAGCCTGCTGCCGCCGCGGCTTTAGCACGCGCATACGACGTCGCTGCGTGTTCGTCTTGCGCTGCGCGACTAACGTTGTGCTCCCTGAGTGAAGAAACGCGTGTCAATTGCGGCCCTGAGTCAGACCATGGGACGTCTCGACAACCCGCACCACAGAAGCCTCACAACCCGCACCTGGAGCACGTCTCTGCGCACGCCCCCATGTGCTTGTTGCCATACGGATCCCACAAACCGTCGTGAATGACGCCGTCCACAGCAACTGAGTTACCCATGCGCAACCCGGCGCGGGCGCCCGTCAAGTAATACGGGCAGTTGCTCATCGACTCTGCGCCTCCAGCGACAGCCACGTCGCAAGCGCCGAGCGCGATGCTCTGAGCCGCTAAAATGACAGCCTTGAGGCCAGAGGCGCAGACCTTGTTCACGGTGGTGCACACCGTGGATTCCTTCAGGCCGGCGCCCAGCGCGACTTGGCGAGCAGGCGCCTGTCCGATGCCTGCACTCAGCACATTGCCGAGATACAGCTCCTGGACCTCAGCTGCGGGCACGCGGGCCCTAGCGAGCGCCTCCCGAACCGCAACTGCGCCCAGTTGGACTGCGCTTACTTGCGCCAGGCTACCGTTCAGCACGCCGATGGGCGTGCGCGCGCTCCCCACGATGTACACGTCCATCACGCCTCTGCGAACAGCCTCGGCGAATGACGCGTCAGCACAGGCTGTGGCCTGTGGACGTCCCTCTGCGGGCCCGTCTTCCGCCATGATGATGATGAGCCCGTCATCCGCGGTTGTGATGGAACGCGTTTCCAAAGCAGTAGGCGAGGCGTCTGCGAAGCTGGAGACCATTCTCCCGGAGCCGCTGAAGGAGCATAGCACAGCGATCGTGTACGTCGCTGGTGGCAGCACCGCGTTCCTGGTGCTGCGCGCCATTACGCGCAAGTACTACCGCAGCAACCCGTTCAAGTTCGGTCGCACTGGCGCGCTGGAGAAGGACGAGATCGGGCGCAGCATCGACGACTATGAGAAGTTCTTCGACCAGAAGGACGGCCGCGGCGTGCAGGCGAACCAGGTTGCGGGCAAAGCCAAGTCCAACACGCCGGAGTTCGTGGACAAGTTCTACAGGTGCGCTGCTGGGAGGCTGAGAGTCGGTCTGCGGCGCGGGACGGGCACAACTTAACGTGAACTCAGAGAGGTGCCGGAACCGTCCGCCACGGGCCCGGCACGGCAGCTAGGCACGCGCCGATCTCACCGCAGCCTCGCTGGTGACTCAACTCAGCTGTCGGCGTGAAAAAGAAATCAGTATACGCGCCCGGCGTGCCGCGCAAACCGCGTGTCCGTCGCAGCCACTGGAACGCACTGCCTGTCGCCACACTGAGGCGCCGCACCGCCTGCGCGACTGCGAACCCGGCTGCCCGCACGCATAATGCACACGGGACGCCTGGCACACGCTCAGCGCCTGCCGATTGGCTCGCTTCGCCCCTCTTTTGCTCCCCTGACACGCCTGCCACTGTTGCCGCCGCCCTGTCTGTTCGTGTTTCTGCAGCATGATCACGGACTTTTACGAGTACGGCTGGGGCCAGAGCTTCCACTTCGCGCCCAGGAACCGGGGCGAGAGCTTCGACGTGCGTTTCCCGTGTGAAAGGCCGCATGGAGGCTGGGCACACCGCCCTTTGTGGACATGTGTGCGTCCCAGCACTCAGCGCTTCCTCTGACGCTCCACACCTCTCTCAGGCGTCCATTGCGCGGTACGAGGTGAACATCGCCAAGGCTGTTGACCTGGCTCCGGGCCAGCGCGCTCTGGACTGTGGGTGCGGAGTTGGCGGACCCATGCGCACCATCGCCAAGGCGACCGGCGCGCACGTGACTGGCATCACGATCAACGAGTACCAGGTGAAGCGCGCCCGTCAGCACAACAAGGCTGCTCATTTGGACAAGCAGTGCTCCGTTGTGCAGGGCAACTTCCTGGACATGCCGTTCCCAGCGGACACGTTCGATGCCGCCTACTGCATTGAGGCCGCCTGCCACGCGCCGGTGCTGGCTGAGCTGTACAAGCAGGTGTTCAAGGTCCTCAAGCCGGGTGCCAAGTTTGCATCCTACGAGTGGCTGAAGACCCCCAAGTACGACCCCAAAAACCCCGCCCACGTGCGTGTTGTCGACGGCGTTGCTGAGGGCAACGCCTTGCCGGATGTGCGCGACCTCAACGACGTGATTGCTGCCGCCAAGGAGGCGGGCTTCACGGTCGTGTCCCACACCGACGTTGCTCTGGGTGCTCCCATCCCCTGGCATGCGGCCATGAAGAGCGCCCGTGTGGGCAGCTACGTGACGCACGTCCTCACCGCCGTGTTGGAGGCAATCGGCTGGGCGCCCAAGGGCACCGCCGCAGTGCACAAGATGCTCATCAGCGCTGCACTTGACTTGGAGGAGGCTGGCCGTGAGGGCGTCTTCACACCCATGTTCCTCTGCGTTTTCCAGAAGCCCAAGTAGAGCCCCAAGTGAAACACATGTGTTGCAAACTACACGGCGCGTGGGTCACTCTCAGAGCGTTATCACCTCCGCCGCCGTCTTCGCTTTCTTGCCCTGTGCCTCTGTGTCATCGCCCCGCTTGCGCTTACCCTTCTCATCTGCCGGCTGCGGAGGCGTGTCATCATCCACGATGATGAAGCCATCATCATCATCATCAGGCGCTGGCGCAGCTGTCGCCACTGCAGCTGCCGCTTGTGCCTTCAGCTCGCCCTGGACCATGAACCCGTCAGCTTCGGTAGCCACGTCCCATGTTGTGCAATGCACAAGCTGGATCTCGAATTTAAGGCTGTTGGCGCCATCGAGGAGCTCCACCACATCGCCGTCCTTGAGTCCGCCGCCAGGGATGTTGGCCAGTGTCTTGCCTCGAAGCATGGCGTTGTGCGCCAGCTCGTCATCCTCCAGGTCATCCGTGGCGTGCTCGAAGTAGAAGCCGTTACCAGCCATGAGCACGGGCTGCTGCATCGCAAACCGGGGAATGAGAATGCGCTCAACCAGCGCGCCAACGGTCCAGGTTGTGAGGTCCAGACTCACATGCATGCGCTGGCGGCAGCAGACGAAACATCCCGGGTTTGGCGCTTCCACAGCCTCTGGCATGAGCAGCCGGCTCCCTCGCCGTGTGTGTGATGGCAGCTGTGCGAGGTAGACATTGAGCAGGCCCGTGCGCTGTCCACGCAGCACAGACACCGCCTGCATAACGATGAGGCCGCTTATGATGGCGTTCGTGGTAGCAATGGCGTGGATGATGTTGCCAGCCATGCCCTTGGCCGCGAACAGCGACTGCCCCGGAATACCATAGTTGGATCCCCGGAGAAGTGCAGCCGCCGCGACGAGCTCGCACGCCAGCGCATCGTCTTTGTCGAACGACAGCGGCGCACCGTCACATGCGCGCTGTCGCTCAGCAAGGCGAGCGCAGGAGAGGAGGAACACAGACGTGGCCTCATCGACAGTCCACAGCGCATTTGGGTCCTTCAGTCCGAGACTAGCGCATGCGCTCGCGTCTGCTGTGTCTGCAGTCACCAGCCCCGCAATGTGGGCATTGACGGCGTCGGTGGTTGGCGCCAGTGGCGTGGGCGCCTTGCGGCCGGGCTTCTCCCATAGGGTCGACATGCGGAGAAGGCGGTGGATGTCTGACCCGTACGCGCGCCCGAAAATGCGGGCTGCGAAGGTTACGGCCGGCTCATCCGGCTTCCGCTGGAAGAAGGCGGCACGCTCAGCACGCTCCTGAATGCGTGTGCACGTGTGGCCTCGGTCAATCTCAACATTGAGCACGGTTCACTACATTTGGACGCACCTCTGCAGTTTCCTTAGTCAATCTCGTCTCGTCATCCTCATCCGCGTTTGCAGCCGGCTCGTCCTCCTGCTCCTCCAGCTCCGATGCCGCCTTGGGACCAAACAGCGTCGCGAAAAGCATATCCTTGGCCCAT
>Ga0164296_1006064_pt1 | contig 10362 bp, 11 predicted proteins | sample GEODES057metaG_FD_113533 | JGI IMG/M metagenome (GOLD analysis project Ga0164296, IMG submission 113533) | Dystrophic lake water microbial communities from Trout Bog Lake, Wisconsin, USA - GEODES057 metaG | ecosystem: Environmental > Aquatic > Freshwater > Lake | place: USA: Trout Bog Lake... | reverse complement strand
TTTGAATGTAATTAGGTAACTGTTACTTTGTAACCGATAAAATACCTTTTATATATCAATAATTCTGCCGAAGGCAGAATTATCATATATAATCGGCATTTGAAAGGTTAAAAGGTGTAAAAAGTTCTTATTCAAAAATAAAAAATAATTTTTGCTGAAAGCGGGGGGCGTCCGGGGGGCGGCTAGCCCCCGGAAAATTGATGTAAAAAAGATATAAACATTGAATGATATATTGTTCACGATGGAATTTACATTAACTACTCCCGCTAAAGCCGATATATTTACAGCGTTATTTCAGAATATCCGTCCCTTTACCGAGCATCTTTCGCTCATGTTCTCGAAGAAAGGTCTTTATCTACAAACCATGGATTCTTCCCGTGTTTCGATTGTCGAGTTCAATCTCCCAGCCGAGTGGTTTGACTCATACAAATACACTAGCGAAGGGGATATCGTTGTAGGAATCCATTCAGGAATTATCTTCAAGATCCTGAATGCCAGAGAGAAACAACAGCAGATACAATTTGTATACGAAATAGCTGCTGAAGATACACTATCCATTCATTTTACGAGTAGTGATAAAACGATTTTCGACAAACATTTTCAGTCGCCATTAGTTGATTTAGAGTCAGAAACCATGAATATCCCCGAAATAGATTACGGTGCTGAATTTACCCTGCCTTCTGTTCATTTTGCCACTCTAATAAACCAGCTAAAACTTTTTGGCGATACACTCGATATCAAATGTAATGAAGAGAAAATAGAAATGGCCGCGAAGAGCGCCGAATCGGGGACAATGTCAGTCGATGTAAGCATAGACGACCTGAACGCATTTGCAATCAATGAAGGCGAAGAATTAAACATGAGTTTCTCTCTTCCTCAACTCCATCATATTTCGATGTTCAATAAGATTGCAAAAGATATTCAAGTAAGACTGTGCGATAATTACCCACTTTCGATTATTTACCCCATTTCGGGTGAAGACACGTATTTGAAGGTATATTTGGCGCCCAAAATTAATGATTCGGATGATTAATTTATTGGAAGATTTGAATATTAAGAAGAATGTCAAGAAGATATATTCTGCGGTTTTTCAAAAAGATATAAATCCAAATATAAATCATATTTGGATTTATGCTTCTGTCTTTTTTTATTTTTATCATCATTTTGTTTTTGTATCTTCATATTCAAGAACAATACAAAAAAAGCGAAGATTTAGAGATATATGAAATGGACTATACTTCAAATGACCACCTACAAACAGTTTGCGCAATGAAACAGCCGGTTCTCTTCGAGTTTTTCCTACAAGATGATTTAAAAGGTAGTCCTAAAGAAAAAATAAATGCAGTCACCGATGAGAACGCCGAAGTAAAAGTCTGGGATACAAATGATTATTATTCAGGTGAAACTTTACCGACTTCAATAGACCCCATTTTATTGACCCAGAGGAGTTTTGCGAATCTTTCAAAGAGTGATCCTAAAGGTCGATATTTCGGTCGATGGGACCAAGACCCCGATTCGGATGATTACGAGGTATTCAAAGATATAGATGCATTTTTTTGTCCCAAATTATGTGCTCATTCCGCGTATTCAATAATATCAGGTGCATCGGGTTCAAAATTGCCATTGTCATACCATATGAATGACCGTATTTATTTATTCGTAACAAGTGGCCGGATTTCAGTTAAAATGACTCCATGGAGGAGCCGAAAATATATCGATACTGTTAAGGACTATGAGAACTACGAATTTTATTCCAGGATGAATATCTGGTCTCCCGATATGAGTGGATCCGGAGACAAAATAAAATGGCTAAATTTCGACGTCAATGCAGGGCATGTTCTCTACATTCCTCCTTGGTGGTGGTATTCTATTAAAATTTCTTCTACGGATACCAGGGTGGCCTCGTTTAAATACCAAACATATAGCAATCTTTTGGCCCATACGATTGACATCGGCAGATATTATTTCCAATTTCATACAACAAAAAGAGTCATAGCGAGAACATTGAAAATAGAATCCGAAGATGTTGATATTAAATCACAAGAAGAAAACGATCATAAAGAACCAATAGAGTCAACCAATTCTGTATGACCAAATTCGGCAGATTTTTCTATAAATTGCTCTCGGCCATTTTGAAAAGGAATATCACGATTGTTTCTATATAGTTCAATGAGTTTGTGTAGGATGGTTCTCGCTTTATCTAAATTATTTAAATATATATTCGAAATATATCCTCGATACCAGATATTATAAATATCATCATTCGACAAATGGATTTGATTATTCAAGAAGCCCTGACTAATATTGTCAAAAAGGTCGGCTGTATAAGACCAATTCTGATAATCATAAGACGAATAAAAGAACGGCATAAATAAATGTCCGGAGCACCTGGCCATCTGCATATTTCGTAAGCAGTCGCCGTATTCACCTACATATGGCTCAAACAAATGGGTATTGTGGGCTGTCACGAAGGAATATATCATCTCATCTGAGGGGGCCATTCCTTCGTTTATTGCGTCAACAAACTCTTTTTGACAAAGCCTGGCGAATTCTATGATGGGTTTCGCTCGGCCACCGAAAAACCCTGCAGCAATCTTTCCACGAGTCCACGAATAAAAATCATAACGGCCCCATATTTGGTCTCTTGGTAAATACGACATAAACATCATTCTGACCTTATTTGGGTCGATGGTTGAAAAAGTCTCGACGGTTTCTTCGGGGGACATATTGTAAACACAGTGAAGACGGAGGTCCATCCAAGCGAAATGTGTCGTATTAAACGGATTCATTTCAGCGACTTCTTTGACAAAATTCGTCTTTTGATTGACGATGAATTTATACAGGGGAGTGAACTTGGTTGCATCGAGGTTTTGAACGGGATTCTTGTGATGGTTCTCTTCGTATTTATTGAATAGGTTATAAAAAGGGAGTTCTTCGTAATCTTTGAAGATGAATCGTGTGAAGGGATGAAGATGTGCTGGTCTTTGTTCTTTAATCATTCGTTCAAATTTTGGTTCAGTGTAAATGACCATGGGGAACGGTTTATTTAGGAATTTCTGTTTATTCTTGTCGAAATATTCGTGGGTGGTGGGGAAAAAATCGTTGGTTGTCTTGTCCTTCATAGGATGGTTCTCTTTTTCTCTAACATCATACCAAGCGGTAACAATAGTGAAATCCATATTATATAGGGATTATATAATATGGTTTTATATCGGTTTTTATTGGCATTTGTTTTATTCGGAGTCTTAGACATTTGTTTTTTACGAGGGTTTGGATATATCTTTTTGAAACAAGCGATTGATATCCAGAGGTCACCTATTTCGATGAATTATATGGGGGCTTTAGGGGCCTATTTGATTTTATTTTTCGCGCTTTATTGGTTTATTTTGAGTAGGGGAGCGTCGGTTCTCGATGCCGCTATTTTAGGAGGTGTCATAAACGGAACATTTGAATTGACAAATATGGCGCTTTTCAAAGCATGGCGCTGGCAAACCATTCTTCTAGACACTGTATGGGGAGCATTTTTATGGGGGTTTGTGACTTTTGTTTATAAAAAAATATGATAATTAGGTTCATTATTATCCTATACATTTTCTCTTTATTTCCATTGGTTGTTCATCCGGTTCATAATCATACAAATCGTAGAATTCTTCTTCGGTATCTTCAGTGTCAAAGACAAATTCCCCATCATCAAATTCCCCATATGAACCCAATCTTTCTTTCCATATAGGCGTTTCTAAACAATATAATAACCAGTTGGAACCCCATTCATCTAGAAAATCAAATTTATCCCCTAAATTTTTATTAACCCCGTATAGAGAGACTGTCTGTAAGAATTTCCAATTAGGGGTTCTATTATCCGAAGGTTTTTTGGTATAATACCCAGTAATATGATGTTCTTTAACATTGACAAATTTCGCTTTCGGGCTTTCTATAAGTCCACTACTTTTCATAGTGAGATTTTTTACGATTGTTGCAACCAACTCTGGTTTGCCCTCTAATTCGACCGCCTTTTTATTGATATAAAGCCCTAACTTCGGATGGTTCTCTTTAAAATCATGAAGATATATTTCTTCAAGACAATCTAAAACATCTTTTTGAAACCCTGAGAAATACAATTCGTAGGCCCAAAAGAGGGATTCGTCATAGTCTTTCTTTTTAATCGACAACTGAAGCGAATGGAGAACAAGGGGTTTGTTGTATAAATAACGCGTTAGAATCATTATAAATTGGTTGATGATAGTCAAGAAGATTAATATTGTTGCTTCGATTTTATGGCGAGCGAAGCGAGCCGGGCTCGGTTGTACCGAAGGGTCTACCGAAGGGTCTACCGAAGGGTCTACCAAAGGGTCTACCGAAGGGTCTACCAAAGGGTCTACCAAAGGGTCTACCGAAGGGTCTACCGAAGGGTCTACCAAATGGTCTACCGAAGGGTCTACCAAATGGTCTACCGAAGGGTCTACCAAAGGGTCTATCGCCGGAAAGTTGAATAGATATATCTAATAATATAAATAATAAATATATTATTAAATAAATGGAAAATCCGCCACCAACCACTCCATTCATAGTAAAATGTCCAAAATGTCAAGTAGAAATAATAATAGAAGAAATTAATTGTCGGATATTTAGGCACGCTGTAAATAAAGTGACAGGAGAACAAATGAACCCACATGCTTCAAAGGCAGAATGCGATGATGCGGTTTCAAAAGACGGCGTATACGGTTGTGCTGGACCATTTATGGTCGACCTTTCAGGGAATGAATGGGTCGCTGTATCATGTGATTATATCTAGGGTTCTATACAAAAATCTAGATAATATATATATGCCCCGAAGTAGTATTCCGAAAGAAAAATTCGCCGAAATCGAAACGTATTCCGACATGAAGGAATTCTATAATATTTTAACTAGTCATGAAGACCAAACATTCAATGGCATCATCAAGATCGTAAATTTATATGAAAACCGAATGTATGATGTGGTCAATCCAAAATTCGCCGGTCCCGTTAATTGGGCACGTAGATTACCCTACGTGAAAATAAAGGATGATTCTGGTAAAAGGTATGTAATATCTGTTCCTAAAAAGAACAACGTACAGACCCATTTGTTTTTCTACCAAAAGAATACCCCACTCCGTGGAGGGAGAACTATAAAACGAACCTCGAAAATAAACAGAACAACTCGTAAAAAATAAACTCAAAAGGGATTCTTCAATCCCGAATAAACTTCTTATAAAATGTCCTATAAGTATTTTGTAATTTGTCGAATTTCATATTGAATTTTCCGTCGATATTCTCACGTTTAATGGATTCGATGACCGCCTTATCTTGATTTAATGTATCTTTCATTAAACCACGGAACCAATTGTCTAAGAAATCAAACAACAAAAAATTCCTATAAGTTTTCACAAAGAGTTTGGTTTCGTATTCATTGATGGGGCATGCTGCTGTTACAACAGTATTTATTAAACCCGGTCCAAAAACAATCCTCGCAATAGACGTATGTGGCAAAACGAATTCATTATCGATATCAATCCTTTTCATCTTAAAAAGCCGGCTTACCATGGAATTTTTTCCGGATTCATACACATAAGATGTTCTCCAATGACCAGGGCCGACCTCTTTCGGTGGGTTCTCATAACTAGGAGAAGGTTTTACTTTATTCCCGAAAGTATGAACGAATGCAATATGCATAATATCAAGTGAGTTCTCCGTTACTATTCTAGGATATGTCTTGAATACCTGATTAATAAATAGAACCTTCATTTTGTTTCTATAAGGATTTCCCGAAGCAGGTGTTCCTTCTGATTCTTGATTCTCTATTTCTGGTTCGACAAAAATCCTGTCAGCAAAGGACCTGATATCTTCATCAGTGGTTGTCGACAGGATCTCCCATGTATTTAAATAAATCCAACCATTTTTTTCTACGACGGCAAATCTAGCAACATTATAAATAGGCGATGGCTGAAAGCAAATACCAGGGACTACCGTAAGATTCCCCGATTTATCAAATTCGTATCCATGATAAGGACAAACAATACGACTGTTTTCAATGGCCCCTACAGAGAATGCTGCGCCCTTATGGGGACAAACATCTTCTAATGCGGTATAACTTTGTATCCCAGTTTTCCAGATAACATAATCTTTACCCCAGACAGTTACTTTATATGGCTTTTTAGAATGGATTTCGTTTTTTTCAGCGACGACGTACCAAGACATATTGAATTTCTGGATAGCATTATCAATTATTTTTTGTTCTATGGTAGTTTTTTCTTGGATGTTCTCTTTTTTAATTTTATTTTTCGACAGATAAGACTGAATCTTTTGGTTTATAAAAGAAGTTGTATGAAAAAATCCAGAGGCGGTTGTCAAGAAGATTAATATGATAGACCATTTCATTCAATATACATATACATATAAATATCTCTATATGTATTATAAAAATGCCAAAAAGAAAAACAGGAAAACGAGTGAAATATACAGGCAAACGAGGCAAACGAAGCACTAGAAGGACACGCCTGTCTTTGACGGCAGAAAGTTTTCCGAATGCGGGCCCTAAGAGTGATTCAAAGGGTATTAATAATCAAAAGAAATCGCATTTAGTCCGGATATTCCTAGAAATGCTAAATGTCGTAAAACTTTATCATTGGAAAACTCGGTCATTCTCCCAACATAAAGCGACTGATGAATTGTATGAGCGTTTGAATGAACACGTAGATAAATTCGTAGAAGTTCTCTTAGGAAAAGACCAATCAAGAATAAATATGATAGAAAAAAATATCGAATTATTAGATGCTTCTTCAACGAAAGAATTCCAAAAGAGGATTTTCGAATACCGAGGATTTTTAACAGATTTAGACCGTTATTTCGACCAAAAGCGAGATACCGACATTTTGAATGTCCGCGATGAAATCTTGGCCGATATTAACCAGTTTTTATATTTACTTACGTTTGACAAATAATCGATTTCTTTTATATGTTTTAGATTTTTTTGATGTTCTTCTTCTTTTTTGTGATTTACCTCCTTCGTGTTCAGCATCTTCAATCTGAGGTTGCTGTGCGAGTACTCGATCCCATATATCTCGACGAATATGTAATACTTGTTCTTGTTGAGGTCTTCTTCCTCTACGGCGTTGAACGCCCTGAGCAGCAGAAGCAGAAGGAGCAGCAACAACAGGAGCAACCGGTGTATGTCTTGAAATATACAATCTTATCAATGGTACAGCACAATAAAATAATATCATTAGTCCGATTCCGGTTACTCCCATTAGAGCAAGTTTAAAAAACGGCTCTAAAGATTTATCTACTATATAACCAACTGTGTCTGTAGCTACACCAGCGGCACTTTGTGCAACGGTTGTAGCTGTTTCAGCTAGGCCTTCAGTGGCATTAATAACGGTTTCTTGGACATTTTTTGCGACTCTTTCAGCAACTTCCCATTTAACTTCAAGCTCTTTCCAAAACTCTTCATTCATTTCTCGTCTTGTATGTCGGTCTATTTTTGCAAGAGATGATATTGCCCTCAAAAGTTCTTCTGAATGTGCTTTTGTTTCGGAAAAATCCTCAAATAACTTCAAGACTTCTATCTCATATGACTTAAATTTTGACTCTGCATCTACCACAAGTTTTCCAGCATCCCACATATCACTCTCACTATCAGTCGGAATAGCCAAAAAAGGCCCATAATTAGCAAGTCTTAAAAGTTGAAATACTTTTTCACGATGTAATTTTAACACCTTTTTACTTTGTTCATCTGAACTTTTTTCTAAATATTTTATTTTTGCCATTAAAAGTGCTAAGCTATCAATTATTTTACCGGTATTTTGCGTAGCATATTCAGTTTTAACAGCTATTTTATGACCATCTTCGTCAAGTTTGAATGCCGTATATTTTCCTGTAGGCATATAAGAACATTGTATATCCATAAATAACTTACCAGCTATAATAGAAAATGCTTCATTTTGACTTTCCACTAATGAATTTGCAGTTTTTTCTATATGTGTGTTTAAAGCTATTCTATTATCCTCATTTTTTTGTGTAGATTGGTCTTGAGAAACTACAATCTCTTTTGTCCCAAACATACCATTCCATACACCAGTTGAGAATGCCCCAATCATATCAGGAATAACAGCAGCTACATCTTGGCCTATCTGTTGAGTTGTTTCTGTAATAGTCATCTCTGTAAGCATTTCGGGTTCAATATTTGCTGCGTCATATACTAATAATTCTTGTATACTTCCTAAAGCAGCAATAGACTGGTCAACACCAGCTACAGCATCAAATGAACTCCTACATTCTGCAATAATCTCTTGCCTGTAAGATTGATATTTTTCATTTATTTCGTTCAATGATGCGCTTAGTTTTTGAAGGATAATGCCTTGTTGTAAAGCATTAAACGTTTCTCCACCTTTTGAATTTAATATTGTAGTTACGCTACTAACAGCGAATATTTTTTCAAGTTGTTCTCTATTTGTAGCAAGTGTAGACTCATGTAATTTGTGTAAATCGACTTTATCTTTATTTATTATTTCGTTAATCCCATCATTCATACTAACATGATTAGTTGAAAATGTCAATACAATAGTACCAAGAATTAATAAAAATAATTCTTCAAAAATTCCACCGCCACGTATTTCGCCAGACTTTTTATTTAAAAATAATGTTTCAATATCTAGTTCTGTTATATTTGTAATAATTTTGTTTGCTATTTTAATAATTACTAATTCATGAAGAATAGCATCAATTAATTGTCTTTGAAATAATATAATTTGAAAATATATTGATTGAATAGGTGTAAAATTTTTTCTAGGTTTTAATTCTTCAATATATTTAGCATATGATATATCTAATGTTTTCATAAGTATGGATAATCGGTTTTTTAAATTGGTACTATAATCTGGATTGATTACATTATGTAATAATTTGTTCATATCTAATTCTATTCCATCTTTATCAGTAAGAATTAAAAAATGATCTATAGATAATAAATCAACATTGTTGGAGTATTTATTTGATTTTCTTAAAACTTTCATAACAGCTTTTCTAGTAGCATTTCCAATATTTCTAACAGTTCGTGGTAATAGACGCCTACTCAACATACTATATATTATATTCACAAAATATCTAAAGAATATTATTCCCGTTTGTATTTCCTAGCCACGTCCTGATTATTCAAATAGGTTCGCCACGTCCTCTGGAATACCTTGAGCCAATATGTCTTTATGACAGCCGTATAAAGATCATCCTTGAAAATCACTTGAACCACTTCTAGGTTGTTCGATATATAACAATTCGGGTTGGACGTCTTTGCGTATTCAATTACATCTTCATAATCGAATGTGAAGAATATTTTGGGGTCTACTCTATAATCCATGATTAGTTCTCCTTCAGAATCCTTCATGACAGCACTCAAATAATAGTTCTTGTCTTGGCATTCAGTTTCCTGAACAAAATTTTCTTCGTATTCATAAATATCCATTGTAATATATATCATTCTATACATATATTTGAAACAGTTCAATTTTATATAACTATCATAATGAAGATAAATAAAAGAAGTAAAAACAAAAAGACTATAATAGTAAATAGATTATTTACTATTATCGAATTACATGTGGTATTTTGGACATATATTTATACCAGTGAAGATTTACACCATTTCATATCGTTACTGATATATAACATTTGATAATTCTGATTATCGACCGAAGATTTACATCTGTAAATTACCTTAGATAACTGTTACTTTTAGACATATATAATAGGCATTTGAGGCCTAAAGTGTTTTTACACCTTTGCACATTCTAAATGCCGACTTTTAGGTCGGCATCTGTGAATGTGCTTAGGTAACTGTATTGTGTAGCGACGTTGTTACTGATAAATCAACTTTTATATCCAAGAAATCGCCAAAGGCGATTTCAGGGTTATATAATCGGCGATTTAAAAGTGCAAAGGTGTAAAATATCTATTTTATTCACCCACCACAATTATTATTTTGCAGCAACATTATTTCTTTTTGGACAATTTATAACGATTATTTCGAGACCAATCGGGAGGATTAACCGAAGCATTCAAAGATAATTCATCAATTGAAATACATGATAGAATTGTCATATATTGACACCCTTCTGGATGGTGCAAAGCCCGGGAAATTCATATTTGTGTAATCAAATATCGAAGCATATTGGTCGTTTTCACAAGAGAAAAAATATATAATCCAATAGAAAAATGAAAAAGAAGTATATTTATACCAGTGAAGATTTAAAATGGGACGCCCTATGCTTCGCTATAGGGGCGTCATTTCAAATCGTTACTGATATCTGACCCTTGGAGAATTAAAATGTCCCATTTTAATTCTTCAAGGGT
>Ga0164296_1006063_pt1 | contig 10363 bp, 6 predicted proteins | sample GEODES057metaG_FD_113533 | JGI IMG/M metagenome (GOLD analysis project Ga0164296, IMG submission 113533) | Dystrophic lake water microbial communities from Trout Bog Lake, Wisconsin, USA - GEODES057 metaG | ecosystem: Environmental > Aquatic > Freshwater > Lake | place: USA: Trout Bog Lake... | reverse complement strand
GCAAAACTCCAAGGCCGAGAAAGTAAACGCCAATCGCGCCAAGCACCCACTGCGTTATCGTATCGACATGCATGTCTTCATAAATCGCAACGACCGCAGCGACGATCCACATACAAAGCAAAGTGAGGGTCATGGGTCGCAGAAACTTCACCCGCACCGGATGCACGAATGTAAAATTTGAGGCTTGCGCCAACGCCAATAGAAGAACCGCCATTGTTGAGACGACAGCAGGTGGCTCAAATGCAAGAATCAGAAACACGACCAAATTCCAGACGGCGGGAAAGCCACGGAACCAATAATCTTCTGTCTTCATAGTGTTAGATGCAAAATAAAGTGCCGCCGACAACACAATAACAGCGCCCTGCCCTGCAAGAAGCCAATGGGGATAGAGCCCACTCATCAGTAAGATGACGGCTGGTACGAATACGTACGTCACGTAATCTACGACCAAATCAAGGACGTCGCCCGACAATTGCGGGGCATATGTTTTAACCGCCCAGGCGCGTGCGAACGTGCCATCGATCCCATCAACAAGAAGGGCGACGCCCAACCACGCAAAGGCCAATCCCATCTGATGGTCAATCGCAGCCGTGAGCGATAGAAAGGCAATTGTTGCGCCCGAAGCGGTGAACACGTGAACCGCAAAGGCACGAAGGCGGTGCCCCTTGTCACCCATCCGCTTTACCTTGCTGTCTCGATCCGGACCATTTTGTTGCGTCATTTTGTCCATTGCTCTATGCGATTCTGACCCCCGGTTTATGCGTTATAACAGTCGCATGTTCATAAATTCGATGTAAACCTATTTCGCTAGGTTTTAGTTTTGTTGAGCTCGCAGCGTTTGCTCCCAAGCGCCTACTCAAAAGACCAATTGTCTTAATCTGAGGATACAGGTCATGATTTTATCTTCGGAGTGCCTTGTTATGGGAGCTGGTCCGGTGGGGATGCTGGCTGGCATCACACTTGCCAGAATGGGCCGACAGGTTACCGTCGTGGGTTCCCAGGCTCTGCCGCGGCGCGACGGCAGAACGGTTGCTCTCCTGATGGCATCCATCGACCACTTGGAGCGGCTGGGAATTTGGACATCGCTCAAATCCTTATCAGCGCCGCTGGTTAAGATGCGTATAGTGGACATGACCGGCAGCCTATTCCATGTACCGCCGGTTACATTTCAAGCGGCGGAATTGGGAGAGCATGCGTTCGGCTATAACATTGAACTAACAGACTTGGTTGCAGCGCTCCAAAGGGCAGCTGCCAATGAGAGCAATCTTTCCTTGATCGACGCCTATGTGGTGAGCCTAAAGCAATCTGGACACGGTACCGTCGAGTCTGAGCTCTCGAATGGGACGGAGATAGAGGCTGATTTTGTTGTTGGCGCAGACGGTAAAGAATCAAAAGTTCGCGGTTTCGCCGGCATTGCTGTGAAAAAATGGGATTATGACCAGGCCGCGCTCACGGCAGTCGTATCGCACGACCGTGATCATGCGGATATTTCGACGGAGTTTCACACGCGCGAGGGACCTTTTACGCTTGTTCCATTGCCGGGTCACCGTTCTAGTCTCGTCTGGATGATGAAACCGCGAAAGGCCGAGGAACGCTTCGCATTCACAGACGAGGCCTTTGCCGAAGCGGTCGAAAGACAATCTCAATTCATATTGGGTCGGGTGAAGAGTGTCGGTGGACGAAGTATTATCCCGATGTCCGGTATGCGCGTTGATCGTTTCGGCACCGGACGCGTGGTGATTGTTGGCGAAGCGGCCCACGTTTTCCCTCCTATTGGAGCACAGGGACTCAATCTCGGTATTCGTGACCTTTTGGCGCTCGAACAAGCCTGCAAAGGCGCGACTTACGATACCGCCGTGGCCAAATATGACCAATTGAGGCGCGCAGACGTCACGCTTCGCACGGTTGCTGTAGATGTGGTCAACCGCTCCATTCTTGCAGATTTGATGCCCGTCGATTTTGCAAGAAGCCTCGGCTTGCTGACGATTTCTCGACTTCGTCCATTGCGTCATTTTGCCATGCGGCGCGGTGCTGGACGCTGACTGACGAAATGAAAAAAAGGGGTATTAGGAATACGTCCGTCCTCGTCGGCTCATTCGGTTAAGGATATCCAAAATTACCTCTGTTTTTTGCCGCTGGAACCTCGACGCGTGAAGGGTCACCACCCATAACCCAAAATGGTAGCGGCTAACTGAATGACCCCCGTCAATGAGATACAGGCCTTTTTCACATTGATAACGATTGACAGGTGGCGAGGAGCGACCTTAATCCATTCATTATGCAAACTCGAGCGGCAAAGTATCGGATCGGCGACGTCGTAAAGCATCGGATTTTCCCATTTCGAGGCGTCATATTTGACGTCGATCCGGAATTCTCAAATACAGAGGAATGGTACAACTCTATTCCCGAGGAAGTGCGTCCGCGTCGCGATCAACCATTTTACCATCTCTTGGCGGAAAACGCTGAGAGCGAGTATATTGCCTATGTATCAGAGCAAAATCTCCTGCCCGATACCTCTCGCACGCCTGTCAGACACCCCCAAGTGCGTGAGATGTTCGACGTTGCCGAAGACGGAACCTACCGAGTTAAGCCGGTAAACTTCAACTGATGCAGCGAAAGTCCCAGAATCCGCGGGACATTCCTCATAAATTATGCATCAGGTTTCCATTTGATGGCACAGATCGCTACTGCGCAGGCGGTGCTTGTGGTGCGGCACCTTGGCCTTGAGCGTCCATCTTTTTCCGCATCTCTTCAGCCTGCTTTTGCATCTGCTCCTGCATTTTTTGTTGCTGGGCTTGCAAGACTGCAGGGTCTACAGGAGGACCATCAAAAACTTTCCCGAATGTCGATAGGGGAACGTTAAAGACAACCTCTCGCGCAAATTGATTTTGGACACTGATTGCTATCGAGCCCCCCTTCTTGAGCGCAGCAATCGTATCATCTTTCACCAGAACCTCCGCAAAACATCCATTTGGAAAGCAAATCGCATATTTGCCCGGCTGTGGCGTTCCTTGGTCAACTGTAAACCGAACCCCAGGTGCCAGCATGAAGCCAAGCGGAAGTAAAAACCGAACAGTCCGCTGAGGATCGCCTTGCACGTCATAAACCGCAACGGCTAACACCGGCTGATTTTGGTCCGAAACGAAATCACGCGTTGTATAGCAAACTTTCTTTTTCGCGGCCTGGTCCTCACCGCACAGTTTGATCCAGTCAGCTTGGTTTGGATCTGGCTGTACCTGGACTTGGACTGATACGGCCGCAGGTGCAGCGGCTGGCGCTGGCGAAGCTGGAGCAGGAGCTTGAGCAGGCGACGGCTTTTTAGCAGGGGTTTCAGCCGAAGCGAGGCTCAAGCCAAAGATTGACGCTGTTATTAATGCGCCAATACGGACATGGGCTCGGGGCAAACGCATCATATTCATATCTGAAATCCCAAATAATTCGACCATTATCTTCAACGGATCCATGTCACCGCGGAACAGAATCACGCTCTAAGCAAAACCGTCATACAGCGTTCGAGGCCTTAGTTCCATTGAAAACGGATGCAGGGTCTTTTACCGAATCAAGAGAATCTGTGGTTAACAGGCCTACTGGATGCCCGATCGGAGTTTATTATGCGGGTTCGGCCTCGGTTAGCAATTTTAGCTTTGCTACTGCCAATATCAGCGTTCGCTGCGCCACAGCATGCCATTTCAATGTATGGTGACCCTGCACTTCCTGCCGACTTTGCTTCGCTGCCTTATACGAATCCAGATGCACCGAATGGAGGTACAATCAGTTTCGGCATATTAGGAACTTTTGACACATTCAACGCCTATACAGTGCGTGGTATTGCGGCTCAGGGTTTTGGGCCGCCCGTGGGACTCGTCCAGCAAAGTTTGATGATGCGCTCATCTGACGAGCCCTTAACACTCTATGGCGCACTTGCACAGACTATCGACGTGTCGGACGACCGGTCCCTTGTAACATTTCATATCGACCCTGATGCCCGATTTTCAGACAATCAACCCGTGACGGCAGAGGATGTATCCTTTAGCTGGGCTCTGTTGAAGGACAAAGGCAAGCCTGCGCAACGGGCCTATTATAGCAAGGTTAAAGGCGTCACAATTACCGATCCCCTCACGATTACATTTGATTGCAGTGGGGCAAAGGAAAGAGAGTTACCTCTAATACTGGGCCTCATGCCTGTATTCGCCATGCATGCGACAAACGCAGAAACGTTCGAGCAAACAAGTTTAACTCCGCCTCTGGGCTCTGGCCCATATGTTGTCTCGGACATCAAACCCGGTGAGAGCGTTATTTATAAACGCAACCCAAACTTCTGGGGTAAAAGTAAAAGCATCTTTCGCGGCCTCTATCACCCCGATATCTATCGCTACGAATATTATCGCGATGCGAATACGCTGTTTGAAGCTTTTAAGGCCGGGCTTTACGATGTCCGCATCGAGGACGATCCAACGCGTTGGGCAACCGGATATGATTTTCCCCGCATGACAGACGGCAGCGCAGTAAAAGACGCAATCCCGGTAAAGACCCCAAAGGGAATGACAGGACTAGTCTTTAATACCCGCAAAAATATATTTGCCGATGCGCGCATCCGTGAAGCATTGACATACATGTTTGATTTTGAGTGGACGAACAAGTCACTTTTCAGCGAGATCTACCGTCGGACTGGGAGCTATTTCGAGGGTTCAGAACTATCGAGTATCGGCCTTCCGGCCTCACCGGGGGAAAGGCGCTTGCTTGCGCCATTTGCTGATGAAGTGCGTCCCGATGTTCTTCAAGGACAATGGCGTCCACCCGTTTCGGATAGTACGGGGCGTGATCGGAAAAACGCCCGAATAGCGCTTGATCTTCTTCGATCCGCAGGCTTTGCTATCCACAACGGCGTCCTCACGAACCTACAAGGTGAACCGTTTAAGTTCGAGATACTTGTTGTTACACGGGTTCAAGAGCGGCTTGCTTTGAACTTTGCTGACTCACTCGCGAAGCTCGGCATAAAGGTAACCGTGCGGCTCGTTGATGACGTACAATATTGGCACCGCCTCGCTGGCTTTGACTATGACATGATCCAGTTCACTTGGGGCGCGTCGCCTTCCCCTGGAAATGAGCAAGTCAATCGCTGGGGATCGAAAGCCCGCGATCGCGAAGGCTCGCTTAACTATGCTGGCGCTTCTTCGCCCGCCATTGATGCCGCGCTCGCTGCTATGCTCTCGGCGCAGAGTCGTGACGATTGGCTCGATGCCATTCGTGCTCTCGACAGGGTATTGATATCGGGTTTTTATGTCGTACCACTCTTTCACGCTCCCGATCAATGGATTATCCGTGATGCGAAGGTGAAAAGACCGCAGAGAGCGCCCCTCTCTGGATTCGCCCCGGAAACTCTTTGGCGTGAGGATCGATGAATGTCAGAGACATTAATTATCGACATTGTGTCAGACGTTGTATGCCCTTGGTGCTATGTTGGTAAAATGCATCTCGAAGCAGCGCTGTCAAACTTCGGGCATACAACGGTCGCGCTTCATTGGCGGCCCTTTCAGCTCGATCCAACAATCCCTCCAAAAGGCTTAGATCGCAAAGTCTATATGGAAAGGAAATTCGGGGATCTCAATCGATTAAAAGAGACCCACCAAAGGCTTGAAAATCTTGGTAAGGCGTGTGGGATCAGTTTCAACTTTGAGGGCATATCAAAGTCACCCAACACGCTTGATAGCCATAGATTGATCCGTTGGGCCCAGAAGGAAGGAAAAGGCGACGGTATAGTGAGGGCTTTGTTCGAAGCCTATTTCGAAAATGGATATGACATCGGCGATCATGATGTTCTGACAAAAATCGCCTCATCGGGCGGTCTCAATCCCACTGTAATCGCGCAGCGCCTCTCGACCGACGAAGACAAAGCATCTGTTCAAAATGAGATTATGCAGGCTCAAAGAATGGGTGTGACAGGGGTACCATTTTTTATCATTGCACGGAAAATTGCAGTGTCGGGCGCGCAACCGCAGGAAATTTTGTCGGATGCCATTCGTCAAGCAATGGCATAGCAGAGGCTTATTGTGACAACAGACAGGCGCTTGACCGCGATTGTACTTCTTTGCGCCGGAATGGCACTCGCTGTTACCTGCGACACCATCTCAAAATATTTAAGTCATGATTATCCCATTCATGAAGTCGGCACCATCCGCTATATGGTCACCCTTCCTATCGCATTGGGACTTGTCTGGTCAAAACGCCAACTACTCAGGGCAAGTCTAGGATCGTCGCTTCTGCTACTTCTCAGAGGACTCTTGATTGGCTTAGCGAATATGCTGTTCATGCTTGGAGCTGCAAAAATTCCGCTCGCCGACGGTGTCGCCATTTACTTCACCATGCCCTTCTTCGTTGCTGGCATTGTACCTTTTCTTATTGGAGAGCGTGTTCCGGCTTTGCGTTGGGGCTTGATCGGGATTGGCTTTGTCGGTGTTATCATCATGGTCCGCCCAGGGTCATCATCATTCGAAATCGAAATGCTTTATCCTTTAGGATGCGCTTTTTTCTATGGCCTCGGTCAAGTACTGACACGTAAACTCGATCGCGATATGCCTTCGGCGATAACATCGCTTTGGCAAAGCATCGTCTTCACCGGGTTTTATGCTGTTATTGCCTTGATCGTCTTGGTTATTGATCCAGCGGCAACGGGTAATAGAAGTATTGATTTCCTCATACGAGGCTGGAGCAACCCAAGTATTTATGATCTAACTTTGATGATCATTGCAGGCGTTTTGTCATCTGCACAATTGCCTTTGGTGGTTTTTGCTTACAAGCATGCACCAGCATCACTTGTTGCGCCATTTGAATATACAGCAATGCTATGGGCCATCCTGTGGGGATTGTTCGTCTTCGGTGATATTCCCGATAATGCGACACTCATAGGCGGATCAATCGTCATTATTGCAGGTGTAGGAATTGTAAGATTTGATCGGGTTGGGATGAAGGCAATTAGCTGACCCGCGCCTTAGTCGGCGAAGTCCCATCTTTGCGCTCTTCAGCGATCGCAACAAGGTCACGCAAAATTGCTCTCGATGCGACAAGACGGTCCTTCGGTCTTTCATGATCACCAACAAAAAATATTTTCATATCCGGGCGGACCTTTGCCATTGATCCCTGTTCCCCAACATAACGAATAAGGCCGTCGGGATTTGCAAAAGAATTATCACGGAATGCGACAATCACCCCACGGGGACCAGCTTCGATTTTCTCAACATTCGCGCGATGACAGAGCGCCTTGATACCAACAATTGCCATTAATTCGCGTACTTCCTCTGGCAAAGGCCCAAATCGATCAACAATCTCAGCCCCAAAGTCATCAATCGCGTCGTCCGTCGTAAGAGAAGCCAGGCGTTTATAAAGCTGCATGCGCAATGTAAGATCGGGCACATAATACTCAGGGATCATTACAGGAGTACCGATCGTGATCGATGGAGACCAGTGTTGATCAGCTTCATCATCATCGGCAATTCCGGCTTTCAGCTGCGCGACGGCTTCTTCCAGCATCTGTTGATAGAGCTCATAGCCTACCTCTTTGATCTGGCCAGACTGTTCGTCACCGAGTAAATTGCCTGCACCGCGAAGATCGAGGTCATGAGACGCCAATTCGAAGCCTGCACCAAGCCTGTCGAGCGATTGCAGGACTTTCAGGCGTTTCTCAGCTTGATCCGTGATCGTCTTGTTAGCCGCAACAGTGAAAAGCGCATAGGCGCGCGTTTTTCCTCGTCCGACTCTTCCGCGCAACTGGTAAAGCGCCGCGAGTCCAAACATATCAGCGCGATGGATAATGAGGGTGTTTGCCGTTGGAATATCGAGGCCAGATTCGACAATTGTCGTCGATAGGAGGACGTCATACTGCCCCTCGTAAAATGCCGTCATCACGCTTTCAAGCTCTGCGGCTGGCATCTGCCCATGAGCGACACCGACTTTTGCTTCAGGTACTTGTTCCGATAGGAAGCTCTTTACGTCTCCAAGATCCTCAATTCTCGGGACGACATAGAAACTTTGACCACCGCGGTAGCGTTCTCGCAGCAAAGCTTCTCGGACCATCAGCGGATCAAATGGCATAACAAAGGTACGCACAGCCAGACGATCAACCGGTGGTGTCGCCATGATCGATAGATCGCGTACACCAGTCATTGCAAGCTGCAACGTTCGCGGAATTGGCGTGGCTGTGAGAGTTAGAACATGAACTTCGGCGCGGAGCTCTTTGAGGCGCTCTTTATGGCCAACTCCGAAATGTTGCTCCTCATCAATGATCAAAAGCCCAAGATCTTTGAACGCGATAGTTTTGGATAGCAGCGCATGGGTCCCAACGACAATATCAACTGTGCCGTCCGCCAGTCCTTGCTTTGTCTCCCTTTGGGTCGAAGGTGGGACGAACCTCGACAATTGCCTGACAACGACAGGTAGCCCGACAAAGCGCTCTGAGAATGTCTTATAGTGCTGCCGTGCAAGCAAAGTTGTTGGGACCACTACGGCCACCTGCTTTCCGGAGAGTGCGGCAACAAACGCTGCTCTCAGTGCAACCTCTGTCTTACCAAACCCGACATCGCCGCAGAGCAACCGGTCCATCGGGCGCCCCGATGCAAGATCACCAAGCACCGCATCTATTGCGTTAAGTTGATCTTCCGTTTCATTAAATGCGAACCGAGAGGCGAACTCCTCATAAGTGCTTTGCGGCACGGTTAGACGCGGAGCCTCTCTCAATAGTCTTGCTGCAGCGATCTTTATGAGAGCATGAGCCATTTCGCGGATACGCGACTTGAGCCGCGCTTTCCGCGCTTGCCATGCGCCTCCACCCAGACGGTCAAGCTGAACTTCGACATCTTCAGAACCGTATCGCGATAAAAGCTCTAAATTCTCAACCGGAAGAAAAAGTTTGTCGCCCCCCGCATAATGAAGTTCGACACAATCATGGGGAGCGCCAGCGGCATCGATAGTCTTTAAGCCAATAAAACGACCGATCCCGTGATCCATATGCACAACAAGATCGCCTGGCGAAAGAGCCGCAGCCTCACTGATAATATCTTGTGCACGCCGGGCTTTTCGCGCTTTGCGAACGAGCCTGTCACCTAAAATGTCTTGTTCACCGATGACGATGAGTTCGTCCGTCTCGAAGCCCCGCTCAAGTCCCCAAACAGCAAAGCCGACTTCGCCTGATTTCAAACTCAGGACATCTTGGAAGGTAACGATACTCTTTTGGGTGGTAAGACCGTGATCGGCAAGCACATGTGATAGGCGTTCACGAGCTCCCTCGGTCCAGGCCGAAACAAGGACGCGGCGATCAGATCGTTTACTCGCATTGATGTGTGATACGACAGCATCAAAAAGATTTGGCGCGTCTCCATGTGGCACCTCCGCTTCTGCAGCTGCACGCTCGGCCGCGAACACCCGCCCCTGTCTTGCGCCAAAATCCTCAACCAAAATGGCTGAGCTGTCTTGAACGGAGAACGGCGTTATCCTTCCAACAGCTCGTGTCTTCAAGGTGTTCTCGAGCCAATCTCCATTGGGATAGAGAAGTTCGGGCGGCAGTGGCTTATAAGGAGCAATACCTTGCTGCGGATTGATCATAGCCTCGTGACGCGCGTCATAGTGATCGCGAATTGTCTTTAGCCGTTCCGAAGCCGCCTGCTCGACGAGGGGATCAAGAATGACTGGCGTAGCATCGAGGTAATCAAAAAGCGCATCGAGCTTCTCGTGGAACAGCGGGAGCCAATGCTCTAATCCCGCCGGACGTCGCCCTTCGCTGATGGCCTCATAGAGCATGTCATCCCGACCAGGCGCTCCGAAATGAGCGACGTAAGCTTGTCGGAAACGTTTGATTGATTCAGTCGTCAGTTGGACTTCGCTCATCGGCACGAGATCGAGAGTTCGCAACTGTCCAATTGTACGTTGTGTCTCAGCATCAAAACTTCTGATCGACTCCAACGTATCGCCGAAGAAGTCTAAGCGGACGGGAAGAGGCATTCCTGGCGCAAATAAGTCAACGATACCGCCACGGACAGCATATTCGCCCGTTTCTCTCACGGTACCGGCGCGCATGAACCCGTTTGTTTCGAGCCACTGAACGAGCCCTGTTGTATTAACGTGATTGCCAGGAGCGGCTGAGAAACTCTCTGCCGAAATCTTCGAGCGCGCCGGGACTCTTTGCATCAACCCGTTCGCAGTCGCTATCACGATGCGTGGTCGCGTTTCACCACCACGCGAGCGGGCCAACCGTGCCAAGACCGTCATACGTCGTGAGACTATCGCTGAATTAGGTGAAACCCGGTCATAGGGTTGGCAGTCCCAATTCGGAAAGCTCAGGATCTCAATGTCCGGCGCAACGAACGATAAGGCG
>Ga0164296_1006059_pt1 | contig 10367 bp, 23 predicted proteins | sample GEODES057metaG_FD_113533 | JGI IMG/M metagenome (GOLD analysis project Ga0164296, IMG submission 113533) | Dystrophic lake water microbial communities from Trout Bog Lake, Wisconsin, USA - GEODES057 metaG | ecosystem: Environmental > Aquatic > Freshwater > Lake | place: USA: Trout Bog Lake... | reverse complement strand
CAATCGTTTCATTCACCAAGAAATGAACGTGGACTTTGCGTCTTGGCAAGAGTGGGCAGTGAAAAATGGCGAGCACAAGGACGTGGTTGGTTACTTGGCATTCGCCAAGCAGGATCTGTACGACTTTGATGCCAAATCGGCCAGCCGTGCTTTTGCCACACCACGATCATGGCACTTTGTGAGCGAACTGTTGCAAGACAGTGACACTGACGACGACACCAACATGAACTTGATCGCAGGTACAGTGGGCGAAGGGCTGGCTGTAAAATTCATGGCACACCGCAAGGTGGCCGGCCGCATGCCAAACCCAGCTGATATCTTGAGTGGTAAAGTGGATACCCTGGATGTCAAAGAAGTATCAGCCATGTACAGCCTGGTAATCGGCATGTGCTATGAACTCAAGGATGCTGTGGCCAAGAAAGTGCCAGACCGGGACTTCCATGCCATGAGCGATTGTTTCTTTGGCTACATGATGAAGAACTTTGAAACTGAGTTGGTGGTAATGGGAGCCCGCATAGCCTTGACAACATACAACTTGCCATTCCAGCCCACCAAGCTCAAGAACTTTGACACGTTTCATACTCGGTATGGCAAGTACATTCTACAGGCATCATTGTAAAGCTAACGGAGGGTGTGTGGTAGTGACCAACACAGGGCTGTGTACACACAGCCCTCCTTCCTGTTTCCCGGAGATCACATGAATTTTGTAGTATGCTCAAAAAAAGATAGCGAGATGATACGTTACCATGACAATAGATACACAGTTCAAACTCAGGTGACCGGTAACCTGGCACGGAGCACCTGGAGATGAACTATAATATAACTCGACTGGACCGCAGACATGCTTGGCACGACGAGTTCGACTACATGATCGAATTTGCCAAGCGCAGTTTCACCCTGTTACAGACTGCGGAGTCACCGGTGTTGCAGTTTGATCGTACGCGACGTTGGTTCAATGACCAGTTTGGATGGAGCCAGGATGTGACCCTGCGACACAGCATGAGCCAGACTCCGGTCGAGCAAAGATGGCCAGACGAAATCAACCCGCACTGGGCCTACAGCATGAAGTACGACGAATATCGTGTGTATGTGGCCGGCCAAACCGAACTTGGTTGGTTTGTGCTTAAACATCCGCAGTCATGACGTTTGAGCATTTGAAATTACAATATCAAGGCGCCACATCGGCCCATTATAGCCAGGTCGAGCCCTGGTGCAACGAACATGTGGGTCAATACGGACTAGATTGGACTCGGGTAGGAGCAGATCTGGCCTACATGATGGCCAATCCCAGCTACAAAGAAAACTATTATTTTCGAGAGGAATCAATGCGTACTATGTTTTTGTTGAGGTGGTCATGAACAGCCATCAACGCAGACGGGATCGTAGACAGTGGCGTTATTGCTCGCGTCAAGCCCGCCATGAAGTGACTCGATCTTGGAGTTGGGATCAGGCAGTGGCTGAATATATGCGTCGTTTTAATTGGTGTGTTGAACAGTGGGGCGATCGGGCCGACCGTTGTGGTTGGCGAGAACGCGGTATGGGCGAACGATGGGAATTTGATTGTCCAAAAAAAGCCACTCTGTTTAGGTTGAGGTGGTCATGACCCTGTCGACACAAGATTATCCATACAGCGTAAAAGTTACATATAGTGCGTTTTTTGGTCCTGATTTTTTTAGTCGGTCCTCTCCGGGCGAATGGTGTAACCAGCATATTGGCACTTTTGGGCGGGCGTGGTGTGTAGACGCTTTTGAAAGCGTCGTTGGAGTTAAATTTCATTTTGCCCGCGAGCAAGATGCTGTGATGTTTGCGTTGAGGTGGGCATAATGGTTAAGACAACTCCGCCATTACCAAATCCATACTATCTGCCCAATTATGTTATTTTAGAGGATCATTGGGACGGGCCCAATCACAAGCGAGTAGATGTTACTATTCCTATCAGTCTTTGGATTGAGCAACAGGACGTAACCCAGTGGAAACCAGATGTTAATACAGCGTCGTCGTACAGATATATTATCACTCCAAAATTATTAACATTATTATTGTTGAAGTGGTCATGATAGAAAAACAGGTTGACATGTTGAATGGTTATTCAAATTTTGCTGACATGCGTACAGCAAGCAAACTTAAATCACAAGGATGGCGACCCGTCGTGTATGATCTCAATTCTCCAACACTACGCGAGATGATTAAATGGTGTCAAGACTCATTTGGTACAATGTACGGAACAGCAGACCCCGAGACTTGGAGCACGGAAGGAAAATGGTTTGGTGCTGAGTTAGATTTCAGTTCCGGTACAGTTGGCAGAGATAAAAAGATAGTACTGATGTTTCCCGAACAAGAATACGGTTGGTTTGCGTTGAGGTGGTTATGATAGAAAAACATAATAGCAAAGATGACGGGCGGGTGAGTCTGGACTCTAACAAATACTCTCAGGACACAATGAGTGAGATCCACAATTGGTGCTTTGCTGTTTTTGGCTCGGGCGGTCGTAAAGAGGAGTATAGATGGCGATATAGGTGGAATAGTGAAATTAGTAAAAAAGATTTTTTCTATTTCAAACATGAACAAGATGCTGCGATGTCGGCGTTGAGGTGGGCATGATTACAGACGAGCAAATAGCGATAGCAATGGTGAAACAAATGAAGGATGACGTTGACTGGGGAATCTTAGAAAAAATGAGGACTAGATTTATATTGGGACCATACCTAGGACAACCCTATGCGGTAAGAGTGAGATACGATGGTACAGAAATTAACCAGTGGATCGAACAACAACCACGCAAGTTATGGTGTCAAGTAGAAAATTTTCTTGATTTTAATGTCTACCTCCTAGACGAAAAATTATACACCATGTTTTTGTTGAGGTGGACATAATGGCAACATTGTATATAGGTCCTCATTTTTGGGATAAACGCACTTATGAAATAACGGTCAAGGCCAACGGTGGAATTGATCGTAAAATTTGGATAGCTGATATGATGGACTGGGCTAAACAACATAGTATGCGTATTGAGTGGTCTGGAGAAAGCACACATACTTCAGAAGATCAAAGCTGGCATGAAGCACATTTTTATATACCCGATCCAAAAGATCGTACTATGTTTGCGTTGAGGTGGGGCGCATGAATTTTCAATCTACCTATTTTTCAAAAAAGATGCTGGCAGAAGGGTGGCATCGTGTTCGGCTGAACCGGTCCCATCACTGGGGTATTTATCGTGACAGCCAACATTGGTGCGAAGAGAGAATTGAGTTCAAAGACTGGGTATACATATTCAGCACCAGTGACCTCGAGTCCGAGTATTGGTTCAAACATGAACAGGATACTGTGATGTTTGCGTTGAAGTGGCTATGAACTTCTATTACGAGATAGCCCCTGATGTACAATCCGTGTTCGGTGAACAACATCCCTACTGGTGCTTGGCCAATTGCAGCGTGGCCAGCGCGAGTGGTTACATGCCGTATCAAATACATGATGAATTTTTAAGCAACAGCACCCGGGCCTGGTTGGAAAACGAAAACGAAGTATATCAAATCAAACCCGCCCAGCTTGGCTATCGCTATGTGGACACACGAGAATTTACCATGGTCAAGCTACGGGCCCGGACTGTGACATATGAGCGAAAATAAACTGTACGACTCGCATCGGGCCAGGCTGGACACCGTCCTTGGCGGTAATGTGGAATTTTATGCCGGCCTAAAACAGGCTCGCGACCTTTGGAGTCTGGATCATGCTGACCAACCAGTAGAGGATTTTTTACTGTACCTTGAAGATACATACGGCATACAGATGTCGCAATGCCAAGGTGACCTTGATACCGAATATCGCATTGTGGATGAGAAAAAATACCTGTTGTTTGTGTTGAAGTTTTCCTGACCGATCTAGAAACATACTTGTACTAGAATTTGATAGATGAAAAAAATATTAATCTTTGGACTAGCCCGGACCGGAACCACTTTGTTACAACAACATTTGGCTCAATCGCTATCGATCAAAAGCTACAGCGAGCCGTTTGGCGACAAAAAATTTCGCGACAGTTTAGGCAATCCGTACCAATGGGCCAGTCAATTGTCAAAATGTGTGATCAAGGTCTTGCCACAAAATCTTGACTATGTTGATCTTGTATCATTGATACAACAAGGAAGTTTCGATTCGGTTGTGATCACTCAACGGCAGAATCTAACCGATATCTGTGTCAGTTTATACTATGCCGAGCAAGTAGCCAACCGGTATCACTATCAAATTCCACCAGACCCAAACTCTATCAAACCGTTTTTGGTGACTCGAGAATTTGTGGATGGATTCTTGGTTTCGTATGGTTGGTATCATGATACCATGCAACAGATAGCACAGCAGTCGATCGCTTACACAGTATTCGATTATGACCTATACCAACGTGGTGAGTCGCAAAAAATATGCGACCTGAAATTTTGTTTGGCCAGTGAACCCAGTTATCATATCGTTACTGTGGCGTCCAAGATTGATTATCAACAGTTGTGCGCGAATTATAACGAAATTGATTTGATTATAAAAAATGAAAATAACCGTCAAAACAAATCTGATCATATTCCACCGTCCGTCGGAATGGCATGACCTGGCTGCACAGTTGAGAATCGACCACGGGCCCAGCATCATGCTGATCCGTGACCGTTGCCGTAGAGAATTGGGATTTACTGTGAGATATCACCGGGGCTTGGTCAAATGGGCCGGCGATCCGGACTATGCCCAGTCTGAAGAGTGGTTGGACAACGAGTTCAAAAACCGCTGGCACTACCAAGATCAAGTGCATTTGGACTTCTATAACCCTGCTCAACAGACTTTTTTCATATTGAAATACTTAACCGCTTAACCTGCCAACCTTTATAACTATCTACCTGGAGGTTGATGCTGAATACGGTATTGTGGATGAGAAAAAATACCTGTTGTCTGTGTTAAAATTTAGCGATAGCGCCTGGCACTAAATATTGCATGGCCAACGACTTTTGTAGATTTCTCAGCAACGGGTATCGTATCAAATCAGAAGGTACCAGTCTGACCTATCAACCTTGCTGTTGGTACAAGACCGAACTGAATCTGTTTGATCCAGATTTTGCCGCCAAGAAAGCAACCATCAGCCAGATACAAGGCTGGGTACCCGACTGTTCGGCTTGTCGACAGATCGAAGATAGCGGAGTGTACGGCGCACACAGCCCTAGATTGAGATCGTTCCTGGAGATACCCGACGGTGGCATACCCGATAATGTGCCGGCCTGGATGGAGATCAACATTGACATCACCTGTAACGCGGCCTGTATCATGTGTGGCCCTTGGTCTAGTACCACCTGGCGCCGACAAGAAATCAAATTTGGCATACAGAATGCACACAATCCAGCAGATCTGGTCAATCCCTTGACCTGGCTGGATCACGTCGTGACCATGTTTGATCTGAGCTACGTCAAAAGTGTCAGTTTCCTGGGTGGTGAACCTTTTGACAGTCCGATACCGGTCGCGTTCTTGCGACTGCTAAAAAACATCCACAGCAGTTTGGCCGACGTCACGGTGCATTTCCAGACCAATACCAGTCTGCGCCCTGCCCCAGAACTGATTGATCTCATGCACCAATGCAAAAGGATCAAGTTTGGTATGAGTCTAGATGCTGTTGGGGATCGATTTGAATACATACGGTATCCGTTGAAATGGAGTCGTGTGCAAGATGCTGTGGCGTTTATACAAGGTCAAAATTTTCCAAGCATACGTTACACAGTGCTGGCCACTCTTACTCCGCTGAACGCTTACTACTACGATGAGATCGAGTCCTGGGCACAATCTGTGAACTTGCCGTCGGTCATACCCAATCGTTGTGTCGGTAGTCTTGATCTCAATCATACTCCGGTGCCGTTGCGGGCAGCCATCCTGGACAAATATCCGCAGGACCATCTGGTGTCTAAAATGTTCAGTAATCTGGAAATCAACCACGATTCTTGCATACCCTACATTGACGATCTTGATCGTAAACGAAAACAAAATTGGCGCACCACATTTCCCGAAATTGTCAAATATTTTGAATATGGCAAATAGTTTCTGTAGATATCTTGGCAATCAGATGCGTATCGAATACGATCAACTGAGACCGTGTTGCTGGTTCGCAGATGATGTGGCCGTGGACTCACAAAAAGATGTGGCCACTTACCAACAGCGATTGCACCACATTGTGGATTTCAAGACGGCACAGGGTGCGTGTGCTGAATGTGAGCAAAGAGAATCCAAGGGATTGTTTTCGCCCAGACTGGAGAGTTTTGAAAACTCCATGTTCAAAGCCAACGACCCAGATGGTGTGATCAAGAATCTCGAGATTCAGCTGGATCGTGATTGCAATGCCGCATGCTTGATCTGTGGACCCTGGAATAGCACTACCTGGCAAAAATACGAAGCTAAATTGAAAGGTTGGCCGATCAGCGCAGTTCCAAGCTCGAGCTCGGCCACTGCTCGGTCTATAAGCAAGATCATTGCTCATGTTGATTTTTCTCAGATAGAAAATATCTTGATACTGGGCGGGGAACCGTTGCGCACCGACAGCCATGTCAGGTTTCTGGAACAGATCAAAAATCCTGCAACCACCACGGTCCAATACACCACTAACGGAAGCTACCGTCCTGATCCAGACACCCTGGAGATCTGGAGTCGATTCAAACAGATACGTCTCTGTTTCAGCGTCGACGGTGTTGGGGATCATTTTAACTATCTGCGCTGGCCGTTACAGTGGAACCAGGTGCAAGACAATTTGACATTCTTGCTGGAACTGGCCAGCAACATCAAGATAATACCGTTCAGCTACACTACCACACCGTTCAGCCTGTATTATCAGGATCGTTATGTGTCTTGGGCACAAGATTTTTTCAAATCAAGATCGGATATCAGAGCCGACCGTATGTTTGCCAAACCTTGGCAACCCAGAGGCGCAACACCCATGAGTCTTGGTGCAGTGCCGCCCAAATTGGCCAGTGCCATACGTGACAAATACGGCGATGACCATGCCATCGCAAGACTGCTGGAATCATATGATCCGGTCAAACATCAAGAATTCATGACCTATATCCAGCTCCACGATCAGCATAGAGGTACCGATTGGCGCACCACATTTCCTGAAATGGTACCTTACTTCAGCTAGGTTGCTCTGATCCTATTTGTTGTGCATACAGCTTGCACCGTTGCACAAAAACAACACCAAAAACAGCCAGATTGACCAAAAACGGGCCTTTTGCTATACTAGTAGTACAGTGAATAAAGGAGCCCGTATGCAAATCAAAAACATAGAAACCAACGAAGCACCGGCCAAATGGTGGGCCTCTCAAGACGCTCGCATGCGCAATTTGGCCAACAAAAGTCACTACAGTGCCCAGACTCACGTACGAGTACAACGCATGGTCATGGCGCTGGATCATTGCTACAGTGCCCGGGCCATCCATGAAGCATTTGGCAAAACCGGTGTGTCGATCAAGATTGATCGTCCCGGTGGTGTGCGAGATCGAGTCAACCTACGACTGCTGGAACAGGATTGGGCCCAGGCCGGAGTGACCAAAAAAGTCAGTGCCCAGGGCATCATCTATAGATTCAAAGCCGATTGACTCCAAACAACACCTTTGTTATAATATATGTATTCATAATGAAAAGGCAGGCATGACAACCACTAGTGAAAACAAAAAAAACAGTGACCGTTTCAAGAACTTGATCGGACCCACTGATCTCAAGCTGGATCGCGAAGTACGTGAAAAATTGATCACGGCCCGTGTGGGTCTATTGCTCCGTGCCAGTTTCTTTGGCAACTTGGCCACCAGACTAAAGTTGGTAAATGCCGACGAATGGTGTACCACTGCTGCCACAGATGGTCGCAACTTCTATTACAACAGTCGCTTCGTCGACATGCTCAAACCCAAAGAAATCGAATTCTTGTTTGGACACGAGGTCCTGCATTGTGTGTACGATCACTTTGGACGCAGAGGTGACCGTGACCCACAACTGTTCAACATTGCCAACGACTACTGTGTGAACGCTGACTTGAAAAAACACCGTATTGGTGAGTTCATTACCACGGTACCATGCCTGTACAACAAAGAGTATGACGACATGAGCTCAGAAGAGATCTACGATCTCTTGTACGAAAACGCCGAAAAGATTGATATTTCGGACTTGATCGACCGAATGCTGGACGAGCACCTGGACGGTGAAGACGACAGCGACGGTGATCAAGACCGCAACGGCGCTGGCAATCGTCCCAAGATGAGCCGTGAAGAGCGTCAACAGGTGCGTGATGAGATCAAGGAAGCCGTGCTGTCAGCGGCCAGTGCCAGTGACGGTGCCGGCAACTTGCCGGCCGGTGTCAAACGTATCTTGCAAGAGCTGACTGCACCCAAATTGAACTGGCGCGAACTGTTGCGCATGCAACTGGAAAGTACCATCAAGAGTGACTACACCTGGATGCGGGCCAGTAGAAAAGGTTGGCACATGGATGCCATCATGCCTGGACAGAAACCCGACGAGCTGATCGACATCGCTATCGCTATCGATGCGTCAGGATCAATCGACGCCCGGATGCTCAAGGACTTCTTGAGCGAAGCACAGGGCATCATGGATCAGTTCCAGAGCTATCGCATACATGTAATAACGTTCGACACCCGTGTGTACAATCCGGTACAGTACAACAGTGACAACCTAGACAGCATGTTGGACTACGAAGTGGCCGGTGGCGGCGGTACTGAGTTTGATTGCATCTTTGAGTATTTGAAAGAAGAGCAGATCGAACCCAAACGCCTGGTGGTGTTCACCGACGGTTATCCGTACGGTTCGTGGGGCGACGAGCACTATGCTGACACAGTATGGATCTTGCATGGTACCACCACCATTGTGCCACCTTGGGGACAGTATGCCTACTACGAGGAAGAACGGAAATGAGAGCCTCAATGCTGATTTTATTAATTGTTTTATATATTATAGCGTTTAAGTTATGAAAGAAGAACTAATTAAAACCCTTGCCGAGTCTGCCGGATTTGACATTTTTTTAGACAGTATCTATGTAAAAAATGACGAAGGCCTACATCGTGCTACCAACGAGGTACATCAACTCGCCCAGTTGATTGTTAAGGAGTGTGCTAGTATTGTAGAAGAATATGGATTATCGTTAGTTGACCGAGATGAAAACCATCTCGGTGAAACATTAAATCTTAGTATTCGAGTCCAAGAAGCAGGTAACAAGATTAAACAACATTTTGGAGTTGAACTATGATTAGTCCTGCCCAGTATATGTTTTACACAGGCGTCATTTACTTTATTGTAGGTATGTTTGATATTTTTGTATATCGATTTTGCGAACCAGAATATATCCAAATGACCTGGATGTTAGTATTACTGATTCCAGTATTAGTGCCAATGGGTAAATTTGTTCGCAATACTCCTTTTTGGAGAACAGAATGAACGAACTGATTCAAAAACTTGCCGAACAGGCTGGCGGAGAATTTTATGAAGGATTTGCTGGAAGTACGAACTTTATCAAATTTGCAGAAGATGATTTGAAAAAATTCGTCGATTCGATTGTTCGAGAATGTGTATTAGAAACTATGGATGCTATTCATCACAATACTAGTATTAGAATACAGGTGTATGAACATTTCGGAGTTGCGGAATAGTGTTGTTTTTCTACAATACTCTGATTTGACCAGAAATGAAATTTTTGTTATAATAGTAGTATAGTAAGCAATAAGGAGTTGACAAATGAAATTTAGAAAGAAACCAGTAGTAATCGAAGCTGTTCAATTTGAATACAGCGAGCGTGGTATCCATGAGCTTCAACAATTTTGTGGTAGTGCATTAGGCAAGTTCAGCAAACAACGTCACCCAGGCGCCAAAGGCGAAGCAGAGATAGGTACACTTGAAGATGGTATCCATTTGAAGGTACAACATATCGCAACTGAAGGTGATTGGATCATTAAAGGTGTGCAAGGCGAATTTTATGCCTGTAAGGCGGATATCTTTGAACAAACCTACGAGACAGCAGAATGAACAAACGAATTCGAGAACTTGCTAGACAGGCTGGATTTGATTCTGAGCTAATGGAACTAAATCATAACAATGGTACTCCCTCTATAGCCGAAACTTTCGCCGAGTTGATTGTTCGGGAATGTGCCAACTTGTGTGATAGGTATCAAGATATTCCTGCAACAGAACCTAGGTATTGTGCTCAAGATATTAGATCACTTTTTGGAGTTAAAGAATGAATGGAATAAAAGTGCATTACATTGATGTAAGCAAAATGAATGAACGAGAAGTGTGTCAGCTGTTGAATATTGAATATGTGCCTTGGTATCGGTCGAGTATTTTTTGGGCTTTAGCATTGTATT
>Ga0164296_1006057_pt1 | contig 10367 bp, 19 predicted proteins | sample GEODES057metaG_FD_113533 | JGI IMG/M metagenome (GOLD analysis project Ga0164296, IMG submission 113533) | Dystrophic lake water microbial communities from Trout Bog Lake, Wisconsin, USA - GEODES057 metaG | ecosystem: Environmental > Aquatic > Freshwater > Lake | place: USA: Trout Bog Lake... | reverse complement strand
TTAAATAATAGTTAACCAAGGCTTATATATGGGCTTAGATAAGAATTTACTCTTCACTGATCAATATATTGAAATTCAATTGATGTCAATTAAAGAAAACAGAAAAAAACAAGTTACAACATCTAACTATTCAATCTTAATTGAACAACAAAACTCTATGTTCAAAAAGAAGATTAAGAATAAAGTAACCACCAAAAAGCTATCTAACTATCAAGTAAAAAAACTCATCGTATTGATTGGTAAATTAAAGCCCATTATAAGAAGCAATGCTGATGAGCAAGTTGAATATGATTTGCATATTAAATCTAAAGGTAACAATTACGAAAACATTAATCTTAGACATCGCTGGACAACCAAACCTCAAGTGATGCGAGATTTATTTGAAAGAACTTTTTGGTATAAAGAACCACATCAAAAACTTACTTCTTATATTGAGCAAATATAGTAAATAAAATACTCTAAAGGAGAAAATATAAAGAAATGAAAGGGGATTTACAAATTGAAGGAATGAGGTTGTATAGAACTGAGCGCATTAAAAAATTACTTAAAACCGACTTAGACCTAGTAATTAAAGAAATTAAACCTCATAGACCTATCTTAAGTGACCTCCATAGTGCAAATCTTTTGCTTAATATTAATTGTAATTCGCATTACGATAGTTATTTAGTTGATAGTCTTCAAGATGAAGAAATTGAAAAAATGATAAAAATTTTACTTCATTATGAAAAAATTAGATTTGCAGGAAGCGTTTCAGCAATTCCAAATTTATTAAGAAAATTAAAAAGACGTAACTATAAAAACCTTAAAGAAATTGTTGATTGGGTTATAGAATTTAATGATAAGAGTAACCCTTGGATACCTAAGGGATATTTTAAAGATCAAAATTTAACAACATCAGAATATTTAAATAAAACACTTTATTAATATGAGTTTAGAAAACCAACTAGTGAGAAGACGTTTAGAATTTATTCGTTTAGAAGCGATTCATAAAGAATCACGCGATCAAGCTCTAACAATGACGATGAGAGTAATTTCAAATTATGCAACACTTAATAAAGATGTCTCATCCTCTAAAGCTCTAAGAATGAATAAAAATATAAGCAAAGCAGCTTTTAATGAGCTTGTTAAATCAAACACCCTGAATGATTGGGTTAAAAAGGTTACTAACGAACATCAGATGCCCCTAAAAGAAACTTGGAAAGTTTTTAAAGATAATAGCCATTTAACTATCGAATATATTTGGCTGCATTTTGAAAAATATCCTATGACTACAATATTAAAAACTGAAAATAATCTCTTAGATGCGTTGGGATATCGAGATAGAGGTATGCCAGAAGAAAGATATAAAGCTGCAAACATTATACTTTTAAAACCTTCCCTTAAGGAATCTCCAGAGAATTGGTGGAGAATTAATAAGTGAGATTATCTAACGAAAAAATTGCTGACTGGATATACAAAAATTATATGGATGATTATTTTCGATTCGACCATATTTCATCTAGAATTTACGTAACAAATTTTGAGCAAAATGAAAATCAATTGATTGCAGATTATGAGTTCTGGGATGACGGACATGCAAATGTAGGCGCTCCGGAATATTTTTTATTTGATATAGAAAGTTGTGATGAATATGGTGTTTATTTTCCTTCTAATTTACAACATATAAAAATTAGAGGCACCTTTAAATGGGAAACAAAAGCAGAATGTGAAATTCTTGATGATAATTTAATTGAAGAATTTGAAGATGTAATTAGTGTGGACTGTTACAAATGGGGTGATAAAGAAATAGACATGTTTATTAGCAATTATGTTGATGCAGAAAAAGACAACTTAAAAGATTTATTAATTAATCGTTATGATGTTGTTAAAAATGGATTTCCTGAATTTATTCCTGAAGCTTTAAGGCCTTATTTTATGAAAGTTATAAATGATTAGTTTAAAAAGAAACTCAAGAGGAGAGCTAGTCCCAGCTACAGGCCGAAGAAGTACTGAGAGAAGTTCTTATAAACCAAATCAATCTAATGAATTTAAGATTAGTAGAAGTAAATTTAGTGATTTTTTAACTTGTCCAAGATGCTTTTATATGGATCGCGTTTTAGGACTTGCTGAGCCCGGTATGCCTGGATGGGCATTAAATTCTGCTACTGACGAACTTTTGAAAAAAGAGTTTGATATTTGTCGCGAGCAACAAATTCCACATCGTCTTTTTAAACACTATGGCCTTGAACACTTAGTTCCATTTAAACATGAAGAAATGAATGCATGGCGGGATGCACTAAGAGGTGGAATCATTCATAAATTTGAAGACACAAATATTGTATTAACTGGGGGTGTTGACGATATTTGGCTTAATACTAAAACTAAGGAATTAATCGTTGTAGATTATAAATCTCAAGCAAGCTTAGACGAAGTAGAGCCTGTGAGTTATTTAAGTAATGTTTATCATGAAGGCTATAAGCTTCAAATGGATTTTTATAATTACTTATTAACATGCAGAGGCTTTAGAACCTCTCCGATATCTTATTTCTTAGTTGTTAATGCTGATAGAACTGCTGACGGATTTAATGAGCATATGAAATTCTCAGAAACTTTAATTCCTTACAAAAACGATATTTCCTGGATACCACATAGAGTCAGAGAAATGATAAAAACTATGAATTCAAATTCTGTCCCAGATTCTCATGAAAGTTGTGAAAATTGTGCCTATGCAAAAGCTCGAAGTGAGTATGATTAAAATATTAGGATTTCAAATTTTTTTATAAAGATATGAAAACAGAAGACTTTAGAAAAAAGGCTAATGAAGATTTTAAACAAATCTTACCGTTAATTAATAAATTAATTCAGCAAGTAAAATTGACTAATAAAGCGCAAAAATTCAATATAAATGGCGCTGAATTTTTAATGAGATTGAATGCAGATATTATTGAAATGTCATTAGCAACTGAAAGACCTATATTTACAACCCTAGCTTTTAGACCTGTTAATGATAAAAAAGCTGATTTGTTATATTACCGAATTGGCCATGATTTCAGATCAAAATTAAATCAAGCGACTGAATAAATGGATAAACCTTCTTTAGAAAATCTTTTGGAAATAAGAAAAAAGCTTAAAAAAAATAAATTACCTAAAATTCATGGAGGTATGAAAGCTTTTAATCCTGAAATTGGTGGCTTTGAAGTAATTCCAAGAGAAGATGAATTAGAAATTAGATGGAATATCCATAAAAATGGAAAAAGAATTTCAAGTGGGGTTTATAAATTCTCACAATTATGTAAGGAGCCTGAATTTGAAAAGCTAAGATTAGATGTTGGCTGGTTGATTGCCGATTTGCTAGAACTAGAAGCTAATAATATGTTGCAATCTATTCCAGGCCCCAATGAAGCAATGAAAGAGTCTGAGTTTTATAGAAAATTAGCTTCTTCATGGAGGCATTGGGCTCAGGTCGAAGCTGGGTTTATGATATTTGAATAATGGATAAAGCATATAAATTTAGATTGCTTCTTGAAGAGGCTATGCAAAAAAAGTGGTGCGCAAGTCTTGATTGCACTACTTGTGGCTGTCTTGAATTTAGAAAAGCTATTAAAACATCATTTAATAGAGACGAAATATTAGATGGTTTAAAAGCTTTAGATACTGAATTTATTCAGTCGCAATATATAAAAGAAGCTTTAGAAGTAATATTCCAGGATATTTCATTATTTGGCACCTGGTACGATTTAATAGATGATTTAAAAGGTTCGCCAGTAGGTATTTTCTTAGAAGGATTATTGGACTCAGCAAGAAGGTCAGCTGAAGCACGTAAAAACTATGAAATCGAGCATAAAAAATTCATGGAACTTCAGCATAAAAATAAGCTAGACAAAGAAAGACTTAAAGCTCAACAAAACATTTGGAATGCTTTACGACGAAAAGACTTAAAAGCTATCGAGTCAATGATAGCTAAAGGTATAGATTTAAATGAAACAAATGAAGAAGGAAAAACAATAAAACAAATCTTAGGAGAAATACATGGCAATCATTGAATTTTTACTTTGGTTTGGTGTGCTCTTGCTTCTTATCAGAATGCGGGCTAAATGGTGGGTTTGGCTGATATTTATTATTGGCACTTTACTTGCGTTAATTGATAATAAACGCAAGTAAAATTTTGGCAAAATTGACATGACACCTCATAAATTTGATTTTAAAAAATATAGATAGATTGTAAGGAAAATATGCAGCCACTTAATAAAATAGATGAACAAACCCCTATAGAACAATATCCAGGATATCTTGGCCATGTTTGGGAAAACGAATATATGCATGTGATTAAGGAATTATCTTTTTTAACAGACATTCCAATAAGAAAATATAAAGAACTCGCAGATTATGCAGATGAGCCTAATAGACATATTAATGTTAAGTTTAGTGCTAATAAAGAAAAGATACTTATTGCATTTGATATTTGGAACGAAGGATTAGGTGAAATATTGGATCATGCTCCATCAATTGAAGTTTGTTTTGATGATTTGGCTGATATATTTTTTTTAAAAGATGGACATAAGCTTGAAGAAGCAATAAATGATATGAAACAAGTAGCAGAAGCGTTAATAGCTGATTACAATAACTTAGAAATTAAACATATGTAAGCTTAATTTAATAGATAGACCTATTGCATAAATTTGTAAAAGTATTATTATAAACAAACGCCAATTTGATTCGATTGCAGGGCGTAATCTGCTAAAACGATAATGTAAACTCGTTTTGGCATTTAGCTGAATCGAGTTTTTTGCATTTATAAGGGTGGGTTTATTCCGAACTTGCCGCACCCAGTCAATTGACAAAGTGGCTAAATAAGGAGAAGTAACATGACAATTAACGCACGCGGTGCCGAGAACAGAAGATGGCAATGGAGAGCAAAATATCCGAACGAATACTATTGGCTAGCAGATCACTATAGTAAATCTAAATTAGCTAGGCAAATTTATAATCATTTAGTGGCCTATGGCGAATTAACTCCTGAACTTCTTAAGAGAGTTAGAGAGGAGATTAAATAATTATGTCGATGGCTAAACAAATCTTTTATCACAATCTAAGAAAAGGCAATAAAACAGAAGTCGAAATATACAATAGAGACATTAAGCCTTATGTTGAAATATACAAAAAAAGAAGGCAAGTAATGATTTTTCGTTTTATTGATGCTCTTAAAGAACGAGCTAGGCTTTTACAAAGGTAATTTATAAAGAATCAAATATGCAGACAATTAGCTTAAGTGGATATTACAATAAAATCTGCTGCCCTTTTTGTAAAAAATTAATTCTTCCAAGCACTGAAGGCGGCTGGGATTCAGATAAGAATGTTTGTAAGCATCTTCTATACATCTATAGTAATAATCCTGAATTTTATTTCTTATCAAAAGAAGTTAAAGCTCAATTAAAAGAAAAAGGCTATAACTTAACAATGATAGAAAATTTATTAAAAGAAGATGAATTTAACAATTCTTATGATGTATTTGATTTGAGCGAGATTGTAGAATATCCAAATGCATTTGAATTTGATTTAGATTTTGGAGATATGAATGGTATTTCATTCTTTGTTGCATTTAGCCCATCTTTAAGCGAGGTGTAGATATGGCGATAGTCGAATTTTTTTTATGGTTTGGTGTGCTGCTCATTCTTATAAGAATGCGAGCTAAAGGTGGGTATGGCTTATTTTTATCATTGGAACAATTCTTACATTGATGATTAAGAGACGTGATTAATTGAATTTAATAGACAAAATACTTGAGCACAAGCTAGTAGTTGCAATGACTATTATTGGTGGACTTGTTTACACACTCTACGAACCAATTACCAAACTATTCTTTGAAGGCTACTTTCACCCTAACGTTATTATAGATTTGCAAGTTGAAAGCTTTGACATAGATAAAAGTAGAAACTTATTAGTTCTGCACGTATTGCCAATTAACAAAGGTAACGTGCCTTATATTATTAAAGATAAAAATGTTTTTACATTAGAAGTGCGTAAGCTAAGAGATTTAGAAACTAATAAATGGGTCGATTACGATAAACAAGAATTAATAACTAAAACAGATTTGTTACGCAATATAATTACAGACAAAGGTGACACTTATACTATAGAAACTAATGGTGTATATGATGAAGTTGAGAGCATACCTTTAGCAAATGGTATTTATTATGTAAACGCAATACTTAACTACGATGGGGCTTATGTTAATCAAAGTGCCGTAATTAAGTTACCAATAAAAAAGGATTGAAAAACCTTTTATCTAATTCTCAGCAATCATTTACTTATTTGATTTACATATTACATACAAGCTTGAAAGAACTTGATTAAAAAAGTATCAATTTTCAAAATGTCCTTTTGAAGCGACTCTTTAAATTGGAATAAGTATTCTAAATAATTCTTATCCAAGTAATCCTCTTGTTTTAATTCCACTTAATTGTTCTATAGCTTTTAATGCATCTAAATGGCTATAGTGTTTTTCAATCATCACAACTGATGTGCCCATTTGCTTGGCTAATGTATGTATAGGCACCTGATCATATGTTAGAGCAAAAGTAGCATAGGTATGTCTTAAACTATACATCACTCTTTTTTTACCTGTAGCTTTATCAATTAAGATGTTGTGTCTCTTTAAATAACTATCAAACAACCTCGGAAAACTTGAAGGTTTAACAAACTTAGCTTCTCTAATGCCTTTATGTTGCCTTTTACTAATGAATTCAACATATCTATAGATATAATCATTTGGATGTTCTTCAATCACTTCTTCTAATGATTTTCCATAATTTCTATTGGCTATTCCTCTTAAAGCTTCAAGCATAGGTGCTCTGCCTATAGCGGTTCTTTTACCTGTTTTGCTCATTTGAATACTTAATACAATCGTATTTTCGATATTAGGGGCAAATTTAATCTGTCCCCACTTTAATTCAAATATTTCACGTCCTGGTCTTGCACCAGTGTCAATCAATGTCATCACATAATCTTTCATGAGCTGACGTAAGGCCAAAGAATCTGTTCTAGCTTCATTGACCCACGCATCAAAATTATGGATAAGAATTTTTACCTCTTCTAAAGTAAATTCACTTCGTCTTTCTGTCTTTCTACCTTTAGCGTCTAATTTTGGTCTTTGTTCTTCTTTAATAAAGCCTCGCCTTATTGCCTCATCAAATATTCTATTCAATATGCTGTTGTGATTAAGCAAAGTACTGCGTGTGGGAATACGTCCCATAATTTTGATGCGTCGTTCTTTTAACTCATCTAAATCTTGATAATCAATACGATCTATATATTTACGTCCGAGGATAGGAATGAGGTAGCGATTAGCAATTCTTATGTAATCACGATAAATGGGTTTACTCGTACCGGCTTCAATTTCATCATGCAATTGTTTAATTACTATCTTTGCCACATCACGAAATAACCTGGAAGTAGGTGCTACATTCATCCTGTTACGGATATGTGCCTCAATTAATACCATGTTGGCACTTTGAATGGCTGCGTCTAGATTGTATTCATTCGTGGATGCGCGATACCATTTTCCGTCAATTAAATATCTGCACTGCCATTTGTCACTATGAGGACGTCTAAAAACGATAAGTTTATTTTTGATGATTTCGTGAGTGGTATCTTTGCGCTCGGGCATGTTGCGAGCATATTTTCAAGAAAAATTCTGAGCAAGAAAATTTTAAAAATTATTTTTAAATCATTTTTGCATGGCTCACTTTTTGAGCCACTAGGGTAGTTATTATGTAGGCCAAAGATATCAAAGTTAAATAGGTTTTACCAACTTCAAAGTGGCGTGAAGTTTTATTTAAGTGGAAGAATGCGATGATGGAAAACCGAAAACAATTCGCCGCTAAATTTGCTGAAGTATTAAAACAGCATTTAATAAAGAAATATAACAAGGTGCCATCAGGTTATTTTTTTGCTAATCAATTTAACTTAAGAGCTCAAGGAACATCCACGATAACTGCAGAAACTGCAAGGAAATGGATTAAAGGTATCTCAGTCCCTGAGATTGATAGATTTAAAGTTTTGATTGATTGGTTGGATTTTAATCCTGCTAAGTTGTTTGATACAACGATTGCGAGATTGTCTAATAAAGAAGTTGATGATGTGATTGATGCATTTGAATCCAAAATACATGAATTACAAATTGTATTAAGTAAATTTAAAAAGAGAAAAAATTAACGATGCTCCAACTTGAAATTGGTAAAACAGGTTTTTTAGCACGATGAAAGTTGAATTATTTTATATTTTCAACCTTTGTATTGCTAATAGCCATCATTGAGTCCGGGATAATTCTTCCAATAATAACCATAAAGGGTCTTAAGTATATGAAAAAACTATTATTAGCAGCAGCATTAGCAACAATTTCATCGGGGGCCATGGCTGCAGATAACAGCAATTCATACGTCGGCGTTCAGCTCGGCTATGCGAACTCATCTTCCTCAGCGCAAGACACAGCAAATAATATTGTGAGGCAAGTAGGTGGCGTTGTTTCAGTATCGCAATCTTCAGGATCAGCTTTAGGTAGAGGATTCGCAGGATATCAATTTAATGAAAATATTAGTACCGAAATAGGTATTTATAGAACATCAAGTTTGAAAGCTAATTTTGCTGGGGTAACTGGAGGTAGTGTAGCTTACACAGGAAGCGTAAATGCATATGCTTGGGGTGGAGACGCATCCATTCTGCTTAGACCTTCAGTTTCAACTGGATTTAATGGTTTGTTTGGACGTATAGGTGGTCATTGGGACTCTATTGAATATAGTGGCTGTTCTGCAAGATGTGCTTCAGGAAATGATACGGGTGTTGGGTTTTTAGCTGGTGTCGGTTATGACGCAAGTTTTGATAAGAATTTATTAGGCCGCATTGAATATACATATTACGACAGTCTTGCAGGTGGAAATTCCTCAGCAAATACTGGCTCAGTATCATTAATGTATAAATTTTAAGTATTACGATTTAAAACTCCCTTTATAGCCCACTTAATATCGTGGGCTTTTTTATTCTTAAATATAAGGCTTATCTTATGAAGAAAATAACTCTTTTTTTATTATTGGCATTAATAACTTTAACGCAAGGCTGTCAGACGGCAGCTGATCATCGCAGAGCCGTGCGTGATGATACTGATGAAAAAGTTACTGTAGGTAAAGTGCAAGCAGAAATTAAAACAGGTATGAGTGGTGCTGAAGTGGTAGCTATTTTAGGCTCTCCTAATATTGTGACAACAGATGAAGAAAGACGTGAAGCTTGGGTTTACGACAAATTTGCTACTGAAACAGCTTATTCAACAAGTAGTGGTGGTGTATCAATTTTAGTTTTAGGTTTAATAGGCGATGTAGTAGCAGGTGGAGCTCCATCAACAAGAAGTTCAGCTGGGGCCGCATCTAAATCACAAAGAACGCTAACTATCGTTATTAAATTTGATAAAAATAAAAAAGTTCGTGACTTCGCTTACCACTCATCAAGCTTCTAATGTATGAATAAACTGATTAATGTATCTTTATTAGTAGCAGCTCTTTTAATTGCTTTAGCTTTATCTCCCAAAGCATCAGCTGAAACCATGGGGCAGCCAGATAGCACAGAGGTAGCTAAAGACCAAATAAATGCAGTAGATGTTTTAAAGCTAGAGCCAGAAAGTATGGCGCAAAGACAATTACAAACCAGAAAATACAGCACTGATGCGCAAGATAAGATCATGACTGCCTGTATTAATGTTCTTCAAGACTCAGGATTTAATATTGATAATGCTGAAGCTAAGTTAGGTCTTGTTTTAGGATCAAAAGCTCGTGAGGCTATGGAAAGTGGTCAAGTTGCAGGTGCTCTTGTTGTAGCTGTCATATTTGGCGTAAGCGTACCCATTGATAAGAATCAGAAGATGTTTGCATCAATTGTAATTTCTCCTGCTGCATCTGAAAAAAAAGCAACCCTTGTTCGTATTACTTTTTCAAGACTTGTTTGGAATACTCGTAATGCAGTATCAAAAGCAGAACGTCTTGAACAACCTGAAATTTATCAAACATTCTTTGAAAAATTATCCAAAAGCTTATTCTTAGAGGCACAAAGCGTATGAAGAAAAGATTACTAATTATTTTATTACCTATAGTATTAGCAGGTTGTGTAACTGACTCTAAAAAAGAGTTATTCACTTCAACCGCAAGTGAAGTGCAATTAAGAGGTTTTCAATCTAGAGCATTTGATACAATTGATCGTGAAAAAACTTTAAGAACTGTGATAGCGACACTTCAGGATTTAGGATTTGTTATTAGTAAAGCAGATTCTTTAGTGGGTGTTGTTACCGCAGCAAAGTTTGCAAATCAACATTCCGCTGAAATAACTGTTACTGTTCAATCAAGAGG
>Ga0164296_1006056_pt1 | contig 10369 bp, 5 predicted proteins | sample GEODES057metaG_FD_113533 | JGI IMG/M metagenome (GOLD analysis project Ga0164296, IMG submission 113533) | Dystrophic lake water microbial communities from Trout Bog Lake, Wisconsin, USA - GEODES057 metaG | ecosystem: Environmental > Aquatic > Freshwater > Lake | place: USA: Trout Bog Lake... | reverse complement strand
CTAGTCCTCTAATAAAGTTTGTGAGATATTTATCGAGGTTAATTCTTCCAAGCGCCCACTCCTGAACTTCGTCCAGCTGGGCCAAGAAGTGTTAGTGACCCTGGTTGACTCATGGTTTCTGTGGCGTAGGTCCATTTTCCAGTAATATTGTTTTGAGCGCCGTTGTATTGCCCTAACAAATAGCCCCAATCCTGTCCCAAGGTCCAGTTTTCTTCACCATAATTACCACCGGCACCCTTGCTAATACCAGTAGATACTGTGGAATTTGTACTGAATGTGGTTCTGCGGAACGTGTAACCACCGCTCCATGATCCTTCATTGCCCGCATAACCAGATGCGCCTTTGGTGTTGACTTCTTTCTGTTGGTAATGAACACCTGCCTGTGTACCACTGCGAGCGGCATTGGTCTTGGTTGCAAATGTAAATGTCTGTTGAGCTACAGTACTGGCACTTTCTCCAGTATAAAGTATACCAAATGTTTCAGTGCTCATGCCTCGTGGGCCGCCTGACGTAGCTCCTGAATCACCGGTGATACCTGTAATTGCGTTGCTGTAACTGCTAAAAGTTCTGAACATTTCTACAGTCAAGTCAAATTCTTCAATAGTGGCATTTTCACCCCCACTCACCCAAGCTAGTAGTTGTTCTTGGAATATGGTTCCCATGTGTCCTCGAGCGTTGGCCATGTTGCTACGACTTTGAGCAGTGTGAGCTGTGTTGGTGGCCATGTTGAAACCAGTGGTTATGTTGCTGTTAACAGCATGAGCGTTGCCGGCTCCAAATGCGTAAGCGCGATACCAATTACAAGCACCAGCCTTGTAGTTGAAACCGCGGTCTAATACATTACCTACATCAGAAACTGTATCAGTACTTGCTGTCACTTGATTCACGTCAGTCCATACAGTTGAGTTTTGGTATCCGCCCAGCACATAACCATAGTTTATGATCTGTCTGAACTTGTAAGGAATACTCATGGGCATCCAGTTGGTCTGAGAGCTTGAACCTGATACTGTTGTGTTCACCTGCATGACACCAGCTCGAATATCTCCGTTGTTAGCCAAAATAGCATAAGTGCCATCTTGTCCGGTAGCACCTGGCGCAGTACCAATGGCAAATTCTACCAAGTTGGTGTCCGTGTTGTATCTAATGATACCTCCAGCACCCACTGCGGGACGTTGGCTAGTGTTGCCCGAAGGCAGAGTTAGATAACTATTTCCTGTGATTTGTGTATTTTGTAAACTTGCCATGTGTTATCCTTAATCGCACCACATACATACTGCCGAGCTCATGCCTGGAATACCCTTGGGTTGTAAGCTGGCACCGCCAGCAAATCCACTTTGTGTAGCATAATAGAATTTATGTGCGTTGTTAGTTTGTCCATTGCCATCATATACTCCAATCATGTATTGCCAATCTTGTCCCAAGGTGTAATTTTCTTCTCCACAGTTGCCATGTGGTTTGTTCACACTACCGCTACTACTGTTGGTATACATATTGGTTTGTAAATATGTATATCCCCCGTTGTACGAACCTTGAGCACCTGCGTAGTTATACTGACCTTTGCTTTGAACACTTTTCTGTTGATGATAAGCACTGGGCTGAGTGGCTCTACTGCTGATACTTCTAGTGGCAAACACAAAATTATTGGCTCCATTTATGCCGTCATAAAAAATACCATAATTTTCATGACTCATACCCCATATGCTGCCACTGAGATAGGTAGCTGATATGGTGCCTACCAAAGTCTTGGTATTCATATTATATTCTTCAATCTTAGTACTGGCACCACCACCGTTGATCCAAGCATATTGTGTTTCTTGAAACAGGCCACCAAATGTCCAACGGCTGTCAGCCATGGATCTTGATATGTCACTGGCTTGAGTTTCAGTTCGCATGTTGAAAGCAATCACATAATTACTGGCTATGGAGTGGCCATTACCAGCGCCAAACACATAACCATAATCTTTGCTACACGCACCCCATTGATAGTTAAATGAACGTTCTGCAGCTCCTGACCCAAGATTAACTGTGGTGTCAGTGCTGTTATATGTTTTATTAACGTTGTTCCAAGCGGATGAGTTTTGATATCCACCTTGTACAAAACTATTAGTAATAATATTTCTATATTGGAAACTTACCAAGTTGTTGTTGGTCCAAACACCAGCACTGGTATAAATTTCCAAAGCACCAGTGTCACTGTTCACTCGCATACTGCCTGCTGTAGGAGATGCTGGTTGAGCGGCTGTGTTGCCTACTGGCAATTTTAAATAAGTGGTTCCGTTAATTGTTGTTGTTTGCAGTGTTGCCATTTATAGACCTGTCCTTAGTTGTATTGCCGCGGTGGCCTTCATAATTTCATAATCTGTAAGTACACGGTTCCAGCACATGAGTATGCCCACTTCACAACTGCTGGGTTCGCTGGAGTAGAGATTGTACCCTAATTGGTTTGGGCCAGCCGAGCCGCCAGTACCTCTAGAACCAAGGCCGCCATTGACAAAAAATCCATAATAACCACTGGTGCCTATCCCGTATGTTCCAGCATATATGTGGAATGTTGTATAGTCAGGCTGTCCAGTACCAGGACTAAATTGATTAGATGATGAAGATGTGATCCACCCAGCACTGTAATATTGTAGTACGCCAGTGTTCCAATGCCCCAGCAACCAATTGTTGCTAGAAGCAGTACAAATACGACCGTTTGTTCCGCCGTTATATCGACTCAAACAAATAACAGTTCCTGATTGACTAGCATGGTTAATAGGGGTAAGAACCGATTGGCTAGTAGTTAATGTCAACGTGCCGCCATAGTTTGAATTATACGTAGGAGTTCCAGAAATTGTAGCAGTATTGCCGTTACCACTCCAGTCAGTTAAACTTTGACCAGATAGTGTTTGACTGTTGGTCCAGCCTTTGGCAACTGCATCCAACCCAGGATTCCAGTAGCCCACTAAACCATTAAAAGGAGGAATGCCCCATGAACTCTGTGCTTGACCCCAGAATCCCTTGTAGTAGTATTCCACATAGCCCAATTCTGTATTATAACGCATTTCTCCATCACTGGGATTAGAATTACGCTGGGCAATAGTACCAACTGGCAATGTTAAGCCAGCCGTACCTTGTATAACAGTATCTTTTAACTGGGCCATGTTACTTTTTCTTCGCTTTGGGTTGCTTCAATTCGTTAATTTCTGCTTTCAATGATTTGATACTTTCAATCAAGAATGCTGTGAGTTTGGTATACTGGATTCCGTATGGTTTTCCATTATCATCCAAGCTGACCAATTCTGGAGCCACTTTGTAAACATCTTCAGCAATCAAACCAACTTCGTGTTGTTTACCACCATCTTTACGATCGTATGTAACACCCATCATATTTAATACTTTATCTAAAGGATTAATCAATGGTTGTACATTTTCTTTAAACGCAATACTGGATGTTTCAACTAGACCCACAGTATACAGTGTACCAGCAATACCAACCCCGCCTGAAAATAACGCACCTTGACCACTTGTGGCACTTGAGCCTTGTGTAGTAGCACTAAATGTCATGTTTTTACTAGAATCACATTGCATGTAAGTTGCTAGTGTACCGTTACTACCAGTTGTACGGGCAAAATACATCAGGCCGTTACCGCTGGCCATACCCATTGTACCATAAGTTGTTGTATCAGCTTTTAATAAAATAATAGGTAGGTTACTTAAACTCCAACCGCTAGTATCACTTACACCAAATCCAAAATAGCCACCATTGGCTACTGTGTTGGCAGCAATGTTGTTGCCGTTGGTTGAATACAACCCCTGTCCAGTAATTTGTCCGCTCGTTGAAATTATACCGTTAGTATAAGTTGAACCACTAATACCTACGCCGCCAGTAACTGTTAGCGTACCACCACTGTTATAAGCAGTAGCATTTGTACCTAATGTTAGTGTTGTAGCACCACTAGCTGATAGTGTAGTAAACGCACCGCTTAGTGGGTTTGCTGAACCAATACTGGTATTAGTGATAGCACTAGCTGTACCTGGACTCATAGTCAACGCACCAGCCGGACTAATTGTAACTGTACCGCCACTTGTTGGGCTAATTGCCACGTTAGCTGCAGCTGGACTCAAACTAACTGTACTTTGTGCTGTTAAGGTACCGCTGAATGTACCTGATGTAGCAACAACTACCCCACCTGGGTTACTTACTATGTCATAGTTTGTGCCGTCGCTGGTGATTGTAACAAACGCATATTGGTTCATTACAAAGTTTGCTGTGCCGGTGCCTTGAGGACCATTAAATACACCGCTTGGTGTGTTAAGTGTTACTGTACCAGTTGCTGTGTTATAGTAACTTTCTGTACTTCCTGTGAAATAGGTAGGATTTGGCAACGTTATAGTGTAAGTACTCGGAGTACCGACACCAGTGATAAGTGTAAACAAACCCTGGTTAGGTGTACTTAAAGTTGTTGATCCCCCTGACGATGCGGTCAGCGAGTTTGTTGATGATACCGTATTATATCGTGCCATATTTTATCTCTCTAAATCTTAAGTTGTTGATGTTTCTATACCGTACATGTTAATGTTAATTACTGCACTTGCGCTAGCAATAACGTTAACGTTTGGATTGAGTACTATACCTGTACGCTCAAAAACACCATTTGCTACAATAGTGGTACCATATTCAAATGCTTCACTAGCTGTTTGCGAGCCAGTTGTACTGGCACCTATATACAATCTTATTGTTACCGGTGCTGAAGTAATATTAGTAAATGAAATATTGTACACACCATAATAGCCAGTTGGTACTGTATACACTGAAGTATATGTTCCAATTGCGCCTGCTGTTTGTGTTGTTTTTACAATTCCTGTTGCCATTTTTATTTCCTCTTTGTTTATCGTTGCATGAAGAATCCAAGGGCAACGGGAGATCCGTCAATGCCGCCTGTGAAATTCATTTTTGCTGATACGTTAATTTGACCACTGTTGGTAGTACTAATAGTATTACCAGCAATATAAATTACGCCTGCTGTAAGTGTATTTACATTCAAACTACTCGATCCACCACCAATCTGTGCTGTGATGTAAGATTTGATAGCTTTTTGTGTTGGAACTACACTATCACTGTTAGCCGTAAAGTATGGATCTGTACTAAATTGTGTAATAGTAGCAGAACCAACACCCAAACTAACTGATCCAAGTGTCAAACTCTGTAAGCCTGCCAAATTAAACGCACTGGCGTTCAATGTAGCTGTACCAGTTGATTGTTGAACACCAAAATATCCACCCACGTTAAAGTTACCGTCTTGGTCAGTACTGGTATAGAATACACGACCACCACCATTACTGTTAGTTTGGTTAGCTTGAATTGCTGTAGTTATATTAACATATGGGTAATTAGTTTGTGTCTGGTTACCAGTTCCGATGTACAAGAAGTCATGTCCAGTTAAACGAACTTGGCTGAATTTTAATCTAGTTGTAACTGCTGTGCCATGAACTGGAGCATTTGCAGTGGTTAAACTTGGATTGATCTGGAACTGCATTGTGTAGTTGCCTGGAACACCTAAAATATTTGTAGTAGCAACTAATTTATACCATGTGTTTGGATTTTGTCCAACATACGTTAAAGTTGCTGTTCCATCGCTTGCTGTTCCGCTGGTAAATGTTGGAGCAGTTGTTCCTGTTGTACCACTTGTGGCCACAGTATATACATTATAGTAGTATACAGTTGTACCACTTGAAGTTACAATATTTGTAGCTATTAGAGTAGCACCTGCGTATACTGATGTATTTGCTGTCCATACTTGGCCAGTATAAATTGTACCAAATTGTACGTTAGCACCAGCTGTTGGAACTGCGTATAATCCAGAAACGTTGATATAAGCTGTATTTTGATACAAATCTGAGTATCCGTCGCCTAATGTTGTAGCAGTAGCTGTAGTATTACTTGAACCACGATTACTGAAACTTGGGTTACCCAATGCTCCGTCACCGGTACGTACAGTTAAACTTGCTGTTTTAACTTTATTAGGATCAGTTTGTGTAACAACAGGGCCTGCTCGATATGTCATACCTGTTGGACTACTTGTAATCAATGTTACTGCGGTACTGCTACCAGATGTTGCTGATACTTGGAATTGTGTGCCTGTAACACTAGAACCAATAACATAATAAGTTGTTCCTGAAATAATATTACCAACTGTCTGATTGAATACAATAGGTTGTGTATTTGTAGTTGTACTCAAGTTAGTTGTATCATCCACTGTAAACAAATTTGTGGTAACTGTAGTTGCTGTAACGTTACCTTTAGGAAAACCACTACCTGGTTCAACCAAACGTACTTCAGTAATTGCTCCGCTCTTAACAGCAATACGTCCCAATGGTGTGGCACCTGTACGTATGCTTGCTGCAGTGTTACTACTTGTATTACTTGCCGCTGCCCAAATTGGCTGTGAACCCAATGTTGTGCTTGTTGGGTTACCAAATGATAATGCCTTCCAGTTTGTACTACTACCTGGCATAGTACGTAGTGTCCAAACTATGCCGTCTGGACTAGTTGCTGATACAGTTCCTTGGGCTATAGCTACAAACAAACCTTGTCCGTAACGTATAGTGGTCCATGTATAACTTGATGACAAGATACTTGTTGATGCTCCTGTTGCAGTTAGCACACTTGTCCATGTCATACTACCAGCACCCAACTGTACATTATAACATACAGCAATAGCTCCAGTAGCCGCTAGTGCCACAAAACGTCCATTACCATAAGCAATACTGCTCCAGGTTGTATTTGCTGGAAGAGCATTTGTACCTGCTGTCCATGTTACTCCATTTGGACTTGTAGCATAACTTGTGCCGCCTGTTTGTAAAGCTACAAAGTAGCCATTACCGTATGTCACGCAACTGTAAGAACCTGATCCTAATGAAGGAATAGTTCTTGAAATCCATGTTACACCGTCACCGCTACTTGCCGCATTAGCTGTGCTACCAACTGCTACAAACACGCCGCCGCCGTACGCTACCGATGTCCAGCTACTTGCTGGTAAAGCGTTACCTGAGTTTGGACTTGTCCAAGAACTTGATAAGTTAGCAACTGTGCTGTAGTTTACTACTGCTGTAGTACCACTAATTGCTACAAATTTTGCTGAACTATCTATAACTGTAACCGCTGGCACACTAGTATAACCATAACCATTATTTGTTAATACATAACTACTTGCTCCATAGTTAGTAACTGTAGCAGTTGCTAAAGCAAGTGTTCCTACATAAGTCAATGATACACCATATGTTCCAGCTGAGCCAGCGCCAACACTTAATTGGAATATTGGAGGTGTTGCTGAAAATGTACCGCTAGCATTGGCCAAATAATAGTTTGTAGTATTTGGTGTAGTTGCTGTGTTTACATAAGAATAATATGTACCTGATGTTACACTTCCGCCCGAACTCCATGTTGTTGCTGTAAAAGGCGCCGCAATAGTTACTGTTGGAGTGTTATAATAATTTTTACCCCATGAATTAGCTGTAAGACTGCTAACTACTCCAGTTGCGGCAATAACTGTTGGAGCAGTTGCATAGCCACTACCTGGAATACTTATAGTTACACTGGTGATTGAGCCATTCAATACCGTACATGTAGCAGTTGCTCCAATTCCTGTTGAGCTTACAAAAACTATATTTGGAGGAGTACTATAGCCAGTTCCTCCGTTATTGATTGTTACACTAACAACTTGTCCTGCTGTTAATCCTGAACCTAATACTGCTATTAAACTAGCACCAGATCCGCCAAATCCGCCAAGGATTGCCGTAGCTGTTGCGCCTTGTCCACCGCCGTAGACTACATCAACCATAGTGTTGGCAGACAATGCGCCGCCAGAACTCCATGATTTGCCATCAACGCTAAACGATGAGCTGGTTGAACCATTAGCAATGGCTACAAAATAACCTGCTCCGTAAGTCATTGATTGCCATTGAGCAGTTGTTGACATAGTACGGCCGGTTGCGGTATAGCCAGGTGCTGTATATTGTATGCGAGGTTCAATCAAATATGTTGTTGAAAGATCCAAAGTATTTGCTATCGTATACCCTGGAATTACATGATCCCAGCCAGCGGCATATAAATTAACTGTTTGAGCGCTAGTTGCTGTCGTAGTTACAGCACTACCACCAAAAGATGTACTTACAGCAAATTGTGTTGCTGAAAAGTTGGCAGCAATTACATAATACAATGTATAAGCTGTCAAACCACCAAAAGTTGTATCTAAATAAATTGGCATACCAACATATAGTGTACCTGTGCTGGCCACGGTTAATAAATTGTTTCCGCCGGCCGTTGTAGCAGTTACAGTTAATGTACTAAAACTATTTTTAACTATTTGAGCAATTTTACTTCCGTTACTGTATGTTAAAATATTGGCATATTGTCCTGCTCCTGTTCCTGCTGTAATTTGTACACGCATGCCAACATAGGCGGTACTTAATGCTGAATCAGTTGCGGCAGTGGTTATAGTGCCTAGTCCAGAGCTAGCTGTACCTTGAGAAGTATTAGTTGCTGTTACATAACTTGTACCTCCAACACTTGTACTTGAGCCGTCGCCATTATCTGTTAAACGAGTTTCAAATACTGATGCATCACGGAATTCATCATGTGTTGCGGTTGCGTTATAACCAGAACCGCTAATTGTTGCTACACTATTTGTATAACCACTACCAGCGTTTTCGTATTCAAAATTTAATACGTTATTAATACCGTCGGTATTTACGTTAGTGATGTTAGCCGCAAAATATCTGTTATTTACAGTTCCGTTAATTGCTGTTTCAAATGTATCCGTACCTTCAGCAATAACACCGTAAGTGCCGTATGAACTGTTACCGTTAGTAGCACGAATCTTACCACCGTACTCTGCTAAGTAACCAGCAAATCCATAGTAGTTAAACACTGAAACAAGCTCAGCTAACGCATTAGAACCAGTTACCCAGTAACCAATACCATCGCCCATGATTGTTGTATAATCATTGGCAACCATCGAACGGTTACCGCCAGCGTGTAATGATCCGTCAACTTTGGCACCAACACAAGCATAACCAAACATTGTACAATTTTGTGTATAGCATGAACGACTTATAATCCACACGTTTGTATCGTTTGGACCAAAACCGGGATCTAAACTAGCATACGCACCAGCAGTTGGACGCTTTGTACCATACTGGTTAGGTGCACTTAGATATCCAGTTAGACCATTCATAGTCATATTACGTAAACCTGTACCGTTGCGTACCAAGAACATGTTTTGAGTTTGACTACCAGTAACAGCATTTACATATAACTGAGCGGCACGTAAAGATTTATAGTTTCCTGGATATTGTAAATCGTAAATCAAAGCTGAAATAAATGAATTTGTATCTCGAACACAATAACTAGACACAAAGTAATAACTTACTGTAGCAACACCCCAGGCATTTGTTAAGGTTAGAGCGGTTTGTGTACCTTGTCCCAATTGAATAGCACTTACAGTCAATTGGCTAGTAGTTGGAGTAGTCAATACATAATAAACTGTATTAGCTGAAACACCACCAAATAGTCCGCCTGCTGTTGCAGTTAGCGAACCAGTAGCAGTTGTTAATGCTAAAGTAGTATTTGAAGCTGCCACGGTAAATGATACCGATCCGGATACTGTTATTGTAACTGGTGTACTTCCGCCTGGTGTAGTGCAAATTGTAATTTGGTTTGTACTTGTATTAATTGATAGAACATAATATGTAGTTCCATTTGTAATACCATTAGCACTTGTACCTGTAAACACAATTGGCTGTTGAGTCGACAGTCCGTATACTGAACCTAATGTTATTAGATTAGTACCAGTTGTAGTAGACGTAGCCGTAGTGCTTACGGTTTGATATGGTGTTACTGTGATGTGTGTTCCGTCAGGTATAGTTTTAATATAATAAATTACACCGCCTGAAGAAAGACCACCAAACCCAGTACCTGTAAACTGTATAGGCATACCAGTAACCATACCTGTTGTTGTGCCAACAGTAATTTGATTAGGACGAGTACCATCTGTACTTACTGTAGTAGCAGTAGCAGTAGTATTTACAGTTGTTGCTGTGAATACAACAGGATCGCCAACAGTTAAATTATGAGCACCAGTTGTTTGAATAATATTACCAGTTGAATTAGTATTACTAATTGTACCTGTATACTTGTTAGCAATATAAGCACTAGACTCGTATGCTAAGAAATTTGAGTTGGCACGTAGTATTTCAACTCCTTGAATTGTGCTTAATGTATTATTATATGTTACAGTACCATTAGTTTGCGGAGTTGCTCCTGCTGTAGCAGTAGCACTCATACTACCAACTGTAGTTGTAATCGGATATACTGTTACACCTACGT
>Ga0164296_1006055_pt1 | contig 10370 bp, 10 predicted proteins | sample GEODES057metaG_FD_113533 | JGI IMG/M metagenome (GOLD analysis project Ga0164296, IMG submission 113533) | Dystrophic lake water microbial communities from Trout Bog Lake, Wisconsin, USA - GEODES057 metaG | ecosystem: Environmental > Aquatic > Freshwater > Lake | place: USA: Trout Bog Lake... | reverse complement strand
TACCCAATGCGGGTAAGGGATAATCATGTTAACCACACAAGAAGCTAATTTTTCTTATTCTTATGAAGTCACGCCTATTGTTTTAAACAATGGCATAGCCGCAAATTATCCAAATAATTTATTGCCTATTGTTCAACTTACAGAGCAATTAAGCAATTCTTTTTCGAATACAGGGCAATATTTTGCTGAGTATCGAGTAATGTCTGGTGGAACACTTGAAGAATGGCAAATCGCAGAATATCCCTTTGCAAGCCTCACAATGGCCGCAAATGCTGTGATACAGATGCCATTGAAGATAAGCCTAGTAATGATAGCCCCTGCACAAAATAATGGCGGGTATCCTCTTAAAAACTCAATTTTTACAGCTCTCAAAAGCCAACTAGACACTCATATTTTGACAGGCGGTACATTTACAGTTTTAACACCCGCTTACACTTATACTAATTGTTTGTTGACTAACATTAGAGATGTCAGCACAGCAAGCGACAAACAAGTGCAATTTTTATACCAATGGGATTTTGTTCAACCATTGATTACTCAACAAGGCGCACAGCAAGTATTGGGTAATCTAATGACCAAATTTCAAAATGGTTTGCCTACTCCAACAGCATTGACTTGGAATAGTACCGCACCTAATTATGGGGCTAAATGATGACTACCATATTGTTTAACCCATCTCCATTAGCGAATTTTCAATTTAACCCTACGTTAGATGGGACAACATATGTTTGCATTTGCACATGGAATGCGGCCGCACCAAGATATTTTTTTTCTATCTATGATACTTTTGGCAATTTAATTGTCAGCCGTCCCATTGTTGAATCACCTGATGAATATGATATTAATTTATTGTTTGGGTATTTCACTACGTCAACAATGGTGTTTAGAGCAAGCAGTCGCAGTTTTATCATTAGTCCGTAATGCGTTATTACAGCATCACCATTAGCCCATCTCAACAAAGCTCAACTCAGTTTGCGCCAGTTACTTTTACGTCCCTAGCAAATAACAGTCAAAACTATCAAAACAGAATAGACAATGGATCGGCTCTTAGAGTTGATTTGGATATATTTCAAAACTTATTTCATCAAACAGCACAAAATGGTTTATTAACCATTCACGGCGTTTCTTTTGAAGATTTAAATCAATCGGCAAACTTTAACAATGCCAGAATTAGAATTTCAATTGGTATGTCCAAAGGACTTCCTTTTGCAAATCCTGCACAAGCCGGAGAAATAATAGATGGCACAATACTTCAATGCTTTGGAAATTGGCAGGGCACAGAGGTAAATTTAAATTTCATTATTGTTGGATTAACGTATGTAGCACCAAATGATAAAGTTAATTTTAGTTTTACTTGGAAAGCAGGCACAACGCTAGAAAGTGCTATTAGACAATCATTAAATACCGCTTACCCAAATATCCAAATATACGGATCATTAAGCTCTAATCTTGTATATAACCAAGACCAATCGTGGCAGTACGACAATATTATTTCTTTTTCTACATACATCAATCAAACAAGCAAACAAATTATTAAAACTGCCGGATATTTGGGCGCATCCATTACTTCAACAAATCAAGGTTTTTTGATAACTGATGGCACAGCAACCACAAATACAATCAATGTTAATTTTACGGATATTATTGGAAATTTAACATGGATTAACATAAGCACAATTCAGGCCAAGTTAGTTATGCGTGGCGATTTAAATATCATGGATAAAATTGTTTTTCCAAAAGGTTCGCCAATTACCAATAGTCCCGCCACATTTGGTCAAAACAGAAATAACCTTGCTTTTCAGGGCGTGTTTCAAATTTTAAATATTCGTCATGTTGGCAATAGCCGTCAAGCTGATGCTAATAGTTGGTGTTCTATTGTTGATTGCACAATTCCGGTGACACCATGATTGAACAAAAAATACCATTTGCTATATCAATTAACAATTTTGCTCAAGGCAAGATTGATGATAACCAACAAAGACAAGGACAAAAATATCCCTGCCATGTTGTTGCCGTCAATGGCGCAATAGTAACTGTGTCTTTTGACGTTGACAGCGGAACACTCACAATTCCTCAGGTAACTTGTCCAATTATCGGGTCTGAATATATTCGACTTCCCATTCAAATTGGAGACAAAGGCTTTTGCACATCAGCCGATACCGTTCTTGGTGGAGTATCTGGATTAGGTTCAGGTTTAGCGCCTTTGAGCGAACCAAGCAATTTAGGCGGATTAGTATTTGTACCTATTGGTAATGTTAATTGGTCGCCAGTCGATCCTAATGCGGTCACAATTTATGGCAAAAATGGCGTTGTTATTAGGGATACAACAAGCGGTGCTGTTGTAACTCTTACACCCACAGAAATATCTTTAGTACAAGGTTCGGCAAGTATTACATTAACAGGTGGAAATGTAACCATTACTGGTACTAGCGTAATTATTAATGGTAGAGACTTCTTGAGTCATGAGCATAAAAATGTTCAAACCGGAACAAGCAATACAGGAGTTGTCGTATGAGAAGCTATGGCATAGACCCGAATACTGGGAATTGGGTAACTATTACAGACCCAAGTTATATTCATTTGGCCACCGTTGCTCAGACTTTGCGTTTGGCTTTGGGAGAAAGTCCTTTTTATGGAAACTACGGTATACCTGCTCAACAATCAGTTATCAATCAAATTGCACCTAATTTAGCTGTAAACAATACGCAAAATCAATACGCACCTTATTTTGCAAGTTTAACCATTACAGCTCAATCACTTGTGCCACAACCCACATACGCAATTAGTGCTGTTTTGCAAAATGGCACTACAATTCAAACAACAGTTGCAACATAACGGAGTTATTTAATGCCTACCTTAACTACCGCAGGGGCTGTTGCCACAAGCCCAACCGATCTGCTAAACCAAGAAATAGCGGCCGCATCTGCTTTAGCTCCCGGTCTTACAGCAAATTTACCGGGTTCTTTGGTTGAAGACATGGCCAGTACAGCCGCAGGCGCTGTTGTAATTCAAGATCAAACATTTGTTGACTTAGTTAACAGTATTAGCCCCTATACAGCAAACCCTTTTATTCTTTATCAGCTTGGCGCTGTATATGGTGTTCAGCAAGGCGTAGGCTCTAATACTTCTGTTTATGTTATTTTTACTGGGTTGCCCGGATTTGTAATTCCTATTGGATTTACGGTATCTGATGGAACTTATCAATATACGGTTCAAGACGGAGGAATCATTGGTTCTTCAGGTCAAAGCTCAAGTCTTTATTGTTTGGCAACTACAGCAGGCTCTTGGGCAGTTCCCGCGGGTACTGTGATCAATTTGGTGACTTCTGTACCATCTGGATTTACTTTAACTGTTACAAATCCAAGTGCAGGTTTAGCAGGCGCTACGGCACAAACTATTCAATCCTATCAAGCTCAAGTTATTCAAGCGGGATTGGCTACAGCACAAGGTATGCCAACTTTTGTAAAAACTCAATTGCAAAATGTAAGCGGTGTACAAAACAATTTAGTTGCAGTAAGAAATTTAGGATCAAATCAATGGCAAATTATTTGCGGAGGAGGTGATCCATATCAAGTAGCAAATGCTATTTTTAATGCAATTCCTGACATTTCCATTTTAACGGGATCAACTTTATTGGTTACAGCAATTACCAATGCAAATCCTGCTGTTGTTACGACTAATTTGAATCATGGATATTCTAATGGTCAATTAATTCAATTTACTGGCGTTACAGGAATGTCTGGAATAAATAATATTTCAGGCGTTGCAATTTCTGCTATTACTTGGTCATCCTCAACTGTTACCGTTACATTGGCATCAGCTCATGGATTATCAACTGGGGACACTGCAACAGGAATTATTACAGGATGTACCCCCACAGGATATAACGGAACATTCACCATTACATCTACTGGAACTACAACTTTTACTTATTCTTTAACAACAAATCCAGGAACTATATCAGTTAAAGGAACGGCTTCAACTTGGTTTACAGTAACTAAAATATCTTCAACAACTTTTAGTATTAATACAAATTCAACTTCAAGCGGTTCGTATACAAGTGGAGGTGTTATAACTCCAAATTTAAGAAACGAAACCGTTACCATTTACGATTATCCAGATTCTTACAATATTAGTTTTGTGATTCCGCCATCACAATTAGTAAATATCAATTTGGTTTGGAATACCAGTTCGTCTAATTATGTTTCGCCAAGTGCTGTTGCACAACTTGGTCAACCTGCTTTAGCCGCATATATTAATTCTATTTATGTTGGTCAACCAATTAATGTATTTGAAATGCAATCTGTTTTTCAAACCGCCATTCAAGGAATTATTCCTCCACAATCTTTGTCTAGGATGGTATTTACCGTTGCAATCAATGGTGTTGATGTTTCTCCATCATCAGGAACTGGATTGATTTACGGCGATCCTGAGAGTTATTTTTCAACGAGTTCGGCTTACATTTCAATTGCTCAGGGTTAATTATGATTAAAACCATACTTCCTGCGTATTTATATCAACAATATGCAAGCACCGCTGAACAGGTAGTACAAACCCCTGCACAGTCTGGTGTTGCAGGATATGGTGTTGCAGGCCAAGCTATTGCAGGTCAGCCCATAGTTACCGAGACAACCTCATATATTCAATCTTTTTTTACTGCATACAATAATACTTCTCAAACCTATCTAGACAATATCAATCAATTAAATTTGCCAGTCTATACAAATTTAATCGCACCTTTATTGGACTGGGTAGCAACAAGTTTATATGGTTTAGAACGGCCAAGTCTAGGAGCTGGAATAACAGCTAACGTATTAAGCGTTTACGACACCACTCCCTATAATACTGTACCCTATTCATCATCAACGTATTCAAACGGATCAACTATTTATTTGGTCAATGATGACTATTACAAAAGAATTTTAACTTGGAATTTTTACAGAGGTGATGGCTATCAGTACAACACCGACTGGTTAAAACGCAGGGTAAAAAGATTTCTTTATGGTGTTAATGGTATATCTCCAAACATTCAAAATACCTACGAAATTAGCGTGACATATACATCTGGTTCTGCTATAACTATTACAATTCCGAATGTGTCTGCTTCACCTATTTTCTCGTCTGCGGTAGCGGCAGGTGTTTTATCTTTGCCATTCCAGTATACTTACACAGTCGTTTATTAAGGATTTTTATGACGATTCAAGTCTTTTCTAACAATGCAAAAAGTACATTGGCTTCGGCCATTACTAATACGCAAACGACTATAACTGTAACCCCCGGAACTGGCTCACAATTTCCAAATCCCGCTTCTGGTCAGCAATTTAAATTAACTCTAATCAGCGCAACATCTTCAACGGTTTATGAGATTTGCAATTGCACAGCAAGATCAACAGATACATTAACCGTTATTAGAGGGCAAGAGGGAACAACAGCTCAACCTTTTTCTTTGAATGACATTGTAGGCCACTTTGATACGGCCGGAGTCATGACGGATTTAGTTCAAACAGAACAATTGCAAAGTGGAACATATTCTTTTGCAACCGCAGGCGGTACAGCAAATGCAATATCAGTCACAATTCCATCTAATTTAACAACCGTGCCCAACGGTATGAGCATAACGGTTGTTTCTGCTTATGCTAATACGGCCGCAACTACGCTAACCCTAACACTAGGGACAACCACACAAACAGCCGTTAACATTGTTAAAGGCAATAATGTAGCTTTAAGTGGAGGAGAAATTCCTGCCGCAGGTTTTCCCATGAGTCTAACTTACAGTAGCACTTACGGCACTTGGTTGCTCAACAATCCTGCTACCCCATCAACAATCACCGCAAATGGATATACAAGATTATCCAATGGTTTGATTATGCAATGGGGCAATGCAACTGTTACAGGCGGAGGAAACGACACCGATGTCACTTTGCCTATTGCTTGGCCAACTGGATTTTTGTCAGGTAGCGTTAATTTTGTTGCAGGCAGTATTCCAACAACAGGATGCCTTGGAATTTCTGCAAGCGCAACTGTACCACTAACTGCAATACAAATTCAAAATTCAGCAGGTACAACATCAACATCAAACGGTATCTATTGGACAGCTTTAGGTTATTAACATAAGGAATCATCATGAGTAATACATTCAATTATGGAAGTCCAATTACAGGAACATTGGCCACTACAACCGCTGTAGCGCAATTGCCCAATCTTGTATACCCTGCAACTCTTGTTTTAAATTCAGCCGCAGGTGGTAGATCAATTCAATTGTCTTTTGACAATGGAGCAACTTATTACTCTGCTGTAACTCCGACAGGAACAGAGACAAGTCAAATATATTATGTTTTGAATTTCCCTTGTACTACTGTAAAATTTACAGGAGCAATTGGCGACACCTATACAATTTTGTAATAGCTTGATTTTGGAGTATGTATGACCATTCTTTTATTTGCTAATCAAGCTCAAACGACATTAGCATTACCCGTTAATAATGTCCAAACAACTATTATAGTTGCTTCGGGTACAGGGTCATATTTTCCCGCTCCATCTACAGGTCAGGCAATTAATTTAACTTTAGTCAATTCAACAAATTCATTAATTACTGAAGTTGTTCAATGTACTAATATTACTGGAGACGTATTAACCGTCATTAGAGGTCAAGAAGGAACAGTTGCCAATCAATGGAATATTGGCGATTTTGTAATTAACTTCATGACCGCAGGGACTGCACAATCATTTACTCAAACATATGGTTTAGAAAATGGTTTGTATTCTGCACAGTTTACAAATATGCTCACTACAACTGGGCAGGTAAACACAGCACCGACCAATCCTTATGATTTAGTCAATAAACAATATGCTGATTCTTTGGTTACCGGATCAGCAAAAGGCGAATGTCAAGTTGCAACCACGGCAAACATTACATTGTCTGGCTTGCAAACAATAGATGGATATACCACTATTGTTGGTGATCGTGTCCTTGTTAAAAATCAAGGCAATCAAGCATACAACGGTATTTATATTGCATCGACTACAGCTTGGACTAGATCAACAGATATGCAGTCTTGGGCGCAAGTGCCGGGCGCTAGTGTATTTATTCAAAATGGAACTCTTTACGCAAATACGGGTTGGGTAGCAATAGCTCCTGAAATTGGGACTATCAATGTCACGCCTATTGTTTGGTCACAGTATGCAGGATATGGCACATACAGCGCAGGTACAGGTTTAACTTTAACTGGCACTCAATTCAGTATTACCAACACAGCCGTTACCGCAGGAACTTATGGTCTAGCAAGCGCAGTTCCTACGATTGTTGTTAACGCACAGGGTCAAATAACTTCCGCAAGCAATACAACAATTTCAATTGCGCCAAGTCAAATTAATTCAACTATTCCAAATTCAGGGTTAACCAATTCATCTTTAACGGTGAATGGTACAAACATTTCTTTGGGTGGTAGTGGGACAATTACAGCAGTTAATCCCAATGCCTTGACTATTGGCACGGGATTATCTGGATCAAGTTATACAGGCGCATCCGCTGTTACTATTGCTTTGGCCAACACAACAGTTTCAGCAGGATCATACACAAACGCAAACATTACCGTAAATGCTCAAGGACAAATTACTTCAGCATCCAATGGTAGTGCAGGCGGTGTTACATCTTTTCAGACATCTTTATCTGGACTTACTCCATCAACATCAAGCACAGGCGCAATTACTCTTGCAGGCACTCTTGGTGTTTCAAGTGGCGGTACTGGACTAACTACAACACCTGCCAATGGACAAATTGATATTGGTAATGGCTCAGGATTTACAAGAACAACTTTAACCGCAGGCTCTGGTATTTCAATTACCAATGGGGCAGGCAGTATTTCTATTGCGTCAACATCAGCCGGAGGTTCTGTTACCTCTGTATCTGTAGTATCTGCAAATGGATTTGGTGGAACAGTTGCAACACCAACAACAACTCCCGCAATAACACTCACCACAAGCGTTACTGGATTGCTTAAAGGTAATGGTACTGGAGTATCTGCCGCAGTATCTGGTACTGATTATGCTCCTGCAACATCAGGAACATCAATTCTTTATGGAAATGGTTCGGGTGGATTTAGCAATACAACCATCGGATCAGGATTAACTTTTAGTGCTGGCTCATTGAGTCTCACCAACACATCGCTAACTGTTAATGGCACTTCTATTTCATTGGGTGGCTCTGGAACAATCACAGCCGCCAATCCTTATGCTTTAACAATTGGAACTGGCTTAAACGGAACAAGTTATACCGGATCATCTGCTGTAACTGTTGCAATAGCAAACACAGGCGTATCAGCAAATACTTATGGTTCAGCCTCTGTTATTCCTCAAATCACAGTTAATGCACAAGGTCAAATTACATCGGTTACCAATGTATCTACCAATGCGCCATCATATCAAGGCACTTGGAATGCTTCAACAAACACGCCAACTCTTACCTCTAGCGTAGGGACACAAGGTTACTATTATGTAGTATCTGTTGCAGGTACTACTTCATTGAATGGAGTTGCCGACTGGTCTGTTGGAGATTGGGCTATTTTTTCTGGCGGTGTATGGGAAAAAATTCCCGGTTCTAATTCTGAATCATTCACATCATTAACAACTGTAAACCTTGCTGTAACTGGATTAACTGGTTATATGTATGCCAATGGTTCAGGCAACGTAACCGCCTCAACCACAATACCCACATCATCATTAAGCGGTACTATTAATCTAACAACGCAAGTATCAAATACTTTGCCAGTAGCAAACGGTGGTACTGGAGTTACAGTAAGCACAGGCGCTAATAGCGTTGTATTGCGTGATTCAAACGTAAACACTAGCATTAATATTCTATATTCAGGTTTTACTAATGTAGCCGCCGCAGGAACAACAACAACGCTAACAGCAAGCTCAACACCAAATTGGGTTGTAACCGGATCAGGTGGACAAACTTATAAGTTGCCAGATGCAACAACATTGTCCAATGGAGTAATTTACACATTCAATAATAATCAAACAAGTGGCTCTATAACAGTTACCAATAATTCAGGTACAACAATTACCACAATTGGTTCGGGTGGTTTTGTAACCATTATTCTGTTAACCAACAGCATAGCCGCAGGAACATGGGATTATCATTTTGATGCACCATCTAATGCAAGTTGGACAACCAATACGTTAAGTTGGGCAGGTTCAATTACCAATACAACTTGGAACGGTGTTGCTGTAGGTGCAATTTATGGCGGTACATCACAAACAGCTTATGCAACTGGAGACATTCTTTATGCTTCAGCCACTAACACTTTAAGCCGACTACCCGCAGGAACAAATGGTTATGTGCTAACATTGGCATCAGGAGTGCCAGTTTGGTCGCCATCTAGCGGAGGAGGTTCATCATCTCAATCACAAGCATATGCTTGGTTCATTTCTAGATAAGGGCTTATTATGTTAGTCTTAGACGCAACAACCAAATCAATTACAGCGCAGATGTCCTCTGCCGCTACGACTACCAATCCTAGTTTTGTAACCGCATATTCTGATGACAATGGAACTACTTTTGTTGAGGGTTCAAGCGATGGCGCTTTGAATGGTTCTACTCAAGTCACAGTTGTTGCTTCACCTGCCGCATCAACTAGAAGGCTAATCAAGACAATCTATATTGCCAATATTGATACCGTAGCCAATACTCTTACCATTACTCTTAATGACAATTCAACACTAAGAACAATTGTCAAGGTCACTTTAAACTCTGGAGACACTTGGTCTACTGACGGCACAACCGATCAATACGGAAACCTTAAGACTACAGTTGGATCAGTCAATCTTGCTAACGTCACAGGTACTTTAGCTGTAACCAATGGCGGTACAGGCGCAACATCCTTAACTGGTTATGTATATGGCAATGGCACTTCAGCCATGACCGCATCAACCACAATACCAACTACAGCTCTAAGCGGCACAGTTACTAATGCACAGTTAGCAAATTCATCATTGACTGTTAATGGTACGTCTATTGCATTGGGCGCATCAGGCACAGTAACAGCCGCCGCAGGAACACTAACAGGAACAACTCTTAATTCAACTGTTGTCACATCAAGTTTAACCTCTGTAGGAACAATTGGTACTGGCACTTGGAACGGCACAATTATTGGTTCTACTTATGGCGGTACTGGCGTAAACAACGGATCAAGCATTATCACTATTGGTGGCAATCTTACTTTGTCTGGAGCATATCCATTCACAGGAACGCTAACTGGATCAACAACAATTACATTTCCAACATCAGGAACATTGGTAAATACTGCCGTCACTACATTGTCTAGCCTTGCATCAATAGGAACAATAACCGTTGGAACTTGGAATGG
>Ga0164296_1006052_pt1 | contig 10376 bp, 7 predicted proteins | sample GEODES057metaG_FD_113533 | JGI IMG/M metagenome (GOLD analysis project Ga0164296, IMG submission 113533) | Dystrophic lake water microbial communities from Trout Bog Lake, Wisconsin, USA - GEODES057 metaG | ecosystem: Environmental > Aquatic > Freshwater > Lake | place: USA: Trout Bog Lake... | reverse complement strand
CGAGGTGCACACGGATCGGACCGTCCTCCACGTCGTCGATGCCGAGGACGGTGACGGCGGGCAAGCCCACCAAGAGCTCGCACATACGCGTAGGGTTCGATTCCACGGGGACTCTCCAGTTCTGATGGCGTTAGACACCTTCAGATTGGCGGGCGCCCGTGCTTTCTCAGTGGTCCCCTGGCTGAACTACCCCCCACTCATTACCGAAGAGCCATGTTTCTGCGTACGTTCCGGCACCACGCAGCCGATTCGCACCCACTTTCATGACGGACAATGGAGGTCGTCAGCGGCCATCGCCGTCGTGGAGCCTTCCGCATCGTGACCAAAGATCGAACACCGAAGCGACTTCGTACTTCAGCGAAGCCTCAGTTGATCGGAGGCTCTCCCGGCGCTGTGAACAGAGGCTGCCACGGCGAGACAGACGAATTTACCGCCGTCGGGTCCGGCGGCGCTCCGTAGGCGTAGTACTTCGAGACATAGGGCAGTCCGTCGGAGAGCACCTTCGACCCTTGCGGGTACGGCGTCGACGCGCTCCATTGCGGGTAGGTCGTGGCCGGTAGCGTGGTCGTGGTCGGTGCATGATCCGTTGAGAGGATCGGGCCAATCAGCTGCCACGCCGTCTGGAACTGATACTGGACCTTGGCATCCGGTGGTTGACCCTGCGTCGTCCATTTGGACTGGTACACATTGCCGTTCCATGTGACCTGATACTTCGGTGGGTAAATATTGGTGGATACCCAGTTCGGGAAGGGAAGGTCACTGAGTCCATTCAGTGGCGTCGTTGTCGTCGTGGGTGCTGTGTAGGCCTTTGTCGACGACGCTCCCGGTGCTTGTCCACGAGCCGAAGAAAAGATCGAGGAGAACTCCAAGTTGGACTGCGCAACACCGCTGCAGTCATTGGCCAGCGTGCGACCGTGCGAGAGGCTTGCGCCACATTGCTGATCCCGGTTGAGTGACCACATCGAGATCCTGCCGAGGCCCTTCTGATTGGCGAACTTCACGAGTTGTTGCGCATCGCCAATGGTGAAGACCTCATTGCTGGTGTCGTTCTGCCCGATCATGACTGTTGCCCCAAGGTGGTTCCAGGCGGAGGCGACGCTCAGCGACCGACCGTGTTGCTGGTAGGCACTCACGAGTTGCGCTTCGGCTGTCGTGAGCGCCTGCTCGGTCCACGCCGCCATGTTCGGGGGCGGCCCAGATCCTGAGCCCATATCCATCGTGAGCAGGTTGACACCCGTGAGCGCCACGTGATGACTCAGCATCACCGAAATGGCCTGAAGATCATCCGACGTCAATCCCTCAGGGGTGACCGGCAACGTCAGCCATACCGGCAGATGTGTCCCGTTCGGAGCATGCAATGCCTGCTGCACATCTGCAATTGCGATCGATCTGCGAACCATTGCTTCCTGATTGGTCAGCGTCGATCCTTCAAGGTCAAAGTCGAACCCGGTGGCTTGGTAACGATGGATGACCGCTTCGTAGCTCGCCGCCAAGTCGGCGGGGTTTCGACAGGTCACTGCCAACTCGTCATTGCGCTGTCCACCAAAAGAGACGAACACAGAGCCGCCTTCGAGCAGCACTTCGTGCGTCCGGCGGTCGAGATCAAGGACATTCGCTGCTTGGTCGAGCGAGTACGCACCTCCCCAACTCGGCGTGCATGACTGACCCGGCTGGGTCACGATGAATCCGAGGTACATCTGTGACGCCAAATTGAGCGACGGGTCTTGGAACTGGTACGTCGGCGATGCCGTGACGTCGACGTACGGCGCAAACCATGGCGTCGCTGCAATCTGTGTTGGCTCTGCCGCCTTCTTGACGCCAAGAATGACGCCAACGATCAGTACGATGCCGATGCACAGGGCCACGAGCACTCGGACCGGCGAGAGTTCGGCTGGCGATTCGTCGTCGTCATCCTCCTGCCCACTCCACTCGAAGGAGCGCGGGTCGGCCACACCAAGCGAGACTTCGAAGCGTTGCTCGACGCTCAGCTGGGAATTCCGACGCGTCGTCTCTGCATCGGCCCCTGACTCACCGTCTTCTTCGTGCACCATGCTGCCTGTCGTGTAGGACGACCATCCGTCAGTGGACGATCAGGGGGGGAAACCGAAACCGCACGCACACGCTATCGTCAATCCATCATGGCGATCAAGGAGCAATCGGCGAGCAAGGCGCGCCGTCAGATCGGTAGCGATCATCGTTCGGAACCGCTACCCCCCGTCAGTCCGCCAGCGCCGGAACGGACCATCGCCCTAGGTCGACTGGCCGTCTTCATCACTATGGCTGCCTGGGTTGCTTTCGTTGCGACAACCATTGCCCAGCAATTCTTGTCCGGAGCGGCCAGTTCCCTCCGCTTCAAATACGAAGCGATCCTTTACATCGTCGTCGTCACACTGCTGACAGTGTCAGCATTGAGCTACCTCACCGCTCGCCTCGGCTACTACATCAGAATTCGCGATCATCGCCGCGCACCACGGGCGGCCATCGACGAATATCTCGCAACGTGTCACGACACTTTGACTGTCCTCGTCCCGTCGTACCAGGAGGACTACAGAACGATCAAGGCCACGCTCCTCAGCGCAGCCCTGCAGGAGTTTCCTGACCTCAATGTCGTGCTGCTGATCGATGACCCACCCAGCCCCGCATCAAAAAAGGGTCGTCGCCTTCTGCAACAAGCACGATCGTTGCCAGCCGAAATACAGGAACTGCTCGACGAACCGCGCGGCAATATCGAGCAGCGACTCGGTGAGTTCTTCACCATCGACCCGATGGGGGCTCCAAGTGCGTCAACAGAGCAGCTCGCGGCCCTCGCGAGCTCGTATCTGTACTCCTCGGACTGGCTCAAGAATCTCGGCGAGGCACAGCCGCAGTACGACCACGCCGATGCCTTCTTTGTTCGCTACATCATCGGTGCACTGGTTGCGGATCTCCTCGCAACAGGCGGCGCGCTCGAGCAGGCCGCGAGTGTCGAGGCAGAGGTTCCCATCGAGCGGGTTGTTCAGCTTGCCCATCGCCTTCGAAACATCTTCACCGTCACCATGAGTTCCTTCGAACGCAAGTTGTTCGAGTCCCTCTCGCATGAGCCCAACAAGGCCATGAACCTCAACAGCTACTTGGGACTGATGGGCGGCAACTTTCGCGACACGGTGAGTTCGGCCGGCAGGGTTTTGGAGCCCTGCGAACCTGAGCAAGCCGATCTGGTCATTCGAGACCCCGACTTTGTCTTGACGCTCGACGCCGACAGCGTGCTGCTTCCCGAATATTGCGCTCGGCTTGTCTACATCCTCAACCTCGAGGGCTTCCATGACGTGGCGATCGCCCAAACACCGTACAGCGCGTATCCCGGATCGGCTTCTCGGCTTGAACGGATTGCCGGTGCGAGTACAGACCTCCAGCACATCGTCCATCAAGGCCTCACGCATCACAACGCCACCTTCTGGGTCGGCGCCAATGCAATTCTACGAAAGCGAGCACTCGACGAGATCGACACCACCAGCCAAAAGGGAAATTGGCGAATCCACCGCTACATCGGCGACCGCACCGTGATTGAGGACACCGAGTCGACGATCACCCTTGGTTCGAAGGGGTGGCGCCTGTACAACTATCCAGAGAGGTTGAGCTACAGCGCGACGCCGCCAGACTTCGGCTCACTCACAATTCAACGTCGACGCTGGGCAGACGGTGGTCTTCTCATCGCGCCGAAGCTTATTCGGGCTGCTCGACGCAAAGATGGGGAAGGCAATCGTCCTAATTCCGGCGAAGTCTTTTTGCGACTCAATTACATGGCGTCAATCGCATGGGGCACCATCTGCCTCCTGTTCTTGCTGGCTTACCCGTTCAATTACCAACTCTTGAGCCCGATCGTCGTCGTCGTGGCACTGCCGTACTTCGTCATGATGGCTGTCGACCTCCACAACACTGGCTACAAGAGGACAGACGTCTTCCGCGTCTACGGCTTCAACTTGATCCTCATCCCCGTCAACCTCGCGGGGGTGATCAATTCATTGCAGCAGGGCATCACCGGCGAGAAGGTCCCATTCCGGAGAACGCCGAAGATATCCCAACGGACCCCGACGCCCCTGTTGTTCGTCCTGACGCCCTACCTGCTGGTGGGTTTGGCGATCTTCACCATCTGGCATGACACCAAACATGGCCTGTGGGTCAATTTCGGCTTTGCCGTCTTCAATGTCGTCTTGGCCATCTACGCCATCATTGCCTTCATGGGGCTCGGAACGTCGCTCATCGATATCTGGATTGGCATCGTGGCGAAGCTCTACAAGGTTCCGAAGCCATCCGCTGCCCTTCGAGACCCTGGCGGTAGTGCGTCGTTGAGCCAGGAGGCTCCAGCGACCAATTGGGAGGCAGTTCTCCACTTCGGCGTGCATGATCCTGCCCTCGGCGACGTACCTACTTCTGGTCAGATTTCAACGACCGGTGACGGTGCGCCGACGTCGTGACACACCTCACGTGCGACCCGACCAGCACGCCACATTGGTAAGGCCGGACCGGAAACTCGGCGCCTGGTTTGAACAACCCACGACATTATTGATGGCCCCGTCCTGCACCCAAATGCCGTAGCCACGCGCCGGTCCGAGCAAGACGTTGGATTCGATGACGTTGGTGCGGCCCCATCCAGGCGCCAAATTCAGTACTTGGATTCCGGCATCGCTCGTCGAATGACCGCGGTTCGCTTCCACCACCCAGTCGTTACCCTTCACCTGGACCCACGCATTCGATGCCGTAGAGCCCACGCCGGAGAAGCTGTTGCCGACGATCTTGCCACCGGTAGTGCCTTCCTTGACATCGATGTTTTGCGAGCCGATGTCTGGCCCAAAGGTGGAATTAAGAACCTGATCATTGTCGGAGCGATCAGGGCCACACTTCGAGAGGGCGCACCAATTCTCGACGGCGCTGCCTATGTAGACACCCTCACCAAAGAATGCTCTCCCCAAACCGGTGTGGTCGATGCGCAGATGGTCGATGGTGTCGTCGCTGCTGGCGGTGCGCAGATGGACACCCTCGTTCTGGGTGCCGGAGACATGCAGATCCCGCAGCAACGTGTGGTCGGTCGCGTCCAGCACGACACCCTTTTGTCCGCCATAGACCGAAAACCCCTCCAGCCGCCACCACGAAGCGCCGTCGAGGTGCAACGTGTAGCCGGAGTGACCACCTTGGAGAACGGCTGTCGTTGGACCTTCCAACGTGATCGGATCGGTGCTCGTCCCCTCGGCAGACGTCGAGAAATTGCCTACATACGCCCCAGGCTCGAGCTCGATGCGTGCGCCTGGTCCTGCCTGCTGAAGGGCTGCTTGCAGTCCAGCTCCGTCGTGCACCTTGGTGGTCGTACCGGCCTCCAAGGTGCCCGAGCTACATGCGGCAAGCGACACGCTGGCAGCCGCAGCGACAGCAGCCAATGGAATGATCCTTTTCACGCAGACTCCTGATAGTTCGCCAACTTCGAACGCTTCCGGCGCCGTCCCCACAAGAAGAGGGCGAGCGGTGGCACCAGAATGAGGCCCCAGAGAAGCAATTCGAGTGGCCGAATCCAACGATTCGGCCCCGGCACGGTCCATGCAACGACCGTGGCGCCCTGAATGCTCGCTTGCGGTTCTGAGTTCAAGAAGATGGGGGCTGCGCCTGTCCCCGAAACCTTGTTGCCCGAAAGATGCATGTCTGCAACCGGACCAACCAACTTGATGCCTGTCCCAAGGATTGACGTCACGACGTTGCCAGCGATCGTGGTCGGAGTTGCTTGGTTGCTGAAGATACCGGTGGCTGCGCCTTCAACATGGTTGGCAGTGATCGCCGCTCCTGAACTCCCCGCGGCAACTTCGATCGCCGTCCCGGCGCTCGCCGTGACCGTGTTGTGGTGGAGAGTCGATCCGGTGGCTCTCCCGACCACCAGCACGCCTGCCTCGTTGCCGCTGATTGTGGAGTCGACCACCGAGTTGCCGTGACCACCATGGATGAGAATGCCGGCACCAAAGTTGTCGCTTGCGGTCACCCCACTCAGCAACGTTTCACTTGATGGATACTGCGCTTGGCCATTTTCGACGTGGTTTGAGTTGATGAGATAACCGGCGCCGCCATTTCCGGCCGAGCGTGTTGCGACGAACCGATCCGCGAGGCAGCCACGGTTCAGAATGAATCCGTGACTGCCATTGTTGATCGCAGTCGAGTGCGAGATCACGGCCGCGTCAGTTCGGTCGTGCAGATCGAGTCCGTACAGCACATTGCCAGCAAACACGTCGTTGCTGGCGGTGAAAGCTCGAGCATGGGAGGCGTACACCCCGAAGTAGTTCCTTCGAAAGGATGACTCGGACGTCCCACCAGAAGGCTGCGTACCGCCGTATGGGATCCACGAGACGCCCGAGCTGATGCCGGTCAGGAAGCCGAGGTCGCTTGCGGCAACGTGCTGGAGCCTCATCACGCCACCTTCGGTAGCGACGTAGGCCCTGCCATCGGCCGTCGACGAGTCAGGATGCCCTGTCGCAGGATCGATGGACGAGATCCGCAGCGGCTGCGTCGCTGTTCCCTCGAAAAGGAGGGAGCCTTGGACTGCCGTGATGTGTGCGTAGCCGACATGTGTGCTTCGCAAGTACAGGGTTGGCACCGTCGAACTTGAAATCACAAGTGTCGCTCCAGGCCCGACCTCAAGTGGGATCTCAAGGATGGTGCTGCCGCCTGGTCCTGGTTCAAAGGCCGCCGGATAGTTCCGTGCGAGGGTGCTGAGGTCATACGGCGTTGCCGATGCTGGCAACAGCAACGTGGGGCCGATACTGCCGGGCACCGCGTAGATGTATGGCGTTGTCCTGCCGAGCAGGGCGTGGTGCAGAGATGACGTCACGAGCTTGTCCTGGTCGAGCAGTCCTTGTTGTGACTGCTGTTGGGATGCAGAGGTCGTCGTCGTTACCGGCGCAGCTGATGCTGCGTGGCTCGCAAGTGGGAGGGCGGCAACGACAGCAGCCGCGACAGCGCCCGGCAGGTGGCGGAAAACCTCAGACATGCAATCCCTTCCCCTCGAGTGATGCGCCCGACTGACCCTCGCCACCCACGCTTGTTCCCGTACGTGTCAGCCATCCTTGTCGATTCATCGTCACCATCGCATAGAGCTTGAGGGGGAGAGAGATAAAGATAATCGTCACCATCACCAAGGGAAGCAATGGAAGATCGTTCGGATGTTCGCGGAGATGGCTGAATCCTCGAATACCTCGTCCAAGCAGCGCCCACGCCAAGAAGATGCCGGCAATCGCGGGGCGGTACACGATCATCGCCCGGATCAGGCAGGTCAGGGCGATGCCCATCGTGAGTGGCGTCAAGAGGACTTGGAGCACGGTTACCTGCGTGATCAAGGCCTCCCCCCACAGCCACCCGCGCCACATCGCCGTCAAGTAGCACCGATACGAGTTGCGGCTCCAGCGTGTTCGCTGCCGCACGAAGCCGCTCAAGGTCTCGGGAAACATCGAGACAGCAACCGCTGTGCTTTGTTGGACCGTTGCGTGGCCCGTCGACAAGACCAACCACGTCAGCCTTCCGTCGTCGCCAGCGACGCATTCCTTGCCGAGAAACATTTCGTGCTCGAGGTCCTCAAGCATGGGCGTGATGAGCGAGCGGCGGTAGCACGCTGTTCTTCCTGAGACGCACGGGACAGAGCCTCGAGCACCCATGGCCGGCGTGTAGTCGAGATAACGAACGTCGAGAAGCCAGGACGCAACTCGCCGCCACACTGAACTTTCGCGAGCTGCAACTACCTGGCGCGTTCCGACTGCGCCAACTGCAGGATCGACAAAGGGCATCTGGACTCGACTAAGGAGCTCCGGCGTCCACGCGGTGTCCGAATCGGTCAGGACGACGAGTTCCGTGGTTGCCCGACGGATCCCTTCCGCTAGGGCTGATCGCTTCCCACGATGTTCAAAGATGTGGACATCGACGAAGTCAGGAAGTGTCATGCCATCGAGCAACTCGCGGCAGGCAGTGTCGCCTGTATCGACGACCAAGATGAGCTCGGATGGCGCAGCATCAATCCACGTCTCGAGACAGAGAGCCAAAATCAGCGGGTCTTCTCGATAGACGGGAACGATCGCCGCTGTCGAGGCGGTGAAGTCCGAGACGATCGGCTTGGCGCGATGGGACATCGTCGTCCGAATGATCCACGTACCCCACGACAACACTGCGATGATGCCGAGCGGCAGGATAGAAAACCAACGAGCCAGCGTCGTAGCGATCACGGTCTGTTCTTGCCTTTCGGTGCTCGGTCGTCACAGGTTACTGCCGGCAGCGCAGTGGGAAGGATGGCGTAACAAGCCCTCCCCGAGGCAACCGAACGATGGCCATCGCCATCACGGTGCCGTCGTCACGCTCTGTGAGGTGATGGCGGCAGTGTCGCCGCGCGCTGTGGCCGTTGCCTGTGCCGGTCAACAGAGGTCGTCTCAGTCCGTCGACCTGCGCCGACGAGGTGGCCTCCTGAGCGGCATCACTTTCTTCGGGACTAGCCCACGCGGAACCGCCACCTACCGACGGGAATCCGAGAGCAGCGGTGCGGGCGAGAGCGCGCCAACTGGACTTATTCTCCGGTCCATCTACGTGGTAGGCGACCCAAGTTGATACGACGTCCTGCATCACAAGCGACTCGGTTCCCGAGGGGTAGAAGGAGAACAGCGATGGTTGCGTCGTGAACTCTTCGCTTGAGGTCGTGGTCCAGCCACGTGGGCGAGTCTGGCCGGATCGCCTTGTCTTCCTCTATCCAGCGTTTCTCCTCGTGGTTGTTTTCACGTTCGCCAGCCAATCCGATGACTCATTCATCACCCTGCGATACGCCAGAAACATCCTCGACGGCAATGGGGTCGTCTTTAACCCCGGACAGCACGTCCAGGGCTTTACGAGCTTCCTTCATCTCGGTCTCGCACTTGTTGCGCTCTCGCTCTCACCCAGCCATGCCCTGTTCTTGCTCAAACTCTCCTCGCTCATCTTTGCCGGCATGGCGGTCACAGAGGGTGCCCGCCTCGTTGAAGGCTTTGATCTCGACAGATGGCTCACCCGAACCGGCATGGTCGCAATCGGCGGCTGCTGGATCGTCGGCTACGCCGCGGGCAATGGGCTTGAAACGTCAGTCGAAATGTGGTTGATCGCATTCATTGCTCGTCGGCTCGTGGTGCGTGGGCCCATGGATCAGATGTGGCTTGTGGCAGCCGCTGGGTTCCTACTCGTGCTGACTCGTCCCGAGGCGATCTTGATCATGGTGGCGGCTGCGGTGACCGGCAGTCTGGCATTTGGATCCATCACGACCGTCCGGGCGTATCGATGGCTTGTCGGACCAATTCTTGGAGCGATTGGGTCTGCCGCGCTATCTCTGATCTTGTTTGGCTCCTTTCTTCCCAACACCTTCGCGGCAAAGGACGCTTCTTTTGGTCCCAGCGTCTATCACGGCATCGGCTACATCTTGGTACCGTTCGGCCCGCCGTGGCTTGCTGTCGTCGCAATGTTGACCCTTGGCCTCGTGGCGGGCCTTGGGATGTGGACCGCTCTCCGACGTGAGCACCGCTACTTGATCCTTGTTGGGATGGTGCTGGCTCAAGTTGTGTTCATCCTGCATTCGTCGGGCGACTGGATGCATGGTGGCCGATTCCTTGCCCCGGTCATCATTCCGACGATTGCACTCGGGGTGATCGGCATCTCGACCATCGACCACTTCCTCGGTGGAATGACGCGCGCGAGTCGCAGCAGAGCGGTGCGGTGGATCGCAAGTACCGCACTCATCGCAACGTCCCTTGTCCCCGCCGTGGTCACCCGCGACCCCGTGTGGAAGATTCACGGCCTGGGCAACGCACAACTCCTGGCGGCCGGGGGATACCGCTATTCCTCCCTGTGGGTCGAGCTGCCCATCAAGCTTGACTGTCTCGATGCTGGAGCAACCGTGGCGTCGACAGAGGTTGGCTTTCTAGGCTTTCAGCGTCCGGACCTCCGCATTCTCGACATGCGGGGGCTGACCGACGCCACAATCGCCCGCACAGCGCCTCAGCGTGACAAGTACAACGTCGGCGTCGTCGACAAGAGGTGGTGGCAAGGCGATGACCCGGTTGGCAGGGCACTCCTCGCCGTTCATCCAAACGTGATCGCCTCGATTGAACCTGCCCCGCAGCACATGGTGCTCTTTCGCCAGTACCGGCTTCTTCGAAAGGAACGGATCGGAAACGCTGAGGTTGCGTTCTACGGACGAAAAGGCACACCATCGCCTCCATGCATCCCCTAAGGCCATCACCACTCGTCATAGCGAGTACGCAGGCATAGCTCTCGTCCACCCCAGGTGAAGTCCGAATGTGCGCATTCACCTTTCCCAGGCCAATGGCACCTGAGGTTCGGCTACAACCGGAATGTTTCTG
>Ga0164296_1006038_pt1 | contig 10393 bp, 9 predicted proteins | sample GEODES057metaG_FD_113533 | JGI IMG/M metagenome (GOLD analysis project Ga0164296, IMG submission 113533) | Dystrophic lake water microbial communities from Trout Bog Lake, Wisconsin, USA - GEODES057 metaG | ecosystem: Environmental > Aquatic > Freshwater > Lake | place: USA: Trout Bog Lake... | reverse complement strand
AGCGAGCGCACCGAGAAATGGTGGATCACGCCCCTGAGCCGCCCCGCCGTCACCCCCGGTTCCAGCGCCACCCGGTCGTGGACCGGGGAGGCGGCGTAGCGGCCCCGGTCCTTCCGGTAGAGCCGCACCGGGGTCAGCGTGTAGGCGAGCGGGTGCGGGCGCGCCTCGCCCGGAAAAATCTCGGCGATGCCGATCCGCCAGGCCGGCCGACGCGGCTCTCCGGCCGCGAACAGGACGCGGATCTCCCGGGCGAGCGCCTCCGGCACCACCTCGTCGGCGTCGAGGTTCAGGAGCCAGACGTGGCGGCACTGATCCTCGGCGAAGCGCTTCTGCGGCCCGTAGCCCGGCCACGGATTGTGGATCACCCGCGCGCCGAGCGATTCCGCCAGAGCCGGGGTGCCGTCGGTCGAACCCGAATCGACCACCACGAGATCGTCGGTCAGGTCGCGCACCGCCCGGATCGTCGCGCCGATCCGGTCCGCCTCGTTGTGGGCGATCAGGAAGATCGACAGGGGGAGGGGCCCCGCAGCCCCCGCAGCCGGCAGGCCCCGTAACGGGCCGCTCACGCCAGCCAGTCCGGGACCCGGTCGAGGGCAATCAGCGCGTCGACGTCGAGGCGCGGCCGCACTACGGCCGCCCGCTCGCCCCGCACCAGAACCTCCGGCACCAGGGGCCGCGTGTTGTAGGTGCAGGACTGGACCGCCCCATAGGCGCCCGCGCTCATCACGGCGATCAGGTCGCCGGCCTTCACCTCCGGCATCTCGCGGTTGAGGGCGAGGTAGTCGCCGCTCTCGCAGACCGGACCGACCACATCGGCCACGATCCGTTTGGCGTCCGGCCCCGGCTCGGCCGCGGGGCGCAGGCCGTGATAGGCCTCGTACAGGGTCGGGCGGATCAGGTCGTTCATCGCCGCATCGACGATCACGAAGGTGCGCCCCGCGCTGTGCTTCACGTACAGCACCCGGGTCATCAGGATCCCGGCATTGCCGACGATCATCCGGCCGATCTCGAACACTGGCCGCAGGCCGAGCGGCGCGAAATGCGGCCGCAGGGTCGCCGCCAGGGCGGCTGGGTCCGGGGGCGGGGCGTTGTCGTCCCGGTAGGGGATGCCGAGGCCGCCGCCGAAATCGATGTGGCGCAGGGGATGGCCCGACGCCATCAGCTCCCGGGCGAGGCCGGCGAGCAGCCGGGCCGCATCGGCGAAGGGCGCCAGATCGGTGATCTGGCTGCCGATATGCATGTCGACCCCGTGCACCGCGAGGCCGGGCAGGGCGGCCGCCATGGCATAGACCGCCGGGGCCCGGGTGATCGGGATGCCGAACTTGTTCTCGTACTTGCCGGTGGAGATCTTGGCATGGGTGCCGGCATCCACGTCCGGGTTCACCCGGATCGAGATCGGCGCCGTGAGGCCGAGCCCCGTCGCAGTCTCGGAGAGGACCGCCAGTTCCGGCTCGCTCTCGACATTGAAGCAGAAGATCCCGGCCTTCAGCGCCGCCTCCATCTCGGCGCGGGTCTTGCCCACCCCGGAAAAGACGATCTTGCCCGGGTCGACCCCAGCCGCCAGCGCTCGCTGCAGCTCGCCCCCCGAGACGATGTCCATCCCGGCGCCCTTCGCCGCCAGGGTCCGCAGCACGGCCTGGTTCGAGTTCGCCTTCATGGCGAAGCAGACCAGCGCGTCGTCCCCCGCGAAGGCCTCGGCGAAGACGCGGTAATGCCGCTCCAGGGTCGCGGTGCTGTAGCAGTAGAACGGCGTGCCGACCTCCGCGGCGAGGCCCGTCAGATCGACGTCCTCGGCGTGCAGCCGGCCCTCGCGGTATTGGAAATGGTGCATCTCGGCCGTGTCTCGTCTGGCGCCGGGGCGGGCTGTCTCCCGTGAAACATCCGTCCGCCCGGTGCGGCGTCCCGGTCCACCCTCTGGCGCATCCTCGTCTTCCGAAAGCCGGAAGCTACCCTCGGGACGATGCTCTACAGCAGCGGATCCAGAATGAAAGGTTCCTTCGGGACGCGGTAGCCCCGCCGCGCGCCGCGGCTGGTCTGTACGGGCGCATCGGTTCCGCCCGGCGGCACCGCCGCCACGGACAGCTCGTCCCCGGCGCGCACGGAAGCCGGGTCCGGCTCCGGCGCGCCGCCGCCGAGGCCGACCGAGACCGGCAGGGTGCGGCGGCCGTTCACCGTATCCGAACCCGCCTGCGCGGAGGGGGCTGCCACGGGGGCCGAGGTCTGGGGCGGTTCCAGGGCGCCGCGCCGCCCGCAGGCGGAGACCGCCAGGGCGATGAGGCCGGACGCGGCGAGGAGCTTCAGGGCGGAGTTCGACAGCATCGCGCGAGGGTCCGGCGGGCTCGGCACCGGCACGCAGGGCGCCGGCGGGAACCCGACCTTAGCCGTTGCCGCGCGGCGGCGCGAGCGCGCCGCCGCAACAGGGCAGAAGCGTCGGCCTCAGCCGCGGCGGTCCTTGCTGTCCCGTGCGCCCTGCCGGCCCTTGGCCGGGCTGTTCTGACCCTGCTCGGCCTCGTAGGCGTCGATCGCGCGGCGGCAGTTCTCGCTGAGCTTCTTCCAGTTCTTCTGGAAGCAGGCATCGGTGGCCGGATCGTCGGGGGCCAGATTGCCGCAATAGGTCAGGTAGTCGCCGGTGCAGTACTTCTTGAGGGTCTCGTTGCCGCGCTTCGTCTGCTGCGCCGCCGCCGGCAGCGTCAGGGCAGTGGCCGCCGCGAGGGCGAGGACGATTGGCTTCAGGCGCATGGGTATCCGTACCATCTGTCGGAATAGGAGAAGTGCAGAACGCGTCGGCGCTGCGATGGGGCCTTCGCGTGGTCGAAACAAGGCGGCCAATGCAGGTTTCCGCGTCGGGCGCGGCGGGAAAACCCGCTCAAACCCGCTCGGGCTGCGCGACCGGATAGGCGGCCCGGGGCATCCGGCCCTGGCTCGTCAGGGCATCGGCCACCTCGGCGATTCGGAGGCGCAGCTCTGCGTTCTCCCGCTCGATGCCGGCGTGACGCTCCGATTGCCGGTCCGCCACCGTCAGGGCCAGCGCTTCCTCGGCCGCCCTCAGGCTCGCGCGCAGGTCGTCGCGCTCGGCCGCAACGGCCGCGGCATCCGGGATGCCCGCCGGATCCGTCGTCGAATCGGTCGCCTGCCGCAGCCCCAGGAGCGTGTCGAGGAGGTCGGCATGGGCCTCCTCCAGGGCCTGGAGCGTGGCGAGGCTGGCGGTGCCGTCCTCGCGGGCGAGGGCGAGCTCGGTCTCGAGCTCCCGGGTCTTGGCCTGGACCTGGGCGATCTCGGCGTCCCGGGCCGCGACGTCGCGGGCCAGCGCGGCGACCCGCATCGTCCCGGCGCCGAGCGCGGCCATCTCGGCCTGGCGCTTCGCTTCCGCCGTCTCCACCCGGCGCTCCAGGCGGCGCTGCTGGACGGCGAACTGCGCGCGCAGGAAGTCGCGCTCGGCAGCGACCTCGGCCGGGGACAGGGGCAGACGCGCCTCCACGCGCCGCCGCGCCAACCGCGCGGCGCGGGCGTTGAGCGCCGGCAGCAGCAGGAGGCCGCACAGGCTCGCCGCCAGGAAGCCCAGCGCGAAGATCATCACCGCTTCGATCACGAGGGAACAGCCCGCGCATCCGGCCGGACAACCCGACCCGCCTCTACTCTAGCCCAGGTTGATCGGAAGGGGGAAATCCGATCCTCCAACCGATCAGAACGGGTTCCAGGTCGGCTCCCGGGTGAATTTCAGATAGCCGACATTGATACCCAGCCGCGCGCCCACGCCGCTGCGGATCGGAACCACGATGATCCGGTCGTTGACCACTGCGGTCATGCCGAAGCCGCCGACCAGATAGGCCGAACCGTCGACGCCGCCGAAGCGGCGGTACAGGTCGCGCACGTTCGGCAGATTGTAGACCAGCATCATGGTGCGCGCGCCGTCGCCGCCGACGTCGAAGCCGACCGACGGCCCCTGCCAGTAGATGCGCCGCTGGCCGGCATTGCGGGTGTAGAGGGTGCCCTCACCGTAGCGGACACCGGCCACCACCGCGCCGCCGCCCTCCTGACCGAGGATGTAGCCGTTCGGCTCACCCCAGCGCCGGCCCGCCTCCTCGACGGTCAGCGCGAGCCCGCGGGAGACCGAGCCGAAGAACCGGTGGCCCGACTCGACGAGCTCTCCCGGGCGGAAGGTCTCGGGGGTGTCGGCATCCTCGCCGCGCGCCAGGGCGGCCCCCGGTAGGCCGAGGGCGGTGCCGAAGGGGGCGCCGAGCGCCAGGGCGAGGCCCGCGCGCAGCAGGTGTCGGCGGTCGGGGCCGCGATCGTCTCGTGCCGTCATCATTGTCTCCTCGCCCGGTTCGATTAACGGTTCGTGCGATGGACCTGTGCCGCTTTCGTCCCGCCGGGCCGGCACCGGCTGCGGCCCGGGAACCCTCATCCGTCCGGGCCTCACGTCCCGCTCCGGCGCGGGTGGATGAGTCGGACCAGCTTCCGGGGGAATTCGCAAGATGTGGTTAACGCGTCCCGATCCCGCACCCCGGGCCCTATGCCGGCCGGGTTTGGCCGGCGCGCTCGCCGTCTGCGCGGCCCTCGCCGGGCCGGCAGCGGGCCAGCCGGCGAGCAATCCGGTGGGCGAGCCGGCGGGCACGACGATCGCGCTGCTGACGCTCAACGGCTTCGATCCCGTCAGCTACTTCCTGGCGGGTGGGCCGCTCGCCGGGACGGGGCGGTTCGAGCTGACCTGGGGCGGACAGGTCTGGCGCTTCGCCAACGGTGCCAACCGCGAGGCCTTCCGGGACGATCCGGCCGCCTACGCCCCGCGGCTCGGCGGCTACGACGCTGCCGGGATCCTGGAGGGCCGGCTGGTGGATGCCGACCCGCTGATCTTCGCGGTGCTCGGCGAGCGGCTCTACCTGTTCCGGGATGCGGGGCGCCGCGCCCGGTTCCTGGCCGATCCCGGCCTCGCCGGGCGGGCGGAGGTGGCTTGGCCGGGTCTGCAGGGCCTGCTGGACCGGCCGCCTACGACGCCGCGGTGAGGGGCGCCGGTCGTGCTGGGCTACGGGTCCCGCAGGCGCCGGGGAGGGCGAGGCATGGGGCCAGGGAAGGGTCGCCCAGGGCCGCGAAGGGCCCGTTGCGGTGGTCCGGCCCGTGCTGCCCGTAGCGGATCGGGCCGCCCCCCGGCACCACCACGCAGCCCCCGGCGGCCGCCACGATATGATCGCCGGCCGCCGTGTCCCATTCCATGGTCGGGCCGCAGCGCACGTAGATGTCCGCCTCGCCGGCCGCGATCAGACCGAATTTGAGGGCCGAGCCGACCTGGCGCGTCTCCAGCACGGGGAGGGCCGAGAGGCAGATCGCGGTCTCGGCGTCGCCGTGTCGGCGGCTGCCGAGCGCCAGGAGGCCGGCCGCCGGCACCGCGCGGGCCTGCACCGGCCGCCCGGCGCCGGGCCGTCCCGCCGTCACCGGGGCCTCGACGGCCTTCGTCCCCGCCCACCAGACCCGATTGAGACCGGGCGCCGCCAGGGCCGCCGCCACCGGGCGCTCGCCCGCCACCAGGGCGATGTTGACCGAGTAATCCGGCGTCCCGGCCAGGAAATCGCGGGTGCCGTCCAGGGGATCGACCAGGAAGAAGGTCTCGGCGGGCCGCAGCGTGCCGCCCGGCGCCGCGGCCGCGCGCTCCTCGGCCACGACTGCGATGCCGGGGAATCGCTCGGCCAGGGCGGCGACGATCAGATCCTCGGACTCGACGTCGGCGGCGCTCGACGGGGTCCCGTCAGGCTTCAGGGCGTGGGGGCAGGGGGCCCGGTGATAGCGGCGCAGGATCTCGCCCGCCGCGCAGGCGATCTCGGCGAGCGCCGCGGCAATCCGCTCGCGCTCAGGTCCCGAGATCATCGCCGCGCCCGTCATGGTTCCTCCCAAGACCCTCTTGAATGCCCGAGCGGGGGAGGGATGTCGACCTGTTCCGGTGCTGGACGCGCTCAGGCCTTCGGGTCCTGACCGCGGTAGCCCCCCTCCCGGATCCCACCGCGTCCGCTTGCGCGAGCAACCGAAGGCCGGATCGCTCCGAACTCGGCGAAGCAGGGGGCGATAAATGCCAGGCAAAAAAACGCAGTCGGCAGGTCGCGGGCTCTGTGCAAAATTTTAAAGGTTGCGTGTGGTCAGGCTAAAATTAAGAACGACTTAAACTAGATCTTGGTCGGTGCCGCGATGATCCGTGCAATATTATTTTTCTTGCTGACATCGAATTTTATATTAGCGGGGCAATACTCTCACGCATCGGATCTCAATGAGCTGAAATCGCAATATCGAAGACCGGTAACTGTCCCATTCCCCGCGAAGGCGCCGTTCTCGCCGCAGATGGCGACCCTCGGCAAGATGCTGTTCTTCGACCCCCGCTTGAGCGGGATGCAGAATCTGAGCTGCGCGAGCTGCCACAACCCGTCCTTCGGGTTCGAGGTTCCGGTCCCCCGCCCGATCGGCGCGGCCAACACGCCGCTCGGGCGCAAGGCGCCGACGCTGCTCAACGCGGCCTGGATTCCGACCCTGTTCTGGGACGGGCGCGCCCCCGATCTCGAGAGCCAGGCGCTGGGCCCGATCACCGCCCCGGCGGAGATGAACGGCGACATCCCGGTGATCGTCGCGCGCCTGAAGGCCACGCCGGACTACGCGCGCTGGTTCCGCACCCTGTTCCCCGCGGACGGGGTCACGCAGGAGAATATCCTCACCGCCATCGCCACCTATGAGCGGACGGTCGTGGCGGGATGGGCTCCCTTCGATCGCTGGATCGAGGGGGATGCAGGAGCGATCTCGCCCGCCGCGCAGCGGGGCTTCGTCCTGTTCAACGGCAAGGCCGGTTGCGCGAGCTGCCACACCGGCTGGAACTTCACCGACAACAAGTTCCACGATCTCGGCATCCCCACGGAGGATATCGGCCGCGCCGCCTTCGAGCCCGACAATCCCCTGGCGCAATACGCGTTCAAGACGCCGGGCCTGCGCAACCTGACCTACCGCGCACCGTTCGGGCATGCCGGCCAGTTCGCGACGCTGGAGGACATCATCACCTTCTACGAGACCGGCGGCCTCCCGCGGCCCTCGAAATCGCCGCTGATGCGCCCCCTCGCCCTCACCGCGGAGGACCGCACGGACCTGATCGCGTTCCTGCGGGCGCTGACCGCGGAGCAGACGCGCACCGCCCTTCCGAATCTTCCGAACTGACCCGGGATCGCGCCAGCACCATGTCGATCCGTCTCAAAATCCTCCTGCCGCTCCTCGGCTTCACGCTCCTGGCCGGCCTGCTGGCCGGCGTCACCGGCCTCGTCGGCCTCAAGGCCCTCGGCGACCTGTCGGCGCTCGCCGAACGCAGCGCCGCGGCGACCGAGGCGAGCCAGGCGGCCCGCGACCAGTTCCGCCGGGCGGAGGATCTGGTCGCGCGCGTCGGCGCGATGACCGATATCCTCGATCTGGCGCCGATCACCGCCGATTTCACCGCGTCGAGCGACCGCGTGGCGGCCCTGCTCGGGCAGATCCGGCGCGCCGCCCTGTCGGAGCCCATGCTGCGCCTCTCGGAAGAGATGGAAACCGAGGCCCGGCGCTGGCGCGGGGATGCCGAGATCCTGCTTGGCCTCCGCTCCGGGGCCGAGATTCCCACCCCCGAACGGATGACCAGTCAGGGCCGCCAGCTGCAGCAGCGTTTCGACGCCGCGGTGGCTCTGGCCGCGACGGAAGCGCGGTCTCAGATGCAGGCGACCCGGGAGGCGACCACCCGGACGATCTGGGTGATGCTCGGCCTCGCGGGGGCCGTGGTCCTCGTGAGTGCGCTCACGGCCTGGTGGCTAGCCGGCAGCCTGAGCCGCCCCCTCGTGCGTCTGACCGCCGAGACCGCCCGCCTGGCGACCGGCGATACCGATGTCGCCTTCGCGGCGGCTGGCCGCCGGGACGAGATCGGCGCCATCGCCCGCGCCGTTGTGGCGATCCGCGACCTGTCGGTGGCGGAGGCAGGCCAGCGGTTCGAGCGCGCGCAAGCCGATCGTGTCCGCGCGGAGCAGGCGCGCCGCACGATGCTGCACGACCTCGCCGACGGGTTCGAACGCTCGATCGGCGGGATCGTGGCCCATGTGGGACGGGCCGTGACCGACCTGCAGGTCTCCTCGGGCACGATGCGCCAGGCCGCGGAGGGGACGGCCCTGCGCTCGACCAGCGCGGCCGGCGCCGCACGGCAGACCGCCGGCAATGTCGACATGGTGGCAACGGCGGCCGGGGATCTCGGCACCCGGGCCGAGGTGATCGGCCGGCAGGTCGTCGAGGCGGCGGGGATGTCGTCGGCCGCGATCGAGGCCGCGTCCCGCACCGGGGAGATCATGGCCGGCCTGTCGGCTGCCGCGAACCGGATCGGCGACGTGGTCGGCCTCGTCTCCGACATCGCGGCGCGGACGAACCTGCTCGCGCTCAATGCCACGATCGAGGCGGCGCGCGCCGGCGAGGCCGGGCGGGGCTTCGCCGTGGTGGCCTCCGAGGTGAAGGATCTGGCGGGCCAGACGGCCCGGGCGACCGACGAGATCGGCGGCCAGATCGAGGCGATCCGGACGGCCGCCGCGGAAGCGGATCGGGCGCTCCAGGACGTCAACGGTCAGATCCACGCGATGGGCGGGGTGACGGCGCACATCGCCGACGCGATCGCGCAGCAGGGTGCGACCACCCGGGCGATCGCCAGCAGCCTGGACGAGGCCGCAGCGGGCGTCGGGCGGGTGACGGCCGACATCACGGAGGTCGCCCGGTCGGCGGAGGCGGCGGGGCACGCCGTCCTGGCCTTCGCGACGGCCTCCGACGAACTGGCGGGTCAATCCCGGACGCTGAGCGCCGAGGTGGCGCAGTTCCTCCGCAACGTGCGGTCCGCCTGACCCGCGCCGGGACCGTATCGCCTGCCGGTCCTGACCTATCGGCGCGCCGTCACGGACCGCCGGATCCGCGCCTGCAGGGCCTGGCTCCGGCGCCGGTGGCGGCGCAGCTCCGCGGCGAGGCTGCGCGCATCCGGCAGGCCCAGGGCCATGGCGATCTGCCGGGCGGCCGTCTCGGACGGCTCCCCGGCGGGATCGGCCATCACCAGCCGCTGCCATTGATAGACCGCGTCGAGGAACCCGTAGGTCTCGGCCAGCGCCTCGGCCGCTTCGTCCGGCAGCAGCCCGCGCGCCGCCGCCCCGCGGAAGAGGGCCTCCGCGCCGAGCCCGATGCCGTCCGGCCAGTCGTGCGCGTGACTCAGCACAATGGCCTGGGCCAGGAAATCGAGGTCGAACAGGGCGCCGGGGGCGAGCTTCAGGTCGTAGGGGCCGGCATGGCCGCGCTCTTGGGCGACGAGCGCCCGCATCGCCCCCGCCTCGGCGCAGACTTGGGCCGGCGCGCGCGGTTGAGACAGGATCGCGGCGATCCCGGCCATGACGGCCGCCCCCAGGGTGGCGTCCCCCGCCACGATTCGGGCCCGGGCCAGCGCCATGTGCTCCCACAGCTCCGCCGCCTCGCGGTGATAGGTGGTGAAGCCGGTCAGCTGCACGGCGGGCGGGCTGTGGCTGCCGTAGGGACGCAGGCGCAGATCGACCGCGTAGAGCCGGCCGCGCCGGGTCGCCGTGGTGAGCGCCGCGGTGAGGCGCTGCGCCAGACGGTTGTAGGCCACGACCGCATCGAGGGGGCGCCGGCCGTCGCTGGTCCGGTCCTCGGGATCGAAATCGTAGAGGAACACGAGGTCGAGATCGGATTCGGCGCTGAGCTGGCGCGATCCGAGTCGGCCGAGCGCCAGGACGCAGCAGCGCCCGTTCGGCACCGCGCCGTGATCTTTCGCGAAGCGGCGCGCCTCCGCCTCCAGGCTCAGCGCCACCGTGGCGTCGGCGATCGCCGCGTAGGCCTCTCCGGCCTGTCGGGGCGTCAGGATGCCCGAGAGCAGGCGCGCGCCGGTCACGAAGGTCATCTGCCGGGTGGCGTCCCGGCAGCGATCCAGGAACTCCTCGTGGCTCGCCGGCTGGCCGACCAGGGCCCGGTACTGGGCGCGCACCGCCTCCGGATCCGAATCCGGCGTGACGAAATCCGGGTCCAGCACGGTGTCGAGGACGTGCGGGCTCAGGCCCACGATGTCGGCAAGCCGCGGCGCCGTGCCCAGGATGTCGGCAAACAGCAGGCGCAGCCGCTCGTGGGCGCGCAGGATCGCCAGCAATTCCGCCACGGCCGGCATCCGCGCGAAGGCCCGGTCGAGGGCGAGCAAGGCCGCGTCCGGGTCGGCGGTACCGCCGAGCGCCCGTAGCAGCGCCGGCAGCATCTCGGCCAGGATCTCCCGGGCTCGGCCGGTCCGCAGGGCCGGGCGGCGGCCGCGGTGCCAGCCCTGCACGGTCTCCCAGGCGCGCTCCGGCTCGCGGAACCCGAAGGCCGCGAGCCGCGCCAGGGT
>Ga0164296_1006037_pt1 | contig 10393 bp, 16 predicted proteins | sample GEODES057metaG_FD_113533 | JGI IMG/M metagenome (GOLD analysis project Ga0164296, IMG submission 113533) | Dystrophic lake water microbial communities from Trout Bog Lake, Wisconsin, USA - GEODES057 metaG | ecosystem: Environmental > Aquatic > Freshwater > Lake | place: USA: Trout Bog Lake... | reverse complement strand
CAAGGTGCAACAAGGCCTAGCCGGACAAGTACGCCATACCGGCAACAACTTTGAAGTTAACGACGGCACGACTTGGCGTACTTTGTACGACAGTTATGCCACTGTAGATGTAACCAAAACTGCCGAAGAAGCATTTCAGTGGGTTACAAGAAGAATGGCCTGGGAAAAAGAAGCCGAACAACTAGCGCAAAACAATCATACAGTTGCAGCTGCATTACAAGAGTACAAGACTATTATGGCAATTGCCGAAGAAAGATTAAACGTGGTTATTCAATTATCAAAGGAACATACATAATGAATTGGTTAAAGCGTAAATTAAGAAACTGGATCAACTCAGACGAAGATTGTATCGAACTCCCTCTTAGAGCGGGTCGTGAACATCAATTTGACGATGATCCAATTAGATTTAGTGTTACCATGGCACGCGGAGGCATTGTGGTTACTTCTAGTACTTACGATAGAGTTAAAGATCGAAACTATAATGTTGTGCACGTTATTCACGACAACGAAGATGTTGCCAGTCAAGTAGGACAGATTGTAGCCATGGAGTTATTAAAGCAATGACATATAATATATACGGTGGCGGTGGTAGTGGCGCATCGCCGGGCATTCTTGCTGTAGGCGGGGGTCTTGGTGGTATGGCAGATACTATAACCATTGGCGGTCTCGGTAACCCACATAAATTTGATGGTATGGATATTAGAATCACTACCGCCAATGGCGGATATATTGTAAGCATACACACAGAATCTGGCACTAAGCCACAATTGTATATTATCAACGAAGACCGAGATTTAGGTCAAGAACTAGGCAAAATTATAACTATGCATTGCCTAACAAAGGAATAATATGACAAATGAAATGATTGCAAAACCAGTAGTAAAGAATAAGTTTTGGATTGTTGAAGAAGGCGGACAAAAGATTGCCACAATTCAAGCAATTGATGAAGACGGCGGTGTTGCGTATGTGCATGATGAACAACGTGAAGTATTCCCTAGTATTAAATTGTTAAGCAAGAAATACAATATTGTTTTTGCCAAAGCCGATAAACCTAAAAAAGAAAAGCAAGACATATACGAAGTATATGGATTTCCTACTACCAGTAATCCACACAACCAAGTTTTAGATGTACAACGGTATTTGCCTATCTACACCAAGACTTTAAAAAGCAAAAGTTTCTTTTGTGCTGGTTATTATATTATTAAATTTAGTAACACATGGGTACGTGCTACCTGCCCTAAATTGATTACACTTAATAGATATGAATACCAAGGGCCATTTAAAACACAAGATCGTATGATAGAAGCAATGAAAGAAGCCAATGGACAATAATTTACCACTACAGATAAAAATGTTTAACGATAAAGTTAGAGCAATGAATCAAGCAAACAGTAAAATTCTAACCTTAAATGCACAAGAAGCACGTGGTTTGCATGCAGAAATCTATGATTTGCTTGCCGCAATTGCATCAAATTCCAAGTCATCTACTAACACCAGTACTGTTAGTATGGATGGAGGAAGATTTTAATATACGTATATTATTGAGATAAATAAACAGTAGATCAAGGATAATTGACATGTCAAGACCAAAGCCAGTGGTATTGTTAGACCACGTAAACAAAACAACTTATAAGAGTGAACAGGTGTTGAACTCTGAAGGGATATGGGCGGTCTTCTACGACAATCAACCCATCAATCTTAAAACTTCAAATGTTCTAGTAGCATATCCGGGTCCCAAATATAAAAAAGTAAGTTTCAGTAATCCGGGTCACGCAATTAATTTATGCAAGAAACTCAATGGATTGTTTAAGACTGATAAATTTTCTGTTGTATTGTTAAAACAAGGTGACACAATATATAAACAATGAATCCCTTAGATTCACCAACATATTGTAAACTTTCCCACGTCTCCCTAGCTGTTCAAAACGAAGGAGACGTTTGTGTTTGTAACAAGAATACGCAAAGCTTCGAAGACGGTAAGAAAAACAAACTATATCTGCAAAATGACGGTCTTGAGCGTATGTGGCGCAGTCCTACTAGACGTCTAATACAAGCCGCCTTAGATTATGGTAAAAGAATTCCCAGTTGTCAGGCCTGCTGGAATGATGAAGACGCAAGTATTGAATCTCTAAGACAGTCTTATAACGAAAAATTAAAAGATCTCAACTCAATACCCACGCAACCTCAAATATTAATTATTAAGCCGACTAATATTTGTAATATGGGTTGTCGTACTTGCCAGCCCAATACCAGCACAACATTGTATCAAGACTTTTTCAAACTTGATCAAGAATTAAAAAACTATACTGGCACATTCAAAGAATACACATCTCAATTTGAAAGTATTAGGGTTGGCCTTGGCAAACAAAATTTAGATGTATGGGATACATTTGAAAAATGGATACCCAACTTAACAGTCATTGATATTTACGGCGGCGAACCTATGTTGGCTCCTGCTATGTGGGATCGTATTATTGCCGTTGCTGAACAAGGACAATCTGCAGAAACCACGCTACAGTATCATACCAATGGCACATTGTGGAATCAAAAATACATAGATGTATTGCTAAAATACAAAGAAGCACGTATAGGTATTAGCATAGATTCTAATGATCCACTGCAACTTGCGTATATAAGAGATCGTATAGACATAGAGTCTGTGTTTAAAAACTTAGAAAAATACATCGAATTAGATAAAACAAATCCAACAGTAACAGTTAATATTTCTTTTACTGTGAGCGTGTTTAATATTTGGTACGCCGATACTATTGTTGATGAGTTGTCCAAATTTGGCATTCCTGTTGCAATTAACGTAGTCTATGGCCCAGACCAATATGACATGAGACATTTACCTGCAGAAATCAAACAGACGCTGATCAAACGATTATCAAAAAATCCACAATGTGATAAATTGGTTAGTTTACTACATCATAATATTCCAGGTTGTGATGTTTGGTGGCCAAGATTTTGGAAAGAAGTGGCGATTTTAGATCGCATTAGGAATCAAAGTTTTGCAGATACTTTCCCTGAATACTATCAAGCTCTAATGCCTTATATTCCCAATGTCTAGACAACATGATTACCAACAGCAATTTATAAAGTTATCAGGATATCCCAATCCCGAAAACTTCGAAGGGGTTGAGTATACATGGTGGGTTAATCCGACCAACCACGATAGTGTTAGGATGACTAAGACTTGTTTAGACTGGACAAAAAAGTATTGCGGATGTAAGTATGTAGAAGTCAAGTTAAGTCATCAAATACTGCCGAAACATCTACTACAATTAGAACGGCTAATCAAAGAACCCTACTGTATACGTGGCAAGACCATCCATTTAATGAGCGAAACCGACGCCATTATGCTACAGTTACATGCCGGAAATCTAGCACAATACTTAGAAAATCTACAGCAAAATCAATAACTTAGCTGTGTTGCACAAATACAACACCCAAAATAGCAAAACCATAGTATAATACGAATTGTGTTTAACTACCTTAGGGTGCTAACGTGATTCGTATATTTTTAGGTGTTATTACTGCATTGTTGGTCTATACCAATATTAATATTAGTCAACTTATTGATCGTACTGATACTATCGAATCAAGACTAGCAAACTTAGAAGAAATTGTAGATTCAGGACATCATGTGATCTATAACATGCGTGATATAGACTGTTTGGCTAAGAATATCTACTACGAAGCCGGTGTTGAAAAAGATTCAGGCAAGTATGCTATTGCCAGCATAACTGTTAATCGTCTTAAAACAGGACAATGGGGTAACAGTATCTGTGGCGTTGTATACAGTCATGCACAATTTTCTTGGACATTAAAAAAGCACTTGCCCAGGCCAGATCCAGTGTTATACAATCATTGTTATGATATCGCAATGGATGCATTGAATGGTAAAAGTGTACGTGGCTTAAGCAAGAGCTTGTTTTATCATGCGGATTACATTCCTGCTCCTAAGTGGGCAGATTCTGCATATCAGTCAATGAAAATTGGTAGTCATATTTTTTATACCAAAGCAAAGAACTCGTGGTTGACATTATAAATATTTGATGTTACACTTGTGACTGTTTGTTTAGCGCGGTGTTGAACAAACATTTTTAAACCAATCTGGTATTGTACCAGTAACGAAGGAGAATTATTATGGCCGCAAAACGCCTCACACGAAAATTTACAGAAGTAGTTGCCGAAGTCGAAACGCAACTCAAAGCACATTTCGAAGTTACAGACCAAGACCTAGAAGCATGGCGGACCCGTGCAAAGGCAATCGCATTTACATTCCCACATAGTACCATGGTCGAAATTGAAGACCTTTGGATCGACTATGAAGTGCAACGTGATGTAATTCACAAGCACATCATGAACATTATGAAAAAGTGGGATCCACGTGTTTGTAGTCCCGGATCAGCATGCCGTATCAATGGCAATATCTTTTTGTACGATGCACAACACAGAACATTAGCGGCCGCATTGCTGGGCTATACACAAGTACCTTGTGCTATTGTAGATACCACAGAAGCCAACTTTGCTAGTTACGCTTTTGAGTTGCTAAACGACACCGGTGTTAAGCGTTTAACTCCCGGAGACCTGCATCGCAATGCTCTTGTTCGTCATAAGAATGGCAGCAGAGATGTTAAGGTTGTACGTGCCAAAAACATGCAAGATCAATTTGATAAGGCAGGTATTGACTTACAAGACAAGAATTCACGTGCCAGCGACAACCTACGTGGTGACAATGATTATTTCTTTAGTCACTTTAAGTATGCACAAAAGGGCATCGAAATTGACGACACCGGAAATACACTTTATAACATTCTTAGTGCCATTAAGGAAACGTTTCCAATTGGTGAGGAAATTGATCAAGGTGTTTACATTGGCTTGTATGAATTGCATCGTATTAGTAGTACTAATCCCGCAGACAAATTGCCCAAAGGTTGGATGAAAACTTTGCTCGAAAGTATCAAACCCACATTTAAAAATGCTAAATTGATTCATGCTAAGGCTAAGATACAATGGGCACATGTGCGTCCCGGTGCCAGCTGGTCTGCTCCTGATGCAATGAGCAATTTTATGCGTGAACTGCATATTCGTAATGGTGGTAAACTACAGTTGCCTACACATGGTGCAGGTGCTAGTATGGGTATTACCGAAGGTAATATTGCTCCCGGTTTATTCCCCGAGGCTTAATATGTTAAAAGAATCTCTCGAACAATTTACGGCTCCAGTTTACGGCAAGACTGCTCGCAGTCCTGCGACTTATAAGACAGTTGCGGCTTATTGCAGTCGTAACCTTGTAAGATTAGTTGCTGACTATCATGCTGTAAGAAATGACCAACAATTGTTGCGAGAGATTCGCAATGATATAGATTACTACTTACGCAGATATCACGAGTACTGTATTGAACAACGTGATGGGATGAAAGCACACTATCATGAAATTGGTGCAGACACTGATTGTGATTTTGAACATCTAATACCCGCAAGTCGCATTAGAGATTTGTTGTTAGCCGACAAAATTACAATTGAGCAAGCACTTAACCCTCCTACTGTTAGACTAAGCCGTGCCAAACACATGGCACTAAAAGACGCAGGTTGGGCATCAAAGACTCCTAACATGTGGTTGCCGTTTGAACGGTATACTAATGTGTTTGTGGCTGAATATCAAACCTATGACGGTACTGTTGTTGATCCTGCAACATGGACATTAGAAAAACATTACAGTTATTTTAAACATCTAGTTATATGATTGAAGACTATTACGTTAACGTTTGCCGCCAATGGGGGTTTACTCCGGGCTATGATATAGCCAGCGGCTACGAAAATCTCATTCCGGCATTCAAAGCACTTAGCAAAGAAGTTTGGGATCGTGCACCTGAAAAAGATAGAGAAGCAATGATAGATGCTGTATTCCAAATGTACAGAATACAAAATGTTGTACCTATCACTTACTATAGTCTAGAAGGATGCCGTCAACAATTAATTGATCTTAGCCATAAAACTAAATCAATTAAAAATGTCACACTTGGTGTTGGCAACAACGAAGGACTAGCATTTAGTCGTTTTTGGTTCCCTAATATGCAAGATGCTAAATGGAATGATAACGATAGTGTAAGTATTCGTGCTAGATTCTTAAACGACAACAAGCTCAAACGTGCAATTAAACTCTGCTATGTACACAGGGATGAAGGCGAAAATACTGTATTGCCAAAAAACATTCGCAGAGCACTAGAACTAGTAAACGGCGGTACTATTCAAAACTTCAAACCCATGAATGCTCGTGCGGTCTGGGAATACATCTGTCCTACATTTATGGGCCGTGTTTTAGACTTTAGTTCAGGTTACGGTGGGCGTATGATGGGCGCAATGACCAGTAGATTGCGTTATCATTACACAGGCATAGATCCTAATACAAAGACATTCAATGGACTTAGTGCATTAGGTGAGTTACTGCAAGACTGTAATCTGGGATTAGGCTACGAAATGCATTGTATGCCAAGTGAAGAATTTGAACCTGAATCAGGTAGCTATGATGCGGCATTCAGTAGTCCACCGTATTTTAATCTTGAAACCTATACAGATGAACCAACACAATGTATGAATCGTTATACAAACTTAGATGCTTGGTTTGAACGTTATGTAGAGCCAACACTAAGTATGATACATTGCGGCTTAGCCAATGATGGTATCTATGCTGTAAATATTGCCGATTATAAAAACAGCAAAGAACAGTTTGCTATTGTTGAACGGTGGAAACAGTTAAGCGAAAAAGTTGGATTTCAATATCAAGAAACTGTTGATATGATTCTTAATGTACGTCCCGGAGTAGGCAACAACAAACAAGAGAATGGATATAAAAGTGAAGGCATCTACATCTTTAGAAAACGATAAAGATTTGTTTTGGGCCATACTCAAAGCAGATCCCAAGGTTATTGCACACCATTTTGGGCAGGAACTTGTTGAACTCAGCGAAAAGAAAAATAAAGAAAAATTTCACCGCAGATTAGATGAATTAATCAGCATGGTTATGAATACCGTGCAAGACGATATAATGATACTGGCTATCATTAAATGCTGGTTTACCAAATATCAAATTCCAGCTGATCCAAGCAAGTTATCCTGTTTTGATCATTTTCATGAAAATTACAGCGATTTAGTAATGCAAAGCAGTGGGTTGAATCGTAAAATAGATATACCTATTCTTTAAGATCGCACTAGTGGCGGGATTTCAATCCAACTAAAAGTGGCTTCATTCCATGCCCAAGCCTGATGATCAGTAGGCGGAAGTATGGGCGGCATCCAAGTGAATGTGGTTGTATCTAATTGCCATGATGGATATGGTTGTTGTACATAAAATGCATCTAGAGTAGCATCGTATATGTAGCCTACACCAGCATAATTTCCACGTAGTGCAGGTTTACCGTCGGGCCTTCCATCAGGTCCATAATGTACACCACCGCGTGTATTATAACTTGTTTGTATCCACTGCTTGGGATTGCCGACTGCACCAGAGTTGATAAAATCGTGTTCTGCAACGATTACTCGTCTTACTACTCCATCTTCTACAAAAGCAAAATGACTCATTGAAAAATCCTATTAGTTATAAAAATACATGAAAACTTGGCCTGCACCGCCATGGCCACCCGGTCCACCACCATTGGGGTAGGCGCCACCTCCGCCACCTCCGCCACCTCCGTAGCCAGCAAAACCTGGACTACCGGCATTAGTAGCATAGTTTTGCCCTAGTCCCCCGGCTCCACCTCCACCGTTAGCAGTACCAGTGTTAACTGCAATTGAACTATTGTTGTGTGAATCAAACCCGCCACCAGGACCACCTCCGCCGCCAAGATAATCCGAGATTACAGCTGGCGATCGTGCACCTTGAGCAATTCCATATCCAAATTGTCTACCTGGGCCTGCACCGCCCCAACCTCCTCCTGGAGGACTGCCACCTGCACCACCACCTCCGCCATTATATCCATTATCATTACCATTGCCACCGGCATTTCCATAATTTACCAATGATGATGTACCGTTACCAGATGCTCCAGCCACTTGAGCGTCAGCATTACCAGCTGCTCCGCCTTGGCCCCAGCCTTGATACCCGCTACATCCGCCACCAGATCCTCCAATATTACCATTTATATAAGGTGAATAACTTGGATTACCATCCGAATCGTACCCTTGTATGCTACCAGCACCACCGCCTCCGCCACCACCATATGCAGTAACACTTCCTAGCAATGAGTCACTGCCATTGGCCCCAGTGCCATACCCTGGGGAATAAAAATTACCAGATGTTGCACCTGCACCCCCGCCACCAACTATAATATTATAGGTATTACCAATTAGCGGAGCCTGATCATTTGCATTTATCGATCCAAATATTACGCCGCCCCCGCCTCCTCCGCCCCCGCCATCCCATCCACTAGTACTACCTGTTGATCCACCACCACCTCCGCCTGCAACAACGAATATGTCACAGAACGCATATCCCGATGGCCAAGTTATTGACCCACTTGTTAAAAATTGTTTAATCATTGGTGGTAGAATCGCTGATGTACCGGCAAAATTACTAAAAGCTATCGGTCCACTCGTTGGTATGTTGGACGACTCATTTGACGTAACATAGGATCCGCCGCGATAAAACTGACCTAGGCTTTTTTGTGTGCCGGAACCAGCACTATATTCGGTTTCAATACTGCTAAAGGTTTCGTTGGTTGATGGGACTGTCATAAAAATTCCGTTTTATTGTGTATTTATGTTGTTTTTATGCAACAAAATTTCGGTTGATCCAAAAAGGCAAATCCCGTACAATACATGTATTGAAACTTAAAAAGGAACTTAAATGTCTACAGTAACATTTGCAGGGTTTAGCCGTGTTAACGGTGTTCTTAAATTTCGTACTGCCAACGATACCAAACGTATTGATCAGCTTCGTAAATTAGGCGATACTGATGTAGTTATTCTGGCTTTGGACTCTGCAATGAGTAAGAATGCGGCCGCTAAGTTTGTGCTCACTAACTTAGCATCTGGTGCGTACATGGTGGATACTGTAGAAGCAGAGTCAGTGCTCACTAACTTAATCAAAGACGAAAATCCCTTTGCAAAACCCGCTAAAACTGTTGCTAAAAAGCCACAGACTGTTGTTGCTAAAAATGTTACAATTAAGCCTGTAACCGCCCCGGTTATGGAATTTAGTACTGCACAAGCAGACAAAATCCGTGCACAATTCATGAAAAAACTGTTACAAAACGGTTGATCCAAAAAGACACTTTTGCTATAATATATACATATTAAGAAATTAGGAGCACTTGCATGAAACTACATCTTCAAACCCAAGTATACGAAAACTATGCGGCCCACGATTGGGACGGAACGGGCGAGTGCCCCGAATACTGGAAAGCCAAAGGCGGTCGCGATTACTTTGTGTTGAATGTCAGTACTGTGAGCGAAGCTCAGGAAATCATGCTGGACATTCGTGCTCAAGTGGAAGAAAATTCCATGTACTACAGCGAGCACATCATTGGGTGGGATCTAGTAGAAAACGATTTTCTCACAGAGTTTGAGCAGGATCAATTAGACTTTGAGGGCCAAATCCGTTACCCTGCTCGAGTGTTGGGCAAATTTGCTGTTGCGTAAATGCAACAGACCAATAAAGACGTATAGTATATAATTTGTTTTGTGTTAGATAATATGCATTTTAATTTTCAAAGGAGTATGCAATGTCAGTGACTGAAAACCGTAGTGTTAGCCCAACCGAAGCCCGTAGCCGAATTTTGCGTTGTTTTAAAACCAAACGTCCCGTATTTTTGTGGGGTCCTCCTGGAATTGGTAAATCAGAAGTTGTGGCTGCACTAACTGAAGAGCTCGGTGGTCATATGATTGACTTGCGTCTTGGTCAGATGGAGCCCACAGACATTCGCGGTATTCCATTCTTTAACAAGAATAAAGAAGTTATGGATTGGGCTCCCCCAATTGATTTGCCTGATGCGGAACTTGCCAGCAAGTATCCAATTGTTGTTCTTTTCTTGGATGAAATGAACTCTGCGGCACCTGCTGTTCAGGCCGCTGGTTATCAACTTATTCTTAACCGTCGTATTGGTAAGTACCACTTGCCAGACAATGTGGTAATTGTTGCCGCAGGTAATCGCGAAAGCGACAAAGGTGTTACTTATCGTATGCCAACTCCATTGGCAAATCGTTTTGTACACTTGGAAATGCGTAAGGATTTTGACTCATGGTTCCAATGGGCTGTTAACCACAGCATCCACAAGGACGTGGTAGGTTACATTGGCTTTGCCAAACAAGACTTAATGGACTTTGATCCCAAGTCAGCTAGCCGTGCGTTTGCTACACCACGCTCATGGACTTTTGTAAGCCAGTTCTT
>Ga0164296_1006036_pt1 | contig 10396 bp, 9 predicted proteins | sample GEODES057metaG_FD_113533 | JGI IMG/M metagenome (GOLD analysis project Ga0164296, IMG submission 113533) | Dystrophic lake water microbial communities from Trout Bog Lake, Wisconsin, USA - GEODES057 metaG | ecosystem: Environmental > Aquatic > Freshwater > Lake | place: USA: Trout Bog Lake... | reverse complement strand
TAAATGACGTCAGATACTACATCAACAATCGTTGGGTTAGTAAGAGTCACGCTCTTACTGCCGACCCTCGTGATATCCGCCCTGGCAGTTGGTGTGACGTTGGTAATCGGTTTCTCCCTTGTCTTTTTAAAGAGCTTGTGGATTTTGTGGAAATAGAACAAGCATGGCATACCTGTATGTGGGATGAAGAAGCTCGCAAAAAATATAATCCACCTTGGTATCGCAGTGGTTGGCTACGCTGGCGCACTTGGCGTTGTCCGGAAGCAGGCCTTGCTTATTTAGATTGGGCAGCCACTTTAACTAACAAAGACTTTATTGAAGAAGGTGAGAAAGAAGAACCAACATATCAAGCTAACGCGGCTAAAGAAATTAAAGAACTTTATCTTTGGTGGACTCAAACTTACCGCAATCGCCCAGATCCTTATGAAGCAAGTGGCTGGACTGCGGTGTGCGAGGCTCAACGTCTAGCCAACGGCGGTAAATTAAGTTGGGGTGTTGAAAAAGATCCTGTGCTTAAAAAAGCTAGTGACAAAGCGCATAAACTACTTCAAAAAATTGAAGAGGCTTACGAAGCAGAAGACGAGGCAATGATGATTCGTCTTATCAAAGTTAGACAAAGTCTATGGACCTAAAACGAATTTGTATATTAGGAACACCTAGATGCGGTAGCCAATACGTATCGCAACTAATCTCCGGAACAATTAAAGAAGCAACAGGGGAACATGTTTATAACATGTTAGAACCCTTTACTCCAAATGCAGACTATATACCTGCGTTCGAGCCTGGCACTCGAAAATTAATGCATAAAGTTATAGATTATAAAATGCCAATTGAAGAGAGAATTGAATATGTATCATCTATCCTTCAAGAATGTGATCCAAATATCCCGTTAGTAATGAAGTTGTTTCCCTATGAAGCTAACTTAAATGATTTAGATAAAATTTTAGACGCAATTAGAAATAACGGTTTTGAATTTATATGTTTAAAACGAAATAACTTAGAACAACAACTAATAAGCTATGCTCTTAGTTTTTCAACCGGTAAATGGACAGATCATGCCGGAGAAGGAAAGGTAACAAATCCAGTAATGATTCAACTATATCCTATTCGCTACCTATACAATATGTTAACTAATTTTAATTCATTTTTATCAAAATATGGATTTGCTGATGTTCCTGTGATACAATATGAAAATTGTCTGGAAGATTTATCTACCATCTTAAATAGAAAGATAAGTATTAGCGAAGTTACTGTAAGAAAACAAAGAGATGAAACTGATCCTTATCGGTTCATTGTAAATGCAGATAGCGTAAAACAATTTATACAAAGACTAATTAATGGAAACTAGATATATTCGACTTGAGCATTCTGATATAAAAAATGCAGATGTATTTGTAGTTAACTGGTGTTTAGGCAATACTTGCAACTTTGAGTGCAGTTATTGTCCGTCTGGTCTGCATGATGCAAGTAAGCGTTGGCCAGAACCCAACATTATTAAAAACTTTATCCTTAAAGTAAAAGAAGCGCATCCTGGTAAAATATTGTATTTTGAATTTACTGGAGGAGAAGTTACCCTATACAAACACTTTATAGAAATTTGTCAATTTTGTGCAGAACAAAATGTTAAGGTTGGATTAATTAGCAACGGCAGTAGGACTACACGGTATTGGGAAGAAAATAAACAATATTTTGACCATGTTTGCCTAAGCTACCATCCTGAGTTTGCCGATGAAAAGCATTTCATTGATGTAGTTAAAATCCTCCATGACGATGTAAGAACACACGTAAACATCATGATGAGCCCTGAAAAGTTCGATCATTGTTATGCCGTAGCAAACAAGGTTAAGAATTTAGGTAATATATCAATGGCTTTACAACCATTAATACATGATTTTGGAGATACCCTATATGACTATAATGATTTCCAAAAAAAGATATTTGATAAACAACATGAGTTAATAACAAAGCATATTAAATTTACCAAGAGCTTTGATTACTATCGCGGAGCAATGCGTATGATAAATGCAGACGGAGGCAATCGTGTTTCTAGTGCTCATAGATTTATCAGTGATAAAACTAATGACTGGTCTGGATGGAAATGCTATGCAGGAGTTGAACAACTTATTGTAGATATGGATGGCTCTATCTATAGAGGATGGTGTAAGGAAGGCGGTATGTTAGGTCATATAGCCGATCCAGGATTAAATCTTTCTATTCAACCTATTGTGTGTAGTAAGACCATGTGTCATTGTAACTTTGACATAATGTCAACTAAGGAAGCAATTAATGTCAGCTGATCCGCTAAAGACAATTTGTGATCTTAAATGGAACTATCCAATCTTTAATCTGCAAAGAGGCGAATTCCGTAGTTGTTGTAGAACCCCTTCTAAAGTAATTTCTGAGCAAGATTTAGCAGATAAAGGAACAGAAGCGTTCTTAAATTCTGCTAGTATGAAACAAAGTCGATTAGACTTAGTGCAAGGTATTAGAAACGAAGATTGCATTAGTTGTTGGAAACTAGAAGATAGTGGAATGAAAAGCCCGCGGCATACGCCCGAACTTGCTTGGGAATTACTAAACAAGAAACAACGAAAAACTGAAATACTACCTTATACTGATGATGGATTAAGAACTGAACTTAGTAAAATTAAAGATACATCTGACCCTTTACTAACTTCTTATCATCCCTATATGTTAGAAGTCAGTTTGGGCAATACCTGCGACATGAAATGTATGTATTGTAGCCATCACTATTCGACTCAATGGGGCACCGAAAAAATTAAATGGGGAGAGATTACCCAAGAACAACTTGATCGTGAGTTCCCAGAAGCGGCACCTAGTTTTAATGAAAAATACTGGCAATGGTTTGATAGCGTAAAAATGCACATTGGTCGACTAGGTATCATCGGTGGAGAACCATTGATTACTCCCGAGTTTTATACCTTTGTAGATCGACTAGTTACCAGCATGGAATCAGTCCATCACTTGCGTAAAAAGAAAATGACATTCTGGGTTGTTACTAATATGAACACCCCCGCTAACTATCTAGAAAAGTTTTTTAAATATCTTCCAAAGATCACAGAAATTTTTGATGTTGAAATTTTAGTTAGCATGGAAAGTTTAGAAGATAGAGCAGAATACATACGTAACGGGGTTAATTGGAAACGTTTTAGTTCTAACATAGACACACTATTATCAAAGAAAGATTTAAAATTTGGATTTGGATTTATTTTGAGTTTGAATGTTTTAAACATTCCAACTTTATTAGATTTTGTAATGTGGATAGAAAAACTATATAGAAAATATGATAGACCTGTTGCTCTCAAACATAATATTATTAGTTTTCCGGACTGGCAAAGCCCACTTATACTAACTCCCGACTTTGCAGATTATATTGACAACTGCGTAAACTATATGAAAGTTGTTGATGATATGCCCGAGGTAGAAGATGTCTATGGAAGATGGAACGAATATATTTTGTTTTTAGAAAACTTAGCTACTAGCATAAGAGAAAATAAAACTGATACTACATCAGAACGTAAGAAATTTGCAGAATGGTTTGATACATATGATAAGAGAAGAAATTTAAATTTGCTGGAAACTTTTCCGGAATATGTTGATTTTTATAATATGTGTAAAACCCTATGAACGATCCTAAGAATACCATTTGTAGAGAACTGTGGGCTTATCCAGTCATTAGTTTAACGCAACCTCGTGTCAGAGCCTGTTGCAAAAGTCCTCCAAGAGAACGTATTACTAAAGAAATGGTGGACAATTTAAAAACAGATTTATTTTTAAATTTACCTTCTGTTGTTCAAGATCGTAAAGATAGCCTCAACGGAATTAAACCTGAAAATTGCAGGACATGTTGGTCGCTAGAAGAATCTGGACAGAAGAGTTACAGGCTAGGAGATATGGATTTTCAATTTCATTTTAATAATGAAAGAGGGGATCCTATTCATTTTAGTAAGTTTCGCCCCTTTGAAACGTTAATAGAGCAACGAGATCAACTACTCTATAGCGATAGACCTAACAAATTAGATCTACAGTTAGGAACGTATTGCGATCAAAAGTGCGTGTATTGTAATGCAGACTTTTCAACTCAATGGGAAACAGAAGATAGAAAATTTGGCGAACTTAGACTAGACCCTGATACACCTAAACCTTATGGACCATACCCATCTTTTAATGAATATATCATTGACGGTTATTATGATAGATTCTTAGAATGGTTTGACACCGTATATGAACACTTAGAGCGTATTGCACTGCTAGGCGGTGAACCTACTTTTAGTCCTATGTTTGTTCCGTTGACAACACACATTATATCGAAATTAAAAGAAAAGTCTCATCCTAATTGTGCAGTATCTATTGTAACAAATTTAAACTGGACTCCTAAGATCTTAAACCACGTTATCAATATAAGAAAAGAATTACCAATTAATGTTAAACTTATTTTAGAAATAAGCATGGAAAGTTTTGGCAGTCGCGCTGAGTATATTAGATTTGGCATCGATTGGGAAAGATTTTCATCAAACTTAAGATCTATTGCCAAGTTAGATAACGTTGAAATTAAATTAATTACTACATTAAACGGATTATGTATTTCATCTATACAAGATTATTTTAAATTAGTAAAAGAAATTGAAGTTGAAAATAACAAAAACTTCCAGGTAATTTCAAATCGATTGGTGTATCCTAAATACTTTTCTTTTGATATCTTAGACGAATCATACTCACACTATGTAAAAGACTTTGTTAACTGGTTCCATATAAACTATAAGGACGACGCCCTCATTCCTAAAATAGACTTATATAATCATATGGTTGAACTACTAGAAGATTTAAAAAGACCTAAAGATAAGAACCTATTAGGATATTTTACTAAATGGATATCTGCATTGAATATGCGAAGAAATGTAAACTTTGTTGAAATATTTCCAGAGTTTAAACGTATTATAGATGACAATCATACAACTAAAAAATTTACAATAGACGAAATTAAACATTGGAAATATCTATGAACAAGTATTTTTGTAACTCACCTTTTTATCAATTGGAAATTAGTCCACAGGGCACAGCACGGATTTGCTGTAAAATGCCTGCTACGCTGATTACAGATAAAACTACTAATCGTCAGTATACCATTCAGAAAGATGGTATTACTGCTATCTGGGAAAGTGAGTGGATGAATGATTTTAGGCAAAGATTTATAAACGAAGAAAAACGTCCAGAATGTAAGCAATGCTGGGACGATGAAGCAGCCGGAGTTTTTAGTTTTAGACAACAGCAGTCCCATATACCAGTTTCTGTAGATAAGCCAGTTATTCGAGAACTTGTTTTAAAATTGTCTAATAAATGTAATTGTGCCTGTAGAATCTGCACATGGTATCTAAGCAGCCTGTGGCAATCTGAATTAGAAAAAACTAATAGATTTTCTAGAGAAGATGCTAAGTGGTTTATACTTGGAAACGAATCTGATAAAATCACTCCAGAAAATTTTGAAGACTGGAAAAAGCATTTAGCAACGGTCGAGCATTTATCGTTGTATGGTGGTGAACCTTTGCTTAATGAAGAAGTGTTAAAAACACTAGAATACTTAATTGAGCATAATAGAGCTAAAGATGTTGAACTAGGTTTAAACACTAATGGCACTGTAGTGTCTAATAAGGTAATTAACATACTGCGACAGTTCAAGCATGTTAATTTACATTTCAGCATAGACGATCTACATGAAAGATTTAATTATCAACGATGGCCTGCCAAATACGATAACATATTTGCAGACCTTAAAGAAATACATGACACATATAATCAAAAACAAATGCGTATATTTTTGTATACTACAATAAGCGTATTTAATATTATGAACATGAAGAATATACTAGACGAGTGGAGAAAATATCCAAAGTTTGAAGTTAATATTGAAAATATCATTCATGAACCAAAAGTGTTAGTTCCATATAACTTACCCGAAATAGTTAAACCAAAGATTGAAGAATACTTAAATCAAGCCGATTGGAGTGAAGAAAATAATAACTATCATCGAGATAACATGGATTGGAAACAACAGATAATCAATTTTATGTATCTGTATAAAAGCCCGTATAGCTCATGTGAAGAATATATTAAGGCTTTAGATGATTATCTAGGGTTTGATGATGTTAGAAGAAAACAAGACTGGAAAACAACGTTTCCAGAACTATATGAGTTGTTATCTATTAGCGATCCAGTAGTCAACATCGAACGCCCTGTCAACTAATTCTTTATCTAAGCCGACATCTTTATATAATTTTAATTTTATTATATCAATGTCTTTTGGAAAATCGGCAATATAAAATCTGTGGATTGACAAATTAATGCGAGATTTTAAATCTATAGCCATAACAAATCTATGAATAAAATATTTGTCAAATGTATTACGTAGCGAAAGAGTATCACAAATTTCATAATATTTTGTATTATCAACAAACTTTAAAATTCCCACTTTAGCAGGAATACAATCACTAAAATATCTGTATAGAATAAATTCACTTGCACCGTCAGGTGTTATTTCAGCAGTAAGAAAAAGTTTGTTAACATCAATAAGATCTAACATCTTATTAATATTATGTTTATTAATTCTAAAAGGCGTAACAGGAGTCCAAAACCATTCTGGTTTAGGTAAGTTAGTCCATCGTTCGACATGATCCATCCATCCATTCCATGAACTTAAACTTCCTTTAGACCAATCATTATCAATTTTAGAATAAATGTATTGATTGCCGTCTATTATAGGCCAATTGCGGGTGTTGAATGGTTTTATAAAAATATCTTTACTATCAAGGATTATATATGTGTCTCCTTGTATAATTTTACTAATTGTTAATTTTATAACTTGTTGACGATAATATCCATTTATATCTCTACTACACATTTCAGAGCTTATATTATCTATTAATACTAACTTGTGTCTTTGATAATAAGGATCAAGTGATGCATGCCATTCTTCTAAAGTTTTTGAAGTTTTTTCTATTATGATATAATGTATGCAATTATCTAATATAAATTTATCCATGCTCATGGATTGTAATATTTGTTGATGAAAATCTCTATCAAATGTTACTGTTACAAATTCCATATATTAGTTATTGTTATACTTTTTTATAATCTATACTATTGTTAGATAAGAAGTTTTTTATTTGTTCTATTGAACTACTTACAAATGAAATATCTGAATTAAGAATATTAACTGGATCAATTTTATCAGGAATAGTTACTAGTTGGCAAATAGCATTAATAAAGTCAGCATCTACTGAAAAATGCTTAGATTTTTTAAACAATCCAAACCAACTTAAATGTTTCCACCCAACATTTTTAAAATTATCATCGCCGTTTGAATTATATTCAAATATACATCTATAACCTAACTCTATCATAGCTTCTTTAAAAAATTTGGGGTTAACATATATACAGGAGTGGGTAAATTTCCAATCTTTTGATGTGTTCCTTGCTCCAAGAAAATTAACGTTTTCTCGAAATACAATAGAATTTGTATATCCCATTAACGATCGATCCATGCTGTCTAATATAACATATTCAGCATCGGTTCTGTTTGCTATGAGTTCTAACAACATAAATGGACTGTGCATGTGGTATAGTAATCCTTGACATATGACAACATCGAATTTTTTAGGAGACGACAAATAGTTAAATATATCGTCAGATATTATTTCGTCAATACTTAAATTGCGTAATTCGTGAAATACTCTAGTGTCAACTTCTACTGAAGTAATATGAGTAGGGGATACTTCTTTTACGTATTGTAGTAATTTTCCTGTATGAGATGCAATATCTAAGACTTTTTTATCTTTGCATACGTAATACAAATTATCAATCAGCCATTTTTTAACATAGGCTTCATTAGTTAGATTAGTCCTTGGCCCATATTTGTCTACATCTTCCTCTGTCATTTCCTATCTCCAAACAAGATATAATCTTCTTTAGTGTAGCCTTCCATTACTTCGCTGCCTGCACCTGTGCCAACTTGTATGTTTTTGTTTTCAAGGCTGCCGCGTATAGGAACAATGGCCCAGGTGCACCATTCTTTGAAGTAAGGAAGAGCTTTAAGTTCTTCTTCTAAACTTAAAGTTTCTTCCCTATTATCAGGTGCCATCATAAACTTAACTTCCAAGTGTCCACAATCTCCTGTAGTTGCTTTTTCGTGTGCAACTGCTTCTACTACTTTTACAAATCTTGTTCTATCATAAAATTCAAAATGCACTGACAAGTTTAAATCACCATAATGTATAATTTCTCTGTAATAGTCAGGCAAACGTGATCCATTGCTGTGTAGGCTAACATGATGTCCGCAGGCATTTAAGTAGCGTAACCAATCTAGGAAATCTTTGTTTGCAGTAGGTTCACCGCCGCTGATAATAAAATTAACTGCTTCACCTTTAGTGAATCTTTGCTCCACATTATGTGTAGCTTTCATTAGTTCTTCTAATGTTTTATGTCGATCAGTATTGTTGTGAATCCACGGCCAGCAGTAACTACAATCGTAATTGCATCTACGACCTATTTCCCAATAGACTTGTTTTTGATTACTAGCGTGTGTGCGTTCTAATGCAACAAATTCCGTCAAAGAATCATTGCGTAATTCAGGCACACCGTCTAATCCTTGCCCTTTACGCAGTAAAGATCTAAATTCTATTTTTTGAGTTTTAGGAACAAACAAATCGGCACCACAACTGCAAGTATTACGAGAACAGTCAATCCAATCTGCTGGAACTGTAAAATCTTCAAATACATTGCCTAGTCTACCACCTACACGACAACTGGCAGTCCAAACGTAGCCATCCATATCAATGTATAAACTGTCAACACCTGCACCGCATTTCCAATTAGGCAAGTAATTTAGTTTGGCTCCAACTAGCTCGTCTGTGCTCCAATCACGCCATGAGCCATCTTCTGCATAAGTCCTAATTGGTTTACCGGGTGTTATATCCATGTTATTTTTCCTCGTGAGGTATTTATAGCTAAGTATTTCATGTCAAATAAAATCTGTCCCTTACCCTGGAATCATATAAGCATACAACATAATGGCGATTATAGAATGTGTTGCCAATGTGTGTATCCTCCGTTTGGCAAACCAGGCATGCGTGTGCAAGATGTAGACATCGACTCAGTAAGAAACAGTGAACTACATAAGCGTGTTAGAAGCCAAATGCTAGCAGGAGAAGAATCAGCAGAATGTAAACTATGTTGGGACGAGGAAGCATTAGGATTAAAAAGCAAGCGTGTTCACATGCTTACACACTACAGTATAGACAAGATACAAACAGCTCCCATAGATGGTTCTATTGATGTAGAGGAATTTCCATTACAATATGTCGATATACGCTTTGGTAATTTATGTAACTTAAAGTGTAGAACCTGCGGACCTCCAGACAGCAGTCTATGGTATGAAGACTTTGTTGCTCTTAATACTCCTAACAAGACAGAGTTTGATTACTATGGCACTAACAAATATCAACTAGAAAACATCAACAATGTTTGGACCTTAAAACATGATGATTTTATTTGGTATGATGACGAAAACTTTTGGACTTCATTTGCTAAACTAATTCCCTATATTGATCGTCTTTATCTAACAGGCGGCGAACCTTGGTTTAACAAAGCACAATGGCGACTATTAGAATTGTGTGTTAGCATGGGCTACTCTAAAAACATTTTATTAGAGTATAACAGTAACATGACTAAGATTCCAGACTATGCTAAAGGCCTATGGGATCAGTTTAAATTAATACAAGTTGGGTGCAGTATAGATGCAGTTGGAGACTTGGCTAACTATATTCGATTTCCTAGTAAGTGGGAAGAAGTAGAAGCCAATGTGCGCAAGATTGCTGAGATGAATACAATGACTGCTAAGTTTGCCCCAACCATTAGTGTGTTTAATGTATTAGGATTTTTAGATTTAATAGATTGGCTACAGTTTAATCGTGTATATCGACTACGCCCCATTCCATCGTTTCATATACTACAAGGCCCAGACTATCAAAACTTAACTGTGCTACCCTTAGAAACCAAAAAGATGATTGTTGAGCGTTATGAATATTGGTTTAGTCTAGCAGATTTTAGAGAAAAACTACGTCCGCAACTTACACCTATTTTGGACTTTATGATGAGTGCGGATAATAGTCATTTATTACCAAAATTAAAAAGCAATACTCAAAAATTGGACAGTATTCGAAACCAAAATATCCGAGACTTTTTACCTTGGTTAGCAGATGTTTTGGACAAAGTTGAAATTACAGCCGATTTACAAGCGGTTGACATGTATTGGTAATTCTAGTATAATATACATATTGTTTAACACACAGGAGTGAAAAATGGCTAAAGTAGCAACCAGAAC
>Ga0164296_1006035_pt1 | contig 10397 bp, 12 predicted proteins | sample GEODES057metaG_FD_113533 | JGI IMG/M metagenome (GOLD analysis project Ga0164296, IMG submission 113533) | Dystrophic lake water microbial communities from Trout Bog Lake, Wisconsin, USA - GEODES057 metaG | ecosystem: Environmental > Aquatic > Freshwater > Lake | place: USA: Trout Bog Lake... | reverse complement strand
TCAACAACCAGATACTGGTACTTGGTGTTGATTTTGTACTGAACGCCTACAGTACTGGAGTTCCTCGCACAGTTACTTTGTTTACCGCTCCTACCACAGGGTCAACTGTGTTAATTTCGGTTAGAACCAATGCACAGTATTGGGTCACTGGTTCACAATTAACCTTCCAACCCACAGCTGGACTAAGTCCTGTGGTTGGCGACATTGTTGAAATTGTCAGCTGGAACGACACCAAGGAACAAGATATACTTACACAGGTGTTTGTTGGACCAACAAATACCGGAGCCGTAGTTCGCGAAGGTTACGACACCGTTAATTTTGACTCGGCGTCGGTCGATGATACTTCGGGCTCGTATGACTATACACTAGGTGTACAGGTACAACAAAATGTGTTTGATACCGGACGACTCATTGTTAACCCTGAAAGACTGCTGGTCACATTGAATGGCCAATGGTTGTTCAACGGCCTGGGATACACAGTTAATGGAACCACGGTGACTATTCCTGGAGCACCAATTCCTCAAAATGCTGTGCTGGTCATAACCAGTTTTACTGAATATGTTGTGCCCAATGCCATGGCATTCCGCATTTTCCAAGACATGCGCGGAGTGCAGGCCACCTACAGTATTACTCCATCAACTACCACAGTTGTAACACAAGCTGTGGCTGTAACAGACGACATCATCTTTGTAGCCGATGTGACAACCTTGACTCAACCAAATATACCCGACAACATTTGGGGTGTCCTGACCGTTGATGCTGAACGCATCATGTATCGTTATTGGGACAGTGCATCAAACACAGTTAGTGGACTGCTGAGAGGCACAGGTGGTACAGCCGTTGCTACACATGCTGTAGGTGCTACCGTATATAATCTAGGAAGCAATAATTTATTACCAATTGAATATCAAGATCATATTGTAAGTGATTCTACCTTGGCCAATGGAACTCAAACTGTGTTCACAGCTGAAGATATATCATTGGCCATTACCAGTGCTGCAACCTGGGTTCAAGCCAACACCTACGACATGGGCACCGCAGTAGTCAATGCCGGAAACTACTACCGAGCAATCATTGCGGTTCCAACCAATACAGCCATAACCAACACTGCCTACTGGCAACCCATGAGTGCCGCGGTACAGGTCTATGTGGGGGGAACACTACAAACCGCTGGTTATACCATAACTGCCGAAAACCCAGTCACAGTTACCTTTGCCGATGCGCCATCTTCGGGGTCAGAAGTTACCATAGCAGTTCGCAGAGGCCTAACCTGGTATCAACAAGGTGCAGGTACAGCTTCTGATGGCGTTCCTCTACAGGAAACCGACACCGTGGCTGCTAGGTTTTTAAGAGGCCAATAAATTGAGGTAAATATAGTATGACTGAAAATACCAAAACCCCCGCACCTGTACCGGCCCCAAAAAGACCCAACGAAACCGGGTCAGTATCGGTACAAGGATTTGTAAGAATTTTTGATCCTGCTACTAAAAAAGTATTTGTGGAGAAAAGAGCATGATTATAACACCTAATCCGATTATGATTCGCGGATTTTTAAAGATACACGATCCCCAAACCGGGGAGGTTTTTGTGGACAAAGACAATGCTATCCACTATGAAAACATGAGTATTGCCATGGCCAACAGCCTAACCAATAACGATACTGGTTGGATTTACAGCATGGCATTTGGCAACGGCGGCAGTGCAGTAGATCCCATCGGTGTCATTACCTACTTGCCCCCAAATACCACCGGACAAAATGCCAGCCTGTACAACGAAACCTACGCTAAAGTGGTAAATCAGTATTCGGCTGCTGATGTGGACCCAACCAATAACTATCTCACTCCCTTGCACACTTCAGGCAATGTTTACACTGATATTGTAACCACTTGCTTGTTGGATTACGGCGAACCTGCTGGTCAGCAGGCCTTTGATAACAGTACCAATTTCAACGGTGAATATGTGTTTGATGAGCTGGGTCTGCAGGTCTGGAACGGAAGCGCCAGCAATTTACTGTTGATTACTCATGTGATTTTCCACCCAGTGCAAAAGAGTTTAAATCGTCAAATACAAATAGATTACACTTTGCGGATACAGACGCTTACAAATTTAAGTACATCATAAATATGAGTATATTATTGTACGGTAAATACAAAAGGACGGAGTGAACTAAATGTCATACACAATTAACTTAACTGATGGAACCATATTTGCTGTAGTAGCAGATGGTACTATTAACACTTCCAGCTCGATGACGCTGGTAGGTCAAAACTATGCTGGATATGGTGCTTTCTTAGATGCTAACTTTATTCATCTATTGGAAAATGCATCCAATACTACACCTCCTGGTGCTCCATTAACAGGACAACTTTGGTGGGACAGCGGTAATACCCTGCTTAAGGTTTACAACGGCACCGCTTGGAAAAACATCAGTAGTACTACCGCACAAGGCACAGCTCCAACCAACAACACCACCGGCGATTTATGGTTTAACACAACACTCCAACAGTTGAATGTATGGACTGGTTCGGCCTGGTTAGTGGTCGGTCCGGGCACCAACAGTGCTGGCGGAACCACAGGTGCTGTAGCAACATCCGTACTAGATAACGTAGGTGGTACACACTACATTGTTGAACTGTATGCAGGTGGCAACATTGTGGCCACAGTCAGCAAAGATGCAACTTTCACTCCCGCATCAGCCATTGCTGGTTTTGCAACCATCAGTCCTGGTGTTCAGGTAACCACAGCAGGCGGCGCCTTGTTTACAGGTACTGCTACCAATGCACAAACTTTGAACAGTTTGGCCAGCAGTCAATTCATGCGTAGCGATGCCAACACTTCTACCTCAGGTACTTTGAGTGTGGCCAACAACACTGGCCTTAGCGTTGGTGCCAACAGCGACTTTAGAGCAACCGTGGGCAACGTTGGTGTAACATTGGCCAACCAAACCACCAATGGTAACATCAACTTCAGCGTCAATATTGGCGGTACTCCAACAACAGTCATGACCATCAATGGCGCCACAGGTGTCATCAGTGGTAATCAAATTGATGCCAACTATGCTGACTTGGCCGAACGCTTTGCAGCCGATACCGAATTGGCTCCTGGCACCGTGGTTGAACTGGGTGGTTCAGCTGAAATTACACAAGTTATTGACGAATTAAGCGAAAATGTATTTGGTGTCATAAGTACTAATGCAGCATATTTAATGAATGGTCGTGCAGGCTCAAATGTTACACATCCCCCAGTTGCAATGACTGGACGAGTTCCTGTTAATACCCTTGGTCAAGTGCGCAAAGGTGACAGATTGGTTTCAGCTGGTAATGGTCTTGCAAGATCAGCACAAGTGGGTGAAGCTACTGCATTTAATGTGATTGGTCGTTCACTAACTGACAAGTTGGATGCAGGCGAAGGCACAGTAGAAGCGATCGTCACAATAAAATAAACAGGAATCAGGTAAATGACATACGCATCTGGAAATTTAATACAGGCTACAGACTACAATGGTTTTGTAAGCACCACCGCCAACGCAAACATTAATGCAACTTGGAATTCAACCTATGGCCAAACAGCTTTGGCCACAGTCAGTGCCGGCGGCACAGTTTCAGCTACACAATGGGCTACCTTAAACAGCACAATTAGTTCAATGGCTACTCACCAGGGTACTACCATCACTTCAAGAACCAGCCCAGTAGCAGGAAATACTATTTCTGTGCTGAGCAATTTGGGAACCGACATTGGCACTTGCTATACCAATCGTTACAATGCAGCAACAGTTGGCACACAGTATACCGCTTGGACTGGTACAGCCAGTAAAATAGCCAGCACCGGATCCGGTGCTAGTCCATGGACCATCACATTTACAGATACTATCACTTTTGCCAACACCACAGCGGCCTCAAACTTCTTTGGTGCAGGCGGTTATATACAAGTCCAATTTGGTAAGTCCAGCACAGGCACAGTGGGCGACACCGAGTGGAACACATTTGTTGGTGCAGCCGGCGCAGGTGGTGTTGTAGCAGCCAAAGTTATCCTTACAGCAGACGCTGCCAGCAAAACTATTGTGGGTGTGTCTTATCAAGGAACATACAAAACAGGCGGAACTGGTACTCCTAGCACACTGGCTACCGGTATCGGTTACAACCAGTTGACTGGCACACCACAGACTATTTATAAACAGTTTGATACAGGTGCTGCCTACTCTGGTAACTATGTGCAGATCAATGCCAGCATATCGGGTGCGGTTATTACCCTGACCACGACCTGGTTTGATGCAGGTGATAGCGATCCTGGATCTACACCAGTAATTACTGGCGGTACAAACACTACAGGCATCACTTGGGGTACAGCTCCAAGTACAGTGGTTACCTACTACCCACCAGAAACTACCAATTTGACCAACACTTGGGGAACCCCAACTGTGGCCAGTTCAGTAGCCTAATAGTTTTAATAGTTTTGCCTAAAGCCCCGCAAGGGGCTTTACCTTATGCGCTTTTTGTAGTATAATAATCCTATGGACACTGAAAATTTAATTGCTCATGCTCGTGCTCGCTTTGATCACGCAACTGCCAAGCGTACCCTCCGAGAAAAATATCAAGGTAAACTGACCTTTGCTTATCGTGGTGGCATGTGGAGGGCCGGGCCCGAATTACACTCAACTATATTCACCTGCGGTCGAATAGGGGAAGTTGTGCTACTAGACTTGTACGAAAACCCTGTAAAAATTGATACCAAAGAATTATTGGGCCTGAGTCAAGAAAGATTCAATGAACAAATGAATGCCTGGTTAATAGAATACGAAGAGCTAAACAAAAATAGATGACCACAGGCGTACTAATTTTTGCATTTAACAACGAGCAAATAGATTATCTTGCCATGGCTAACTGGTCGGCAAAAAATATTCGTAGACATCTTGGATTGCCGGTCGCAGTAGTTACTGATCTTCCGGTGCCCGAGTCCTATCAATTCGAGCAAATAATACATGCCGTACCGGAAGGAGATCACCAAAGAAAATTTGATGATTTGTCTGAGTCAGTTACCTGGTACAATGGCAATCGTGTAGACGCATATAGCTTGTCACCCTGGTCCACTACCTTAGTGTTAGATGCAGATTATGTGGTAGCTACAGATCAGCTCAAATCATTGCTAGGTTGCGATCAGGATTTTGTAGCTCATCATAGAGCCTATGATGTGTGTGGCCATCCTAACTTTGATGAGCATAATACCTTTGGACAATATCGCATGCCCATGTGGTGGGCCACTGTCATGTTATTTCGTCGAAGCGAACATGCACGCTTGATATTTGAATCTATGCAAATGATTCGCAACCATTGGAAACATTACAAAGCCTTATACAACATTGGGCGTACAACTTATCGTAATGATTACGCCTTGAGCATTGCCTTGGGAACAGTCAACGGTCATACCTTGAATCATGCCGGTATTCCTTGGGGATTGGCCACAGTAACGCACAATCAAAAATTAACACAGCTGGGTCCAGATCAATATCGTGTAGAATTTACATCACAAGACGGCAAATCCAAATGGATTCAACTTGCGCAAGATTTTCATGCCATGGGCAAAGGACAACTAGGAGCTATCATTGACAGTGCTGGCTGAACGCGGATATCTAATTCCAGCCATTGGCGATCAATATGTAGCCTGTGCCGATCGCTTGGCCGATTCTATACGGCAACATCATCCTTCTGCCAACATAACAATTTTAACAAAAGATCAATTGCCGTATGGGGATCAGGGCGGCTTTGCCAACGACTGGCAGTGTTTTCGTGCCAGTCCATATAGACAAACCATTAAGCTGGAAGCCGACATGATTGCCGCCGGACCAATCGATCACTGGTGGACTTTGTTTGAACGGCAAGATGTTGTGATCAGTCAAGGTTGTAGGAACTTTTACGATAGACCTGGAGAATCTAGAGCCTACCGTCGTATATTTGATCGCAACAATCTGCCAGATGTTTATAATGCTATTACTTATTGGCGTCGCAGCCAAACAGCCATGGAGTTTTTTAATTTGATTCATGACATTTTTGCACACTGGGATCAATACAAAACCTTGTTGCGATTTCCTGACGACAAAGCCACTACCGATGTTGTGTATGCCATGGCCGCTGTAATCATAGGGCCAGAACGAGTTACCTTGCCACCTGGATTGGGCCCAACTATAGTACACATGAAACAGCACATGATCGGAACTGTAACTGATGATTGGACACAAGAGTTGGTTTGGGAAAAAGATCCTCTTAGGATCATGACTGTAGCGCAATGGGGACTGGTGCACTATCATATCAAGGACTGGGTAAATCATGACTGAACAAGAATTTTGGGACGCACTGGCGCCGCTTCCGCCCGGAGGACTGCCTGTGTATCGATTGTACTACGATGATCAAGGATATCCACTATTTTACAGTATGGAAGAGATTCCAGGTAATTACATAGATATCAATTTGGAAACCTGGCACAGTGCCAATATTGCTCGAGTAGTTGATGGAAAAATAATTCGCAATACAGGTGTTGCGGTGCCCAAGTTGATTCCAAAAGATATCGGCACCGCTTGCCATCCCAATGACATTACCATTGTAGTGCCCGAAACAGAACCACATACCAAATGGAGTTTGAAGTGACCACGATTGATATAGCCGACCTAGACTGCGTATACTTGACATATGATGAACCAAATGCTGAGGAAAATTGGGTCAAGATTAAGAACATGGTACCATGGGCCCGCCGTGTGGATGGTGTTAAAGGGTCAGACGCCGCCCACAAGGCCGCGGCTGATGCCAGTGGTACTGAGCGTTTTGTGCTTATTGACGGTGATAATATCCCAGATCCTAGTTTCTTTAATCTCCAGTTAGAGGTAAACGAAATCTGTGTTTATCGTTGGCGTGCTCGCAACCACATCAACGGACTCATGTATGGCAACGGCGGATTAAGTGTATGGTCTAAAGAATTTGTATATGCAATGCGTACTCATGAGGCCAGTGACGGATCAGCAGAAAACGATGTTGAATTTTGTTTTTATCCCAACTACCATGCTATGTACGATTGCTACAGCACTACCTATCCTAATGCTAGTGCATTCCAGGCCTGGCGTGCCGGCTTTAGAGAAGGTGTCAAAATGTGTCTCAACAAGGGTGCTAGACCCACCATTGCTGAATTCCAGGATCGTGTGCACCATCGCAATCTTGACCACCTGACCATCTGGCACAATGTGGGTCGTGATGTGGACCATGGTATCTGGGCCATAGCCGGCAGTAGAATGGGCACCTACATGACCATGATCACCCCTACTTGGGATTACCGCGAAGTACAAAGTTTTGATGCACTTGAAAAGTTATGGGCCACGGTAAAAGACTCAAATGCTGAAATGTTAGCTGGCCGTGTGGCTGAAGATCTAGTAACACAATTGGATCTGCCCATGAATGTGATGGGTGCAGAAGAAAGTCGCTTCTTCAAACATCACTATCGTAGCAACTGGCACAATCGCGGTGCAATGGTCAAAGAAATCGATGTAATAAGAACTCAGGAAGGTTGGTAATGACAAATATAACTTTTCCCATAATTGAACTAATTGATAGATTGGCCATTGCCAGATTAAAATTTGAAATTACCAAACAAAATAAATTAGAACTCGACTATTATGAATTGCAGGCCAACAAATTTGATTTATCCTTGGTTGCCGACGAGGTCAACACACTAATAGAAGTACATCGAGAAATTTGGAATTTAGAATACCTATTAAAAACAGGTTGCGAAGATCAATTGTCGCTTGAGGAAATTGGCCGTCGAGCTATTGCTGTTAGAGATGGAAATCGCAAAAGAATTCAACTTAAAAATATCATTGCCGAAAAGCTCGGTGATCCTATACGAGAAATCAAAAAAGATCATTTATCAGACTAATGTATCAATACGCTCAACTTGTGCATTTTATGAAACATCCAGAGCTGGTCATGTTGCCTGCCAGTGTGGATATAGATTTAACAAATGCTTGTAATCAAGATTGCTATTATTGTGACAGTGCCGACTTTAGAAAATCTCACCCAACAGCACAAACTATTGATGACTATTTGAAATTGATTGACCAATTGGCATCGTGGAAAAATTATTCGCCAACTCTGACCGGTAATGTAAACACCATTTGCTTTAGCGGCAGTGGAGAACCCACACTGTTTAAGGGATTTGAAAAGATCATCGACCACAGTATTGCCCGAGGTTTTAGGACCAGCATGACCACAAATGGCACAAATTTAGATAAATTAATCGATCATGTAGATCCAGCAAACTTAAAAAAAATTGCCTGGATTGGAGTAGATATAGATGCTGGAACCGAGACCTTGTATGAAAAGATCAGGGCAACCAAAAATCAAAGTGTGTTTTCAAAAGTAACAAAGAACATCAAAGATCTAGTGGCAAATGGTGTAAATGTTGATTTAAAAATTTTGTTGAACGAACACAATTCAACAATCGAGGCGCTGACAGACATATTCAAATTGGCACAAAATCTACAGGTCAGAATGATTTATTTTAGGCCCACGGTACTTGATCATACCGCATTTGATTGTAATCCGTATGTAGAGTTGATTGATCAGTTGGGCCAAGAATATAAAGTGCCGGTCAAAGTTAATCTTAAAAAATTCCAACCTAGAACCTATAGCAAGTGTCATCAGATGTATGCATTTTTAATATTTTGTCCAGATGGTAACATGTATTCTTGTTGTGAAAACAAAGGAAATCCACGATACTCAATCGGGTCATGGGTCAAAGATGATTTTAGAAAATCTTGGTACGACACCAACCACCACAACATGTATAACAAAATTAATACAAAATTATGCCCGCCCTGTCGAAGTCACAACCACAACTTGGCCATAGAACAAGTATTACAACATCCAGAGAATCAAGATGACCTCTTCTACTAACAAGATAACTGTGTTGACCTCTCATACCAAAATATGGGATCCCGAACTACGGGCTGTTGATATTATTAAAACTTATCAGGAGCAGGGTCAAGTAGTGATTGATTTAAGACATGAAGGTCCGTCAGCTGATGCTGTTAAATTGTATAAACTGCTGGATTATCTGTGTGAGCAGTTTAAATTTGACAAAAAAAATATTACAATTGTCACAGCCAATCGAGAAGAATCGCATAGTGAATATTGCATACGCATAATAAAATCTCGGCATATTACTATACTACAACAGATAGTAAAAAGAGATAAGTGGCGCAAACAAGATTTTCAACACAAAAAAAACATAACTAAAAATTTATTTGGATGTTTTTATAACATTCCAAGTTGGGATCGTTTATGCCTTTTGTCACATATAAAATATCAAACTCAGCACAAATCTTTACTAGCATGCAATGGTACCTGGACGGCACATAAACATAATTCTTATTATTTAGATACTGTGACTGATTTTTGCCCTACTGAATTTGAAAATATTAGTCGTCTTATACTCGACAACCCTGGGCCACTACCCGATCATCCAGGAAGAAAACCGACCATGGATCAAAATTTAGATGTATTCAAATACTACAACGATTTTTTTGTAGACATGGTCGCCGAAACCTACACAGACGGGTTGACTTTTTTTCCTACCGAAAAAACATTTAGACCCATCTATGCCTTGACACCGTTTATTGTGTTCGGGCCTCAAAGTTTTTTAAATACTCTTAAATCTGATTATGGATTTAAAACCTTTGATCGTTGGTGGGATGAGAGCTACGATAATTTTCAAAATTACGAAAGAGTACAGGAAATTTACAAAGTAATCGATTACATCGACAACATGTCAGATTCTGATCTTCTTTCAATGTACCAAGACATGACGGAAGTATTGGAATTTAATCACACAAGGCTATGCGAAATTAATGAATAACAAAGGCGACGAAGTTGTTGCAGACTTCAAATCAAAATTTCTAAGCAGTGCCGAAAGCATGAAGGAACACCTGGGTCCGGCCATGTGCTTGGCCAAATGGAAACAGGTTAGCCTACACCTGCCCACCGGACTCAACAACAGTTGTTATCATCCACCCTTGCATGAAATCGATTCTAGCCTGCTTGAAACAAATCCGTCGGCGCTACACAATACCCCACACAAAAAAGCTCAGCGCCGTATCATGTTGCAACAGGAACGACCTGCAGAATGTAGCTACTGCTGGACCATGGAAGACAACGGCAAGTTGAGTGATCGTCACTATAGATCTGGCGAGCCTTGGGCGGCCATGGATTTTGAAAAGATAATGAATTCAACTGGAGATGAAGATGATGTTGTTCCTAGTTATGTGGAAGTTAATTTTAATCATGCTTGTAATCTGGCTTGTTCCTACTGTAGTCCGCAGTTTAGTAGTGCTTGGCAAGCAGAAGTCGACAAGTGGGGAG
>Ga0164296_1006034_pt1 | contig 10398 bp, 8 predicted proteins | sample GEODES057metaG_FD_113533 | JGI IMG/M metagenome (GOLD analysis project Ga0164296, IMG submission 113533) | Dystrophic lake water microbial communities from Trout Bog Lake, Wisconsin, USA - GEODES057 metaG | ecosystem: Environmental > Aquatic > Freshwater > Lake | place: USA: Trout Bog Lake... | reverse complement strand
GACGAGCTCTGCTCGTCCTTAAGCTTCTTATGAAACCTAAGATTCTCTTGACCTCTTTGAACGAAGCTCCTTTTCTCTCATTCTTCTCATCTGGAGGAATGGCTGAGCGGCCGAAAGCGTTGGTTTGCTAAATCAATATACACATTCAGTGTATCATGGGTTCGAATCCCATTTCCTCCGGGGGTATTGTTTAAAGGTAGAACGCATGCTTTGCAAGCATGAGATTAACGGTTCGAGTCCGTTTACCTCCAAGCGTTACAGAGAAAAGAAGTTTGATCAAAAGCGAGAAGCTTCGCTTGTGATGAGCAGAGCTTGTTCTTAAGCTCTCATGCGAGGAAGCGAAGCTTTGCTGGGAGGGCTACCCTCCAATAAAGAAAAAAGTATGGTACATACACTCGGTTCAGATTTAGTTTCACAAAAAGTGAAGAATTTTACATTGAACTTTGGTCCTCAACATCCAGCGGCACATGGTGTACTTCGCCTTGTTTTAGAGATGAATGGGGAAGTTGTTCAACGAGCGGATCCTCATATTGGACTCTTACATCGTGGAACTGAAAAATTAATTGAATATAAAACTTATCTTCAAGCTCTTCCTTATTTTGATCGCCTTGATTATGTTTCAATGATGGCTCAAGAGCATGGATATTCACTTGCTGTTGAAAAACTTCTTCATGCAGATGTTCCACTTCGAGCGCAATATATTCGTGTCCTGTTTTCAGAAATTACTCGAATTTTAAATCATTTACTCGCACTCACAACTCATGCCATGGATGTTGGTGCTCTCACACCATTTTTATGGGCATTTGAAGAGCGTGAAAAACTTATGGAATTTTACGAGCGTGTTTCAGGAGCACGTATGCACGCGGCATATATTCGTCCGGGAGGAGTCTCTCAAGATCTCCCTGCGGGGCTCTCTCATGATATTTATCGTTTTGCAGAACAATTTGCTTCACGAATTGATGAACTTGAAGAAATGTTAACAAATAATCGTATTTGGAAGCAACGACTGGTGGATATTGGATGTGTGAGCGTTGAGGAAGCTTTAGATTGGGGATTTAGTGGAGTTATGCTCCGAGGATCGGGAGTTCCTTGGGACCTTCGTGCAACTCAACCCTATGATGTTTATGATCGTATGCAATTTGAAGTTCCAGTGGGAACGCAAGGAGATTGTTATGATCGATATTTAATTCGTGTAGAAGAGATGCGTCAAAGCCTTCGAATTCTCATTCAAGCTCTGAATGCATTACCCACTGGAATGATTCGAACCGATGATCGAAAACTTACTCCACCATCTCGAACTCAAATGAAACAATCTATGGAATCTTTAATCCATCATTTTAAATTATATACAGAAGGATTTGTAGTTCCCTCAGGAGAAACCTATACTGCAATTGAAGCTCCAAAAGGAGAATTTGGAGTATATCTTGTAAGCAATGGAACAAACCGACCATATCGTTGTAAAATACGTGCACCTGGATTTGCGCATCTTCAAGGATTGGATTTCATGTCTCGCCACCATATGTTGGCAGATGTCGTTACTATTATTGGAACACAAGATATTGTTTTTGGGGAAGTTGATCGTTAATTAAGTTCAAGAGGAGCATAGCTCTCAAAGCTTTGAAGTACCAGCAAAGCTCGAGGAAGTAAAGCTCATGTGAGCTCTGCTTTTCAGCTATGCTCTTCACCACAGCTCAATCTTCATTCTTTTTGCGGGTACTTAGCTCAGCTGGGAGAGCTTTTCGTTTACACCGAAAAAGTCAGCGGTTCGATCCCGTTAGTACCCACGGGAAAATAGCTTAGTTGGTTAGAGTACTGGTCTGTCACGCCAGAGGTCGCGGGTTCAAGTCCCGTTTTTCCCGAGAAATAACGATCAAAGGAAGCAAAGTTTCCTTCGTTCCGTTTGGGAAGCTTCCTCTTTGCTCCTTAGCTCTCCTGAGATGGAGCCAAGGGGAAGAATGAGCTCTGCTCATCATTCTCATCATTACAATTTAATCAAAGATTATTTTATGATCGAATATGCGCCAATTCTTTTATATCTTGTTCTCAGCTTTGGACTTTCAGTACTCATCTTGAGTCTTTCTTTTGTTTTTTCTTCACAACCCGTTGATCCAGAAAAACTTTCCGCGTACGAATGTGGGTTTGATCCTTTTGATGATGCTCGAAGACGATTTGATGTACGATTTTATCTTGTTGCAATTTTATTTATCATCTTTGATTTAGAGGTAACTTTTTTATTTCCTTGGGCGGTTTCATTGCACTCTATTGGAAATTTTGGCTTTTGGTCAATGATTCTTTTTCTTTTTATTCTCACTGTAGGGTTTGTCTATGAGTGGCAAAAAGGTGCACTTGATTGGGAATAAAAGGACGAGAAGACGAGCTACTTGTATATCTTTATTGGGAAGAGTAGGATTTGAACCTACGATGATTCTTAATCAGCAGATTTACAGTCTGCCGCCTTTAACCCCTCAGCCATCTTCCCGAAATTTAGGACGAGCTTTGCTCGTCACTCAAGCTTCCTCTGGAGTATAGCCAAGTGGCAAGGCATCGGTTTTTGACGCCGATATTCAAAGGTTCGAATCCTTTTACTCCAGTGAAGAGCCATTCAATTGTTGAATAAGGAAGCTTTGCTTCTCGAAAAGCAGAGCTCACATGAGCTTCGTCGAACTCTAGCGAATCCAGATCTTCTAGAATTATTGAGAGTTTTGACTTCTCCAACAAATGACCATTAAATTCAAATAAAAATGAAAAAATTCAGGGGATTCTGTGTTTCCCGGAAGAATATATTCGACAGAATTTGATCTCATATTTGGACCCAAATTATTGGTAGATTTATTCATTGAGTTTATATCATCAACGAAACAAAGAACTGGAATTTTCTGAGTTTTTGCTTCTTGAATCAAAAGCTCCTGTTCTTGAATACTACGACATGTCAAAATGAGAAAATCTGGAAGCAAGTTTTGTGTTTTTAAGGAGCGAAACGACTCAGGGCAACTTTCAGGCTTTTTGAGTCCTTCAAACTTTTTACGAGCGTGCTCGTATGCTGGAATTGAATGATTTTGTATGATGTGATTGAGACTTCCTTGAATTTTCTGAAAACCGTTGACAGATTGTGAGATTTGTTTCCAATTTGTTAAGCTTCCAGCAACCCAAGTGTCGTGAAAAAAAGATTGGTTCATTTGAGTTGCAGTTTGACAAATGAGTTCTTTTGCTTTGGCGTTTGTATTCACGAAAAAAATAGATCCTCGACGAGCTTTCAGCGCGTGAATGAGCCCTAGAGTTTGACGACAAGTATTTAAAATTTCTTGAGGATCATGGAGAGCGGTTTTGTTTCGAATTCCTAAGCTCGAAATAGCTGTACGGCTTCCTAAATGAGCTTTAAATGAGTAAAGTTCATTGAGAAGAGTTGTCAATTCATTCATAGTTTATTTATTTTTCGTTCAGTTGTCTTTGTCTGGATAGCTCAGGTGGTAGAGCAAAGGATTGAAAATCCTTGTGTCAGTGGTTCAAATCCACTTTCAGACAAAATTTTTTTCTTTTTGAGAAAAGAAAATTCTACAAATATGCAACGGAGCTTACAAGAAGCAAGAAGCTTTGGAGAAGCGAAGCTTCTCGCATTCCTCGTCCTTATGCTCCACATAAGGGGCAATATAAATCAGAGAAAAGGAGAGAAGCTCCGTTCGTTCTTTTTCGAGAAGCCTTGTGACGAGCTATGCTCGTCCTTTTGCTCTATAAGGAAAATTTTATGTATCTTCTTCTTGTTTTTCTCCCATTCCTTGGATTTCTTGGTGCGGGAAGTTTCGGTCGAGAGCTTGGAATTCGTGGAGCACCTATTGTCCCAACTCTTTCTGTTTTTTCTTCATTTTTTTTATCTTGTCTGGTTGCTTATGAAGTTGGTTTGTGTGGAAGTCCTTGTTATATTCATTTCGCGTCATGGTTTTCGTCAGAACTTTTTGATGCAAGCTGGGGCTTTTTTTTTGATAGTTTAACTGTAGTTATGTGTGTTGTTGTGACTAGTGTAAGTACTCTGGTCCATCTTTATTCGATTTCATATATGGGAGAGGACCCACATCTTCCTCGTTTCATGAGTTATCTTTCTTTATTCACATTTTTCATGCTCATGCTAGTAACCGCAGATAATTTTGTCCAAATGTTCTTTGGGTGGGAAGGTGTTGGTCTTGCTTCATATCTCCTCATTAATTTTTGGTTTACTCGTCTTCAAGCAAATAAATCTGCAATTAAAGCAATGGTTGTTAATCGTGTTGGAGATTTCGGTCTTGCTCTTGGAGTTTTTGGAATTTTTGCAACTTTTCATTCTGTTGATTTTACAACTGTGTTTGCTTGTGCTTCCGCTCAAGCTGGACAACATATAATTTTTTGTGGATTTGATTTTGATCTTCTCAATACTCTTTGTATTCTTCTCTTTGTTGGTGCCGTTGGAAAATCTGCTCAACTTGGTCTCCATATTTGGCTTCCAGATGCTATGGAGGGTCCTACTCCAGTATCTGCTCTTATTCATGCAGCAACTATGGTGACTGCAGGAGTTTTTTTGATTGCCCGTTGTTCGCCGTTATTTGAATATGCACCAACTGCGCTTGTTGTTGTGAGTTTTCTTGGAGCAATGACAGCATTTTTTGCAGCAACTACAGGAGTTCTTCAAAACGATTTAAAACGTGTGATTGCGTATTCGACTTGTAGTCAGCTTGGATACATGGTTTTTGCTTGTGGGTTATCAAACTACTCAGTTGGTATCTTTCATCTTGCCAATCATGCTTTTTTTAAAGCTTTACTTTTTTTAAGTGCAGGATCTGTGATTCATGCGTTTTCGGATGAACAAGATATGCGAAAAATGGGTGGATTAACTCAATTACTTCCTTTTACGTATGCGATGATGCTCATCGGATCTCTTGCTTTAATTGGATTTCCATTCTTAACTGGATTTTATTCAAAAGATGTTATTCTTGAGCTTGCTGCTGCACACTATAGTGTAAGTGGAAATTTTGTTTCTTGGCTTGGTCTTTTCTCTGCACTTTGTACTTCATATTATTCGTTTCGTCTCCTTGCATTAGGTTTTTATGGAAATCGTGGGTATTCACAATCTTTTGTTCATACACATGAAGCCCCCCTCTTAATGGCAATTCCATTGCTTCTTTTAGGATTTGGAAGTCTTTTTGCAGGATATCTTGGCCGAGACATGATGATAGGTCTTGGAACTCAATTCTGGGGAAATGCACTTTTTGTTCTCCCAACTGCTCAGCAAGCTCCCACACTCGTCGAATCTGAATATATTCCTCAATCGATAAAAATGATTCCTTTGCTTTTTGGATTTCTTGGGTTGGGGTTTGCTGTTTGGATTAATTGTTCAAATGCATGGTCCACATATCGTTTTAAAACTTCTCTAATTGGTCGAGAACTCTATGTCTTTTTTAATAAGCGTTGGCTTTTTGATAAAGTTCTCAATGACTTTATCGCTCGCCCAGCACTTCAGTTTGGATACCAAATTTCGTTTCGCAGTCTTGATAAAGGAGTGCTCGAACTTTTTGGTCCAATTGGAATTGTTCAGACTGTTCAGACTTTAAGTCAGGATTTGAGTCGAGTTCAATCTGGATTTGTCTATCATTATGCATATATGATGCTTATTGGTCTAACTTTCTTCATTGCTATGATTGGTTTATGGGATATCCTTTCTTTCTGGGTGGATCCTCGACTTTGGTTTCTTCTTTTCGTGAGCTTTCTTTTTCACTCTGACGGGAGCTCCGCTCCATGAAAAGCTTAAGGAGCAGAGCTCACAAGAGCTCTGCTGAGTCGAGCTTTGCTTGTCACCGAAGCCTCTCGTTTCGCTTCTCATCTCTCGAAGCTTTTGTTGTGATGAAAGGAAGAATGAGAAGAAGAATGAGCTCTGCTCATCATTCTCCTCATCCTCTTCATGATTAAAAAAAAGATGTTGGCTATGCTCTCACTCCTTCTTACGCTCCCAATCTTAGGTGCAGGTGTTCTTTTCTTTCTTCCTGCGCAAGCCCATGTCCTTCATCGTCAAATTTCACTCCTTATTTCGTGTTTGACTTTTTTATTGACATGTGTGCTTTGGATTCAATTTGATAATTCATCTTCTGAATTTCAATACGTTGAAACTTTTTCCTGGTTAAGCAATCAAAATATCAGTTTTTCTCTTGGAATTGATGGAATTTCTCTCTTTTTCCTTGTTTTGACCGGATTTTTAGTTCCCGTTTGTTTACTTGTTGGGTGGGTGAGTGTGCAAGATTTTGTCAAAGAATATTGTATTGCTTTTTTGATTCTTGAGTCTTTTATGTATGCCGTATTTTGTATCCTGGATCTTCTTCTCTTTTATGTTTTCTTTGAAAGTGTTCTTCTTCCAATGTTTCTTATTATTGGAGTTTGGGGATCTCGTGAACGCAAAATTCGAGCTGCATACCAATTTTTTTTATATACTTTAATTGGATCTGTTCTGATGCTTCTTGCGATTCTTTTTATCTATTTTCAAACCGGAACTACAGATCTCCAAATTCTTTATGCAACTGAGTTTAGTGAATACCGCCAACTTTTACTTTGGTGTGCTTTTTTTGCTTCGTTTGCAGTGAAAGTTCCGATGGTTCCTGTTCATATTTGGCTTCCAGAGGCACATGTTGAGGCGCCAACTGCTGGATCGGTGATTTTAGCTGGAATTCTTTTGAAACTTGGAACATATGGATTTCTTCGCTTTTCTATTCCATTATTTCCAGATGCAAGTGCCTATTTTGCCCCATTTGTCTATACTTTGAGCGTACTTGGAATTATGTATGCCTCATGTACAACACTTCGTCAAATTGATCTCAAAAAAATGATCGCTTACTCATCAGTTGCTCATATGGGTTTTGTGACTTTAGGTTTATTTAGTCTCAATCTCCAAGGAATTGAAGGAAGTCTTCTATTGATGTTGAGTCATGGATTCGTTGCTTCTGCTCTTTTTTTATGTGTCGGTGTTCTCTATGATCGCCATAAAACTCGACTTGTCAAATATTATGGTGGTTTAGTACATGTTATGCCAATTTTTTCTCTTTGTTTTTTAGTTTTCACTTTAGGAAATTTAAGTCTTCCGGGAACAAGTAGTTTTGTTGGAGAATTTCTTCTTTTAGCTGGATGTTTTCAAACAAATACTTTCATGACAACACTTGCAGCGACTGGAATGGTTCTTGGAGCAGCATATTCTCTTTGGCTTTATAATCGAGTAGTTTTTGGGAACTTTAAGCTTGAATTTCTCTATTCATTTGCCGATGTGAATCGTCGTGAATTTTTTATTTTCCTTCCATTTGCTTTTGCTGTTCTTTGGATGGGGGTTTCTCCAGACGTTTTTTTGAACCCTATGCATGTTTCTGTTGCTACCGTTCTTGAACGTATGTAAGACCCCCCCGGCCCGGACGAAAGGAAGCAAAGCTTAGGACGAGCTATGCTCGTCACCGAAGCTTTGCTTTGAGAGCTACGCTCCGAAAAAAGAAATCATATGACACCTTTGTTTTTTGAACACGATTTTTTAACCTTGATTCCTGAGCTCTTCTTTCTCATGACTTGTTTGATTCTCCTTGGATTTGGTTTAAGTATTCCCTCGGAGGGTGGGGAGTCACTTCGAGTTTATCTTTGGCTGAGTCTCTTCAGTCTTGGATATGCTTTTGCGCTGTTGATTCATAATCCAATTGAACATGCATTTGCTTTTTCGCAAAGCCTTATTATTGATGAATTTACTTTATTTTTTAAAGCTCTTCTTCTTTTTGGATCTTTCGGAACTCTTGTGATTTCAAAAAACTATTTGATCAAAGAAAAAATGTATTCATTTGAATATATTCTTTTTCTTCTTTTTTCGACCTTGAGTATGCTTCTTATGATTTCATCATACGATTTTATTTCTCTTTTTTTGACAATTGAATTCCAAACCTTATGTTTTTATGTTTTAGCTGCATCAAAACGAACTTCAGAATTTAGTACTGAAGCAGGGATCAAATATTTTTTACTTGGTGCTTTTTCATCGGGAATTTTACTCTTTGGATGTTCGCTCATTTATGGATTTACTGGAATGACAAATTTTGGTGATCTTGGACTTTTATTAACTGGAATTGCCTTGCCACAAATCTATGAACTGAGTTCTTTTCCTGCTTCTGGACTTTTTCTTGGAATTCTTTTTCTTGCGGTTGGGTTTTTATTTAAAGTGACTGCGGCTCCTTTTCATATGTGGGCGCCGGATGTTTATGAGGGTGCTCCAACATCTACAACTGCATTTTTTTCTATTGTCCCAAAAATTGCTCTTCTGGCAGTTTTTCTTCGAGTTTTTTTTCATTCGTTTTATGATTTGCTTGAGTCTTGGCAGAATATTCTTCTTCTTTGTAGTGCACTTTCCATGATTGTTGGAAGTTTTGCAGCTTTAGCTCAACAACGAATTAAACGTCTTCTTGCATATAGTTCTATTGGTCATGTAGGCTATATGCTTCTTGGGTTTTCTTGTGCAAGTTTAGAAGGAATTGAATCAGTTTGTATTTATCTTGTCATCTATGTATTGATGAGTTTAAATGTCTTTGCTCTTGTTCTTGCTCTAAATTCTGTAAATTCTCGGCTTCGCTATGTTTCAGATTTTGGAATGCTCTCTGTTTCACATCCAGTTCTGGCATTTACTTTTGCGTGTACTTTATTTTCAATGGCTGGTATTCCACCACTCGCCGGATTTTGTAGTAAATTTTATGTCTTTTTTGCTGCACTCGGCTCTGGGCTGTACGCTGTTGCAATTCTTGGAGTTTTGACAAGTGTCATTAGTTGTTTTTATTATATTCGTTTAATTAAGATTATGTATTTTGAGCGTCCTTCACGTTGGCTCACTTATGAGGTTCTTGATCTTGAAAAAGCAGGAGTTCTTGGATTGACCCTTTTTTGTATTCTCTTTTTTTTTCTTTATCCGTCTCCTCTTTTTCTAAGTGCTCATAAAGTTGCGCTCTGTTTATGTGTGTAAGAGGAAGAATGAGAAGAAGAATGAGCTCTGCTCATCATTATTCTGCTCCTCTAGAAAGAAAATTCTATGATCAGTGAATATTTATTTTATTTTTTCTCAAGCCTTGCACTTGCTTCTGCGATTTTAGTTATTCGTGCAAGAAATCCAGTGCATTCAGTTCTTTTTCTTATTCTTGTTTTCTGTAATGCAGCAGGTCTTTTAATTCTTCAAAACCTTGATTTTTTTGCCATGATTTTTCTTGTTGTTTATGTAGGGGCGATTGCTGTTCTCTTTCTTTTTGTTGTGATGATGCTTCATATTAAAGTAGCTGAAATTCATGAAAATGTGCTTCGATATCTTCCCGTCGGGGGATTTATTGGATTAATCTTTGTTTTTGAAGTCTTACTTGTTGTGGAAAATGATTTGATTCCATATGCAGGGTGGCATTCCGGGATTTTTTCACTGACAACGGCAGAATCCATCAGTTACTTAGTGTCTGGGCTTCCTTTTCTTCTTGATCCCACACGTTCATTTCGTGAATATATTCATGATTTTCAAACGTTTTTCAGTTTTGGGAGCTCTGGAGAAGCTTCGCTTTCTGTGAATGAGCTCTGCTCGTCTGAAATGATGAAAAAGGTGAGCGAAGTTTTTGCGCAAGCGTCTTATACGGAATGGACACGAGTTCTTGAACAGACAACAAATGTTGAAGCAATTGGCCAAGTCCTGTATACTTATTATGCTTATTTTTTTATTGTGGCAAGTTTAATCCTTTTAATTGCGATGATGGGAGCAATTGCGTTAACTTTACAGCGAACAAATCAAGTTCGTCGTCAAGAAGTTTTTGAACAAAATCTTCGAGAATATACAAAGACTCTTCAAAAAGTTCGCGTTCAAGGAGAAGTAGGAAGCTAAGAGGAGCGTAAGGATGAGCTATGCGAGAAGCGAAGCTTCTCGCATAGCTCGTTTCCTTCCGAGTAGCTCAGGGGTGAGAGCGAATGGCTGTTAACCATCAGGTCGTTGGTTCAATTCCAACCTCGGAAGAAAGATATGGGTTTGATCCTGGCCCAGAATGAACGCTGGCACTCCGCTTAACACATGCAAGTCGAATGCAAGGTGATCTTGCATGGCGAACGGGTGAGTAATACGTCGGAATTTGCCTGGATGTGTCAAAGGAATTTTGGCGAAAAAAGCGAAGTCTGCATCCAGAGAAGCCGACGGAGGATTAGGTAGTTGGTGAGGTAATGGCTCACCAAGCCAATGATCCTTAGCTGGTCTGAGAGGACGGCCAGCCACACTAGGACTGAGACACGGCCTAGACTCCTTCGGGAGGCAGCAGTGAGGAATTTTAGACACTGAGCGAAAGCTTGATCTAGCGAGAGTGCGTGAGTGATGAAGACTCTTTTGGTCGTAAAGCTCTATGGGGAAGTGAAGAT
>Ga0164296_1006033_pt1 | contig 10398 bp, 10 predicted proteins | sample GEODES057metaG_FD_113533 | JGI IMG/M metagenome (GOLD analysis project Ga0164296, IMG submission 113533) | Dystrophic lake water microbial communities from Trout Bog Lake, Wisconsin, USA - GEODES057 metaG | ecosystem: Environmental > Aquatic > Freshwater > Lake | place: USA: Trout Bog Lake... | reverse complement strand
CCCCTGGGGCGTGGGATGCGTGGGGTCGTCGTTGGTGGCCACGAAGGTCGCTCCAGAGCGAACGGCATTGCTGGCCCGAGCGATCGTGTCGTAGTCGAACGACCGGCTCCACCCGACGATCACTGCCTCGCAGCCCTCCTCGGACTCTTCGAGGCTTCGCTCCGCCGCTGCCTCGTGGACCCCGATGTCGCCGAGCACCAGGGTGCGACTCCCCCTTGGCACGGCGAAGGCCGCCGCGTCTGCTGCCGAGATGATCTCATCTGGTGCTGCGTCGATGCCAGCACGCCCGAGGCGCTCAACGAACATCGCCGTCGTCGGTGAGGAGTTGTTGGTGGCGAAGATGATGGGATGTCCTGCCTGCCGCAGGAGGGTCACCGCCGTCGACGCGCCCGGGAGTGGCGTTCCAGCGAGCCAGACGACGCCATCGAGATCGATCACGACGGTGCCCGTGCTGGCCGGCACGTTCAACGCTTTTCGGATGGGACCACGACCACCGGGCACGTGGCGTGGTGGATGCAGTGCATCCCGACCGAGCCGATCAGGATGCTCCCCAGGTCGCCATGTCCCTTGGAGCCGACGACGAGAAGAGAGGCGCCTGCACTCGCAGCTAGGAGCACTCGAGCCGGAGCGCCCTCGATCGGGTCCTTGATCACCTCGAGGTCGTCAGGAATCGAGAGAGAGGCGATGGCCTCGTCGAGTGCAGCCATTGCGTAGCTCCGAAGCTCATCTTCGCTGATGGTGGCGGTCACGGTCGAGCCGAGCGCCTCACCCATCCCAAGCCACACGGCGGGCGACTCGAATGCTTGGACGAGTCGAAGCGGTACGCCCCGAAGCGCAGCTTCGGCCACAGCCCACTCCGCCGCCCGGATCGAACTAGCGGATCCGTCAACCCCTACGACGATCTCTGACACGACAACCTCCCTTTCAAAGCATCGTACCCTTCCACTACGTTGATCCCATGGCTCGGCTCGTGGAGGACGCACACGAACTTAAGGTTGAGATGTCCCGTTTCGAGCGCATTGGCTCGTTTCACGCGCCTTTCTCTGTGCCCCTGGCAAATGTGATCAGCGTCCGAGCAACGACAGATGCGTGGAACGAGCTGCGGGGAGTGAGGGCTCCGGGGACGGGCATCCCGGGGGTGATCATGCTGGGAACGTGCCGTGGCGCCTTTGGGAAGGACTTCTGCTCGGTCCGAGGGCATGGCCCGGGAGTTGTGATCGACCTGACCGAGAGCGAGTTCGCACGCGTGGTGATCTCGGATCCCCAAGCACCGATCACTGCCGAGCGACTCCGTCGGCTCTTGGTCAACGGCGGCGACGTCGTGCCGCCGAGCGCTGATTAGAACAGGCTGATCACGTCGAGGCGGTCAAGGACGTCTTGGGTGAGCAGCGGTACCGCATCGAGCGCGCTCATGTTCTCGACCACCTGCTCTGGCGTGCTGGCGCCCGTGATGACGGTCGACACGTGCTCGTTCCGAAGGCACCACGCGATCGAGAGCTGCGTCAAGGTGATCCCAAGCTCGTCGGCGATCTCCTTCATCGAGCGGACCTTGGCGTTGCGCGCCTCGTCGGTCAGCATGGTCTTGAGCCACTCGTAGCCAGGGAGGGTCGCACGGCTGCCCTCAGGGACGCCGTCAAGGTACTTGCCCGTCAACAGGCCGGATGCAAGAGGCGACCACGTGGTCAGTCCGAGCCCGATGTCGTCGTAGAGCCGTGCGTACTCGTTCTCGACGCGATCGCGCCACAGGAGGTTGTACTGCGGCTGATCCATCAGCGGCTTGTGGAGATTGTGGCGGTCAGCGATGTCGTAGGCGGCGCGGATCTCATCGGCAGACCACTCTGAGGTTCCCCAGTAGAGCGCCTTGCCGGCCGAGATCATGTCGGACATCGCCCAGACGGTCTCCTCGATCGGCGTGTGCGGGTCAGGTCGATGGCAGAACACGAGGTCGACGAAGTCGAGGCCGAAGCGCTCGAGCGATCCATCGATCGCTTGCATGAGGTACTTGCGATTCAGGGTGTTCTTCATGTTGACCTCGTCGTGAAGTCCCCAGAACAGCTTCGTCGACACGACGTAGCTGTGGCGCTCCCACCCGAGCTGGGCGAAGGCCTGCCCCATGATTCGCTCAGACTCCCCCGCTGCGTACCCCTCCGCATTGTCGAAGAAGTTCACGCCGGCGTCGCGTGCGGCCGAGAGGCACTCCGAGGCCAACCCAGTGTCGAGCTGCGTGTTGAACGTGACCCACGAGCCAAAGCTCAGGGCACTGACCTTGAGGCCGGATCGGCCGAGATTGCGATACTCCATGGGGGCTCCTTGCGGGACGAGGTCTTCACCCCGCCCGTCTCGTGAGGGATGGCGAGGGCTGCTGTTAGATCTCTTTCTTGCTGCCTGGCTCGATGCCGGCGTGCTCCAGCATGTGGCGAAGGTCGATCACCTGCTGGGTGTCGATGTCCTTGTGCTTGGGGCGGTCGAACGTGCGAGTGTCGGAGCCGATGGTGATCCTGTACCGACCATCGTGCTGCGCTTCGCTGCTGCCGACGGCATTGACCAGCGAGATCACGTCGTTCCAGTGGATGTTGTGGTTCACCGGGTGGGTGAAGATCTTGGCAAGCGTGTCCGAGTGGTGGTTGTTCAGGTGCACGCCGGGGTCGTTGGTTCCGTTCTCAGTCATGCCGTGATTCTTCCACACGTCCCCCGTGCCGCTCGTCGCCGTGTGGTCCTGTCGTCAACAGGGACGCTTCCTCTGACCCGACCGTGCCACCTCCACCTGAATCAGATCGAGATCGGCGTGAACGCACCGTTCCACTCGAGGTCGATGCTCCGCGCCGGCGCGCTGAAGTCCACCGAGTGGAGATCGACGACATAGGTCGCAGGGTTCGAAATAGGTCGGTAGGCGTAGCGGAGGTCGCTCAGGTTCACCACCGCGTCCCACACCGTCACCTCGGGCACCACTTTGCCGCCCATGGTCTCGGTGATCAGTCCGGTCGGGATGTCGAAGGCGTTGAGGATGTGCAGCGCCACCTGCTCTGCACCCGTGGCGTCGGCGGCTCGATCGGCCAGCTGGATGAAGTTGAACAAGCGGACGAAGCGTGAGGCGGGCGAGTAGTCCGATGGCAAGGATCGAAGCGCCTCTCCCTGGCCCGAGGGCTCGATGGTCAGGGCGCCGATCGTCTTCGCAGGTGGGTTCTGGGGAGAGGCGCCCATGTAGTTGCCGAGGTTGATCAGGTGCCAGTCGAGGTACGGCGCATTCGTGGCCACGCTGACAGGGTTGTCAGAGATGACGGTGCCGTCAGGGTGGAATTCGATGGCGATGGATCCGGTCTTGTCGTGGAAGAGGAAGTGCGTGGGGGGCACGAAGCCCATCCCGGGGTCCAAGCCGATGACGTTGACCGACGCCGCCGCGACCTTGATCTCCTCGACGGTCGCACAGGTTCCGAGCAAGAAGGCCACGAGGTCGAGCTCAGAGATGTCACTTCCGTCACCCTTTGGGTCTCGGTAGACGCAATAGCCGGCGCCCATGAAGAGCACATGGGCGCTGACGCCCGCGGTGTTCACTCCATCGACCAGCCACGCCTCGTTTCCGAAGACTGCCATTCCGACGATGCCGTTGGTCGCCGTCCACGTGTGGGGGTTGTGGTGCCCGCTCCCCAGCGTCGCCGTTCCGGCGTGGCGTGAGGGCAGGACGGCAAGCTTGGTGGGCATCCCCATTGGGAATTCCATGCTTCGTCCGACAACGATGGTCCCGTCGGCGGCGGGGGGGAGCTTGAAGGTCATGCACATGGCGACACGCTCTGCTTTCAGTTGGTTCACCGCCAAGCATGCCGCACTCTGTCCGGCAAGTGGCGCTCCATGGTCAACCATCTCGCCTCGCCGGTGGTGCCTCCCCGGGCCTTGACCTCGACCGAGGGCACGCCGCTCGCTGGCAATGACTCGGTGGTGCGGGACGAGGCGAAGCGGGGCGCCCACCTCGAAGGCCGTACGCTGAGGTCGTGGATCGAATCATCGGCGGTGATCAACCTGGGCAACCGGGTGAGGTCGACCTGTCGCGTCTGCTCAACGACACGCAGCTGACCATCGTGGCCAATCGACTCCCAGTGCGAGCTGAGCTCAACGATGGCGTGATCACGTGGATCCCGAGTCCTGGCGGTCTCGTCTCGGCGCTCACACCAGCGCTCAAGGGAGCGGGTCGCCCGACCTGGGTCGGTTGGGCAGATACCACCGGCCACGTTCCGTCGAGCGCGGTCGAAGACGGCTTCGTCATCGTGCCCATGTCGCTCAACGAGGTCCAGATCGAGAAGTACTACGAGGGCTTCTCCAATGCCACCATCTGGCCGCTGTATCACGACTCCATCGAGGCGCCGACCTATCACCGCTCATGGTGGGACACCTATGTCGAGGTCAATCAGTCCTTCGCCGACAAGGTCGCCGAGGTCGCCGAGGTCGGCTCCATCGTCTGGGTGCACGACTACCAGCTCCAGCTCGTGCCCGAGATGCTCCGTCATCGACGACCTGATCTGCGGATCGGGTTCTTTCTGCACATCCCGTTCCCTGCACCTGAGCTCTTCATGCGGATTCCCTGGCGGGCCCACATCGTGCGCGGGATCCTCGGAGCCGACGTGATCGGCTTTCAGACCGAGGTGGCGCGGGGGAACTTCGTTGCGGCAGTCGAGCGAACCACCGGTGTGACGCTCCAGGGGGATTCCTTGTCGATCGGTCCCCGCCAGATACGCGTCGGCGTGTTCCCCATCGGCATCGACTTCGACCGCATTATCGCCGCCGCAACCTCCGAGCAGACCGATGCCCGAGTGGACAGCCTGCGGGAGCTCTTCGGGAACCCGGCGCACGTGATTCTCGGCGTAGATCGCCTCGACTACACCAAGGGCATCGAGCTTCGCCTGCGGGCACTCCGAGAGCTCTTGAGCGATGGTCGTATCGATCCGGCCGACACGGTCATCATCCAGATCGCTGAGCCGAGCCGAGGCGGCACACGCGGGTATGACCGCATCAAGACCCAAGTCGAGCAGATCGCCGGCGGTATCAACGGAGATCATGCGGACCTTGGTCGCCCCCTGCTCGAGTACCACCACCGCTCCGTGGAGCTCGAGGAGCTCGTGGCGCTCTACCGGTTCGCCGACGTGATGCTCGTGACGCCCTTTGCCGACGGGATGAACCTCGTGGCCAAGGAGTACGTGGCGGCGCAGACGGACGCACGTGGTGTCCTGGTGCTCTCGGAGTTCGCCGGGTCTGCGCAAGAGCTCACCGCTGCGCTGCTGGTGAATCCCTATGACATCAATGCCGTCAAAGACACCATCGTGCGAGCCCTTGAGATGTCCACGGATGAGCAAGAGCTCCGAATGGGGTCCCTCAACCAGGCGGTGCGGGGCAGCACCGTAGCTGCGTGGGCCGACTCCTTCCTGAAGCTGCTCGTTCCATGACCCAGGATCCCTACCTCAACGAGGCGCTCGAGCGTCTTGCCCGCACCGAGACGTTGCTGATCGCCTGCGACTTCGACGGCACGCTCGCTCCCATCGTGGGGAATCCCTCTGACGCCGTCCCGCACCGAGCCTCGATCAACTCGTTGCGAGCGATGGCGGCGATGCCCGACACCGACGGCGTGGTCATCTCCGGTCGGGGACTTGAGGACCTCGGCGAGCACCTCGGCCCCCACCGCAACATCCGTCTCATCGGGAGCCACGGGGCGGAGACCGGCCACCACGCCACGCATCGGATGTCTCGGGACGAGACGGCGCTCCGCGCCGAGCTCGATGAGGCGCTCGGTGACCTTGCGAAGCGCTTCCCTGGAGCGATGGTCGAGCGGAAGCCCTTCGGCGCCGCATTTCACGTGCGCAACGTGGCCGTCGACGATCAGAACGCAGCAATGATCGAGGCGCTCGACGGGCCTGGTCAGCTTCCGGGGGTGTATGTCACCTTGGGCAAGAAGGTCGTCGAGCTCTCAATCGTCAAGACCGACAAGGGAACTGCACTTCGAGAGTCGCGAGCCGCACTCGGAGCGACGGCGATGCTGTTCATTGGCGATGACGCCACCGACGAAGCCGGCTTCAAGGTGATGGACGGCATCGACGTCTCGGTCAAGGTGGGCGACGGGGAGACCGCCGCGTCGTTCTCCGTGGCCGACGTCGACGCGGTCGCGCAGCTCTTGGCCCAGGTGATGGCGTATCGCTCGGCGTGGACGGGCGACAATCGCGCAGAGCCGATCGAACGTCACAGCCTCCTGTCCGATCTCAAGGCGCTGGCACTCATCGAGTCCGATGGAACGATCTCCTGGATGGGTGCACCCCATGCTGACTCCCCCAGCATCTTCGCCAAGCTCCTGGGGACCGAAGAGCATGGTCATTTCACGGTCGGTCCTGATTCCGGTGCGGCCCCGCTCCTCCAGCGTTATCTGAGTGATTCGATGGTGCTCGAGACCGAGTGGGATGGCGTGAGCGTCACCGACTTCTTCCATCTCAACGATGACCTGGTCGACCCCGCGCGCTCTGAGCGCATGTCTCGTCTGTTCCGGATCATTGAGACGCGAGTGCCGGTGACCGTCGAGTTCGCACCACGACCCAGCTATGCCGAGGCCCGCCCGGACTTGACGATGAGCACTCACGGGGTCGAGCTGCACCACGAGGGGCAGCACGTTCGCCTCCTCACCCATGGCGTGACCTGGTCGCTGGCAGCTCGTGGTGATGGTCAGGTGGCGGTGGGCCGTGTGGTGCCACATGGCTCCCCTGCGTTCATCGAGATGCAGATCAGCGAGACCGCAACGTTCTCCGATCCCCTTGAGGATGCAACCTCGGCACTGGTCGAGACGCTCTCGTTCTGGCGACGCTGGGTGGCCACCTTGGAGGTGCCCGCAGTGGCATCGGATCACGTCACGCGGAGCGCACTCATCCTCAAGAGCCTTTGCCATTTCTCATCGGGGGCGATCTTGGCGGCGGGGACCACCAGCCTGCCGGAGGACATCGGAGGCACTCGCAACTGGGATTACCGCATGTGCTGGCCGAGGGATGGCTCCATGATCGCTGCCACCTTGGTCACGCTGGGCTCGCACGGAGAGGCTGAAGCCTTCCTCGACTGGCTCACCGAGCGGGTCGTGGCCCTTGGCGGGCCCGAACAGATGCGTCCGGTCTACCCGCTCCGAGGGGAGGAGGCAGTCGCTGAACGGGAGCTCGTTCACCTGCCCGGCTATCGGAACTCGAAGCCCGTCCGCGTCGGCAACGGCGCCGATGAACAGGTGCAGATGGACGTCTTCGGCCCCATCGTTGCGCTGGTCGCCAAAATGGCGCAGGCGACAGGGACCATCACCGATGAACGGTGGTGGCTGGTCACGCAGATGGCGGAAGCAGTGGCGCGTCGTTGGGACGAGCCTGATTTCGGGATCTGGGAGGAGCGTCGGCCAACCCGCCACCATGTCCACTCAAAGGTCATGTGCTGGCAGACGATCGATCGAGCCCTCGAGATCGCCGCGCGCACTGGGCGGACGCCCGAGCGTGACTGGACGTCGCTTCGGGATCAGATCAAGGCTCAGATCGTTCTGCGCGGCTGGAACGAGGAGGCGCAGGCCTACACGATCGCCTACGGCGACACGGGGCTCGACTCGGCGGTCCTCCACCTTGCGCTCTCCGGGATGCTGTCGGCGGACGACCCTCGCTTCATCTCAACCGTCGAGCAGATCGAGAGAGACCTTCGCTTCGGACCTGCCGTGTATCGCTATGCGCTTGATGATGGCTTCCGAGAGTCCGAGGGCGGATTCTTCATCTGTGCGGCATGGCTGGCACAGTGCTTCTGGATGATGGGACGGGCCGACGACGCCGACCGGCTCTTCGAGGACTACGTGGCGCTCATCGGCCCAACGGGTCTGATCTCCGAGCAGTACGAGCCGTTCCAGCAGCTCAGCCTGGGCAATGTTCCTCAGGGCTACTCGCACATCGGCCTCGTCCAGATGGCGGTTGCGGCGGAGCAGACTCAGAACACGGATGCGATCAGCTTGTTGCGCTGAGGGGTGGTCACCACACGGGCTATCGCTCGATCGTCTCTTGCACGAGCAGCGGGACGACCAGAATCCACCGGTCCGTCACGGACCGCCGCAGGCATGGCATCATCCGTGCCATGCCACTGAGGATTCTTCAGCGGTGATCTTCGACCTCCTTCTGATCGGGCTGGCCATCGCACTCGAGCCGCTTCCGATCACCGCACTGATCTTGATCCTCGCGTCGGAGCGTGGCGTGAGGAAGGGCCTCGGGTTCGTGCTCGGCTGGTTCGCAAGCTTGACCGCCGTCATCGCCATGACGGTGCTCGTCACCGGTGGGAAGCCGCCCGCCCCAAGCTCTGCACCGTCAATCGGTGTGCTCGTGGTCAAACTCCTCTTGGGTGTGGCGCTCGTCGTCGTCGGCCTTCGCCGTCGCAAGAGGCTCGGCCAGCCATCTCCCCCGAAGAAGCCGCCGACGTGGATGAGCCGGATCGACAACATGGGCGTGATCAGCGCAGCAGGTTTGGCGATCCTGCTGCAGCCGTGGGGGCTCATCGCGGCTGGTGCGGCGACGGTCGTTGACGCAAAGCTGAGCAACCTTGAGGAGTACCTGGTCCTCTTCGCCTTCGTGCTCGTGAGCTCCTCGGTCGTCTTGACGATGGAGATCTACGCGGCTTTCTGGCCCGAGGCGGCCACCAAGAAGCTGTCAGATCTGCGGACGTGGATGGACACACATCGAGACCAGGTCATCGTTGCGCTCGCGCTGATCGTCGGATTGTGGCTTGTGTCGAAGTCGCTCTACGGACTCGTCACCTCGTGATGTGACACGACGCCGCCACCTCTCCGCCCACCTACGACTCAACGCCACAAGGAGCTCTCGACGTGCCACAGACTCAAACCACACCGACGGGACCAACTGACCCCCGGGAGCTCCTCAAGAGCCGCTCCTATCTCGCCCTCGTTCTCTTTGGGGCGCTCATCGGCGTCCCGGTCTCGGTCGTGGCCTACTTCTTCCTCAAGTTCGTCGCCGAATCGCAGCACTGGGTCTTCTCCTCGCTGCCGAAGGCCATCGGATTCTCGTCAGCTCCTGTCTGGTGGCCGATCCTTCCCTTGGCCCTGAGCGGCCTGCTTGTGGCGTTGTCGATCCAGTACCTCCCTGGTGAGTCGGGTCACAAGCCGGCCGAGGGCTTCAAGGCTGGCGGACCCGTCGATCCTCGTGACCTCTTCGGCATCGTCGTGGCTTCGCTCGCCACGTTGTGCCTTGGCGCTGTGCTTGGTCCCGAGGCGCCCCTGATCGCCATCGGAAGCGGGCTTGGCGTGCTGACGGTGCATCTGGTCAAGAAGGACGCCCCTGCCACCGCCGCCATGGTGGTTGGAGGCGCAGGAAGCTTTGCGGCCGTCTCGACACTCCTGGGCTCCCCCATTGTCGGCGCCTTCTTGCTCATCGAGGCGGTCGGGATCGCGGGTCCAATGCTCGGCGTCGTCTTGGTGCCCGGCCTCCTCGCAGCGGGGGTGGGTTCACTCTTGTTCGTCGGCCTCAACCAGTGGACGGGCTTCGGAACGTTCTCGCTGAGCATCGGCAAGATCCCGCCCTTCAAGAGCCCGACCGGAGCGGAGTTCCTCTGGGCCATCGCCATTGGGATCGTGGCGGCGCTTCTCGGGACGTGCATCAAGCGACTAGGCCTGTTCCTGCAACCCATCATCGAGTCGCGCAAGGTCGCGTTCACTCCAATCGTCGGCGTGGCGATCGCTGTCACCGTCATTGCGTTCGTGGAGATCACTGGAAAGCCGGGATCGTTCGTCCTTTTCTCGGGTCAAGATGCGTTGCCCAACCTCGTCGAGCATGCCGCGGCATGGTCGCTCGGAGCGCTTGTGCTCCTCGCCGTGGCCAAGGGGTTGGCCTATGGGCTCTCGCTGAGCTCGTTTCGCGGTGGTCCGGTCTTCCCCGGCATGTTCATCGGCGCCACCATCGGCATCGCCCTGTCGCACCTCCCTGGGCTTCCGCTCGTGGCGGGAGTCGGGATGGGCATCGGCGCCATGACCGTCTCGATGCTGGGTCTGCCGATGGTCTCAGTGCTGCTCGCTGCGCTGCTGCTCTCGGCCGACGGCATCGCACTGACGCCACTCATCATCGTGGCCGTCGTGGTCGCCTACATCGCGTCCGCTCGGCTGGGACCCGCCCCCGGGGCTCCGGTGCCCGCCATCGACTCTGCACCGTGACCAGCAGGGTGACCGACGTCGGTGATGATCCATTCCCGCTGCTTCACGCGGTTTCGGGCGGCGTGCCCTCGATGGATCGCTCTTGGTGTCGGAGGGGGGACTTGAACCCCCACGCCCTTACGGGCACTAGCCCCTCAAGCTAGCGCGTCTGCCTATTCCGCCACTCCGACGTGGAACAACTTCGAAGCAGAACCCTAGCAAAGCTG